>Ga0208275_1000110_pt1 | contig 13893 bp, 10 predicted proteins | sample ETNtaG_FD_185757 | JGI IMG/M metagenome (GOLD analysis project Ga0208275, IMG submission 185757) | Marine microbial and viral communities from oxygen minimum zone, Eastern Pacific Ocean - ETNP201306PF49B (SPAdes) (version 2) | ecosystem: Environmental > Aquatic > Marine > Oceanic ... | reverse complement strand
TACTGGACCCACCTTGCCAGCTGGTATGCGCAACGTGAGCGCCACAATATTCTGGTCCTGCATTATGAAGAAATGCAGATTGACCTAGCCGCAACAGTTTCGCGGGTTGCCCATTTTCTTGATCAGCCTTTGACCCACAAGGAAATAGAGCGCATCGCCCAACGATCGACATTTTCCAGTATGAAGAAGGACCCGCGATCCAGCATGCAATTATGGGACGAGGAGCAGCGCAAGCCAGGCATACCTTTTATGCGCAAGGGTAAGGCTGGCGACTGGCCAAACCACTTCACACCCGAACTTGCCCAGGCGTTCGACAAAGAATTTAACGTTAAAATGTCTAAGATCAGCTGGCCCTGGTGATCACGGCAACAACCCTAAAGGATAGCGCCATATTAACGACACGCCCGTCATAGCCCAAAGGAACCCAATCGCGGTCGAAGTAGAAGCAGGGAAAACCTATTTCTAGTGTCAGTGTGGTCTCAGCAACAAACAGCCTTTCTGCGACGGTTCCCACAAATCAACAGCGTTTACCCCGATACGCTACCATGCAGAAGAATCTAAAAAGATCTTTTTCTGCGGCGGTACTGCATAGTGGTCGCTGCAACGGTGGTAACCCACAGAATTGGAACTGTTTAGACCTGACCGTAAATCGAGGTCTGGTCACCCAGTGCTTCAAGATGTTCTGCACAGTTCAGCAACTCGACCCGCCAGGGCGGTGACGACTCGATACGGGTGAAACTTGCGTTGCGAAATGGATACAGCCTTCCACTGTCAGAGACATGCGCGTTGGCATCTAGATGATTACGTAACAAAGCTGCGCAGACCAGTCCATGGGTTACCACGGCCATTGTTCCATTTTCCGGTAGCGCCGACTGAATTCTCGACCAGGCACGAGTCACGCGCTGGTCGAATTCCTGCCATGTTTCTCCTTCTTCAGGTTCATAGTTTTCAGCAAACGGATCAATGTTCCGAGCCTCCAGATCAATGAAGCGTTGGCCCCGCAGTCGACCAAAATTGCGCTCCTGAAGCAACGGTTCAAACTCAATGCCGACACTGGTTTCATCAGACAATGCCTGAGCCGTCATGGCGGCCCGGGGCAGATCACTGGCCAGGATCCGCGTAATCCCCTCCGTGCTCAGGCGTGTCGCAAGGCGAAGCGCCTGCTCCTCGCCCCGGTCCGACAGTGGTGTGTCTGCCGGCTGCATAATACGATCGCGATTAAACGCGGTTTCACCGTGGCGAATCACTAATAAGCTCATGAAGATTCCTTATTATTGTCGAGCAGTTCGTTGACGAGCAACCAAACCTGTTCAGGACCTTCCACTTGCGCATTGTGTCCAAGGCCCGGGAGTTGCCTCGCCGCGGCATCCAGGGCGCTCAGTTCTCCTGAGCCGACCATCTTGTCATGTTCTCCGCACGCCAACATCACCTCGCAGCGGGCGGCCTGGACCAGTTCAGCGACGGGTGGTCTACCAATCGCATAAATTTCCGGGTCAGTGGCAAGACGATACTGGCCATCGTCTCCTGCAACGACACCACACTGTGCCGTGGGGGAATCGGGATTCACCAGACCGATCAGACCTGATACCTTGAGGTAGCGTTCTACGGCCTCGGCCTGCGTTGCCCACCAGCGAACCGGACGTGTCGACAATGCCTGCATCTGTTCCAGTTCAGCCTCGTTCCAGCTGACCTTGATCCCCACACCCAGCACACGCTCAACATTCGGCAGCGCACCACCGAGCATCAGGCCGACCACACCCCCCATCGAGTGCCCGATCACCACCAGCCGACTGGCCTCGTTGATGAGTGGGATCAGGTCGCCCATCAGACTGCCATAGGTATAAGGCCGTTCCCAGGGAGAGCGCCCATGCCCCCGGAAATCCGGTACCAACCAGCGACCGGCCTTATTACGGTCAATCAGATCAGCCAGTCCTCCCCAGACCTCGCCGGTTGCACCGAGTCCGTGAAGCAGTAGATAGGTCGTCTCACCCGCACCACCGGAACGAAGGTAAAGCTCGGCCACATTGATCTCCTGCCGGGTCATGCCCGCGCAGTGGGAAGCGAGTTACCGTTGCTGCCGAGATGATCAGCACGATGTTGGTCACTGACAAAACAAATGTAATTTGGTTTCTTCGATCGCATTCTGTTTCAGTTGTATGTCGTGGTTAGCGCTGAGTCGTGGAGCCGAGTTTCATATTGGCTGTGCCGAGTCTATCGTGCTTTTACTCCAACTGACCCGATGGGTTCGGCTCCGCACTGCTGAAGGCATCGTACCAGTCCCCGCATTTTTCTTGAGCGTCTTCCCAGTCTTCTACACTTTCAGTGTTGCGGTACATCAGGAAGGGGCGTAACCGATCCAGGTAATGGTCCAACATACCCTGGGGTCGGAACTGTGTCGCCGCATAACCGTTCCAGTGAACCAACTGTTCGAGTGGTCGCCGGTAGCGCAGCCGAACATCTTTTTTTGGATAGCCCACGGGTATCGTTCCGCATGCTGAGAGATATGGCGGATACCCCAGAAGCTCCGACAACACCTGGTTGGTCGATACCTCTCCGCCACCTGAAAGCCACGCTGATGTTAATCCCTGGGCCGTGACGGCAAGTTGAATGTTCTGGATCACGGCGCCCAGTGAACAATAGTAAATGTTTTCGTTATTTGCGGCATATTCATCCACCCCTTCGGCATCTTCATTGTGCTGCGGGAAAGCAACCTTCCAGCGAGGGTCGCCGACAACGATGAAAATCGCCACGGTGTTCGACAGATAAGCCTTGCTCACCGCTGGAAAACCCTTCGCTTTAACAAACAAGCGATTCGACTGCTCGACAAAAATATCGATAACAGCATCGCGCACAGCTGGATCATCCACAATGATCAGATCCCAACACTGGCTATTGGCGCCAGTCGGTGCCCAGCGCGCCGACTCAGCCACCGACAGCAGGGTATCGCGTGAGACCTTCCTGCCGCGCTCGAACTGACGAACGCTTCGGCGGCGGCGCATGATGTCGGTGAGAACACGGTGCTGTTCACCCTTCGGTGCGTTTGCGGTATCAACTTCGTTCATAACTTTTCTCCTGATCTGGGCTACACCCATTCAACCACGTTTACTTACGGGATAAAACCGTCCGCTGGCGACGGGTGCTACACTGGTTGGGATCACACCCTAATCATATCGTCATGCCGGCAGATCCAAAAAACAAAATCGAACCCAGCACTGACGCAGTGGCTCGATTTCGGCTGATAGACCCCCCAGCCGGGTTTGTTGACGACCCCTACCCCTGGTACGCGCAGCTGCGACGCCAGAGCCCGGTTCATCGATTAAGTGAACGATCTTTTTTTCTATCTCGCTATGATGACGTGATAACCGCCTATCGTGATCCGCGTACCAGTTCGGACAAGCATGCCGAATTCACACCCAAATTCGGCAACAGTCCCCTGCTCGAGCACCACACCACGAGCCTGGTCTTCAATGATCCACCGCTGCATACCCGCGTACGCCGGCTGATCATGGGCGCATTGAATCAAAGAGCCCTCAAAAAAATGGAGCGGGGTCTGATTCAACTGATCGACGAACTGCTTGACGACATCGAGAACCAGAATTCGGTCGACATGATCAGTGATTTCGCAGCTCGGATTCCCATCGAGGTGATTGGGAACCTTCTGGATGTGCCACGTGATGAACGGGCACCACTTCGAGGCTGGTCGCTGGCGATTCTGTCCGCGCTCGAACCGGTACCGAAACCACAGGTTCTACAAACCGGAAACCAGGCGGTGATCGATTTCACGGATTATCTCAAGATCCTGGTCAGCAGTCGGCGGCAGACCCCTGGAGACCCTGCAGTCGACGTTCTGACTCGTCTGATTCAGGGCGAAAAGGACGGAGAAAAGCTGACCGAATCCGAACTGCTACACAACTGCATTTTTCTCCTGAATGCCGGGCACGAAACCACCACCAACCTGATTGGTAACGGACTTCATGCGCTGATCAGCCACCGGGACCAGCTAGAGCGCCTCGCTGCTGAGCCCGCGCTTGCAGACTCTGCGGTCGAGGAACTGCTTCGTTTTGAGAGTCCCCTGCAGCTGAATAATCGACTAACGACTGAGCCCATGACTATTGGTGAGACAACCATTCCTGCAGGCACGTTTCTGACGCTCGGCGTGGGTGCAGCGAACCGGGATCCTGATCAATTCGACCAAGCTGAGCACCTCGACATCGGCCGATCACCCAACAACCACTTGGCTTTTGGCCAGGGTCGCCATGCCTGCTCCGGAATGAATGTCGCGCGACTCGAAGGCCGAATCGCATTTGCCGCGGTGGCAAGACGCTTCCCATCTATCGACCTGAGCGGCACGCCGGAGCGGGATCCACGGATACGTTTTCGCGGTTTCCGGCACCTGCCTGTGGTAATCAACTGACACCAAGCTGCGCGCTACACCGAAGTCGTATCATCCTTTCCAGCTGTCCACATAACCGCTCCATTCGATCCCTTCATCAAGTTCATGGATCTGTAGCGGATCCCGTGTGTCAACCATGACTGCGACCTCGTCGGTCTCTTTTCGTGAATAAGCCATAGCCGTCCGATAGGCTTCCGGATGCGGGCCGTGTGGAAACCCTGCGGGGTGATAAGTACACATCCCAGGCTTCATATGATCGCGACTGAAAAACTGGCCCTGATGATAAAAGATGAATTCGTCGTAATCATTATTGGAATGATAGTACGGCAGCTTCAGGGCCCCGGGATCGCTCTCGATCGGTCGCGGGCAGAAAGTACAGATAACCAGACGGTCGCCAAGCCAGGTAGTGTGCGCAGAAGGTGCGACGTGATAACGGGCACTCATGAGCGGCCGAATGTCCCGCCAGTTCAGGCGCTGCACCGACAGATCTCCGTGCCAGCCAACAGCATCCAGCGGATTGAACGGGTAAGTCGCTGTCGTCAGGGTATTCTGCCGCTTGATGCTGACCACGGTCTCCTGTTCCCCGTATTGTGCTTGGAATGCCTCATCGATCCGGGGATGATCCAGAATCGCAGGGTCAAATATCGCGTGTTGCCCTACAGGTCCTTTGTTCGGCAGCCCGAACGCCCCGCCGGTGGCTTCGATCATGAGAATCGCCGCCATCCCATCACACTCCAGACGCCACATCGTGGAACGTGGAATCAGCAGGTAGTCGCCGCAAGAAAATTCCAGGTGACCATAGTCACAATACAGGTGCCCCGCGCCCTCGTGAACAAACAACACCTGATCACCATCCGCGTTGCTCGCTAAAGAGTTCATACTACCGTTAGCCATCCACATGCGGATCTGTGCAGCACCATTAGATAGGATCATCGGCGCATGCCATGGGTTATCCAGCGGGGTATTCAACCGTGTCAGGTCATAAGCCCGGGGTTGAGTCGGCCCTTCGAATGAAGTCCACCCTGTTGGCGGATGGGTATGGTGGATCTGGCTGGCAGGTCCAAAGAACCCTTCGCGCCCGATCTCGCGCTCATAGGTCCCCGCCGGCAGGTCGCAATGGGCTTGTCGGCTCGTGGTCCCCTCAACCCAGACAGGGGGAATTCTATTTTTCATTGTAAATCTCTAGTTTTCTAGGCTCGCGAATAACGTTCTATATTTGTACCAGGACTAGTGTAGCCTTACGAAATAGGACACGCCGAATTGGCGCCTCCCAAGACAAATTTACCGGTGGCATATCACAAACTGAGTTGTTTAAGATAGCAGAAACTTGACAGTCACACAGTTTCACTCAACCATACACACTAGGCCGTTTTAATTGGCCCTGTATATTCGCTAATGGCCTAGAAAATAGCCATATACTCACAATTCCATTGCACAAGGAGGTTGTCGATGATCAAACGACTTTATTTATTTGGCCTAACTGCGGTTTTCTTCGCGGTCGCCGCCCCAACTCAGGCCCAAAAGACGCTCATTATCAGTAGCTGGGCTCCCCCAACACACCTTACGAACTCGATAGTCTGGCCAACTTGGGGAAAGTGGGTCGAAGACGCAACCGAGGGTAGAGTCACCACGAAAATTGAATACAAACTCGCCCCTCCCCCAAAGCAATTTGACCTCGTTCGAGACGGCGTTGCTCATGCAACTTGGATATTCCACGGCTATAACACCCGCTATGTTGCGACACAGGCCGTAGAGATGCCGAACCTAGGTACAAACGCAGAATCGGCATCGGTAGCGTATTGGCGAGTACATGAAAAATATCTAGCTAAAGCCAACGAGCACAAAGGGGTTACTCTCATCGGTCTAAGCTCTCATGGCCCAGCCGTCATCCAGACCAAAACGCCTCTCGGCGACTTAAGCGAACTCAGTAGTCTCAAAATCCGAGTACCCGGAGGCGTTGGCAGTAAGGTAGGAAAGGCGCTAGGGGTTACAGCAGTCAAGTTACCAGCGCCGAAAGTATACGAAGCACTTAGCTCTGGCGTAGCTGACGGTATCTTCATGCCAATCGAAACTCAGAAGAGCTTTCGCCTGAAGGAGGTTGTGCCTTATGTAACCATCATGCCCGGCGGATTGTACTACGGTAGCTTTGGTTATCTTCTTAACACAGACTTCCTAAACAGTCTCTCCGAAAAAGATCAAAAAGCTATCATGAATGTATCGGGTGAGAAACTTGCCAGACTGGCTGGCAAAGCCTGGGACGATGCCGATACGGCCGGTCACGCTAATGCGTTAGCTGCTGGCACCACGGTGAGCACAGCGAGCCACGCTATCCATGCTGCCTATCTTGACCTGATGGCTCCCGTTGAGGCTGCTTGGGTCGAAGAGATAAGCGGAAAAGGTATTGACGGGAAAGCCGCGCTGGAAGAACTGCGCAGTATCGCCCGGTCTAACCCATAAACCGAAATGCGTCAGTATCCGGAAAAAACTCCGCTAACTGACACGAGCGAACCCACCCAGCACCGCCTCCCGCTGACTTCGTTGGCGGGTGTCGGAGGGTGGGTTTCGTCTGTCGTCTTGTTCAGCCTTATGGCGATGACCTGTATCGATGTGGTCGGACGATACTTCTTTAACTCACCACTGGACGGCGCCACAGAGTTAACTCAATTGATGTTGGGGATCATCGTGTTTGCGGTGTTACCCACTGTGTGTCGAACCGAAGAACACGTCAGCGTCGATCTGCTAGATATCTGGTTTCCAGATCGCTGGATCAATGCACGACAAATAGTTCTAAACCTAGCAATGGCGATCATCATGGCGGTGGTAACCTGGCGTGTTTGGATCAGTGCTACCCGAATGGCCGAATACGGGGATACGACAGAGTTCCTCGCAATTCCGTATGCGCCGATTACCTTCTTTATCTCTATCATGAGCGGCATTGCGTCAATTTCATTTACTGTAAACATCCTACACTACGCAAAAAATCAAGGGACAATGTCGCCTAACCCCATAGACACAACCAACTAAACCCTCCAACGTTACGATTTACACAACCTTTTTCCTGTGACTACCGCACTCATCGGGTTTGCCGTCCTACTAATCCTGGTCTTCTTGCGCTTACCCATCGCATTCGCCATGGGATTAGTTGGCTTTACCGGCTTCGGTCTCCTAACCGGGTGGAAACCTTCTCTAGCTATGGTTGGAACATTGGTCTCGGATACTGCATTGAACTACGGTCTGTCTGTTGTTCCTTTATTTATACTGATGGGGAATTTAGTCTCTCGGTCAGGTCTTTCGGCAGAACTCTACGCTGCATCACACGCTTTTTTGGGTCACCGCAAAGGTGGTCTATCCATGGCCACAATTGTTGCCTGCGGCTCCTTCAGTGCCATATGCGGGTCAAGCCTGGCGACCGCTGCGACTATGTCTAAGGTTGCAATGCCGCCCATGCGGCAGTACGGATATTCCGATTCTTTAGCAACTGCGTCGATCGCTGCGGGAGGCACACTGGGAATATTAATCCCACCAAGCGTAATTCTTGTTATCTATGGACTGATGACAGAGACCAGCATCCGCGAACTTTTCGCAGCCGGATTTCTACCCGGCCTGCTCGGAATCATTCTATACCTTGTCGCTGTCCAGTATGTGGTCTGGCGACGTCCACAAGATGGCCCTCGAGCTGAACACACCGAATGGCCAGAACGAGTAAAAGCCTTAAAGGGAGTGTGGGGCACCTTACTTCTATTCATCCTAGTCATCGGAGGAATCTATGGCGGCATCTTTACTCCCACTGAAGCAGCGGGTATAGGCGCCGGAGGTGCCTTTCTCCTTGCCCTTGCACGCGGCGTTAGATCATGGCGAGCACACTACGAGGTATTGATGAGTTCTGCTCGAACCACAGCTATGCTATTTACAGTACTCATAGGGGCTCTGATCTTCTCCAATTTTGTAAACCGCGCAGGCTTACCCGCTGGCCTGTTAGAATTTGTGACTGGCGCGGATATGTCCCCACTGATGGTTCTGCTAGTCATCCTTGCCATCTACATCGTCCTGGGCTGCGTGTTCGAGAGCCTGTCGATGCTGCTGTTGACGATCCCGATTTTCTTTCCGGTGGTGCAGGGCCTGGGCTATGCAGGCATGGGGCCTGAGGAAATTCTTGTTTGGTTCGGGGTGATCGCGGTCGTGGTCACAGAGATCAGCCTGATCACACCACCGGTGGGACTGAATGTCTTCGTGCTGGCTGGCGTACTCAAAGACGTGAAGACGACAACCGTGTTCAAGGGTGTAACACCCTTTTGGTGTGTGGACATTATTCGACTGCTCATACTGCTGATTCTGCCAGCTTATGTTTTATTGCTGCCGAACTGGCTTTATCATTGACCTGCAGACTCGCTGAGCACATGTCCTGTAATACGCAAAACTGCCTGCGCTCAAGCTCAAAGCCTGTACAGAGACTAGCGCCGTGGCCTGCCGGGCAGTCCGGCACTATTTAATAATTAACCTCGACCGGGAGGTCCGATGAAGTTAACCAGTTTTACCAGGAATGGCACCCACGGGTATGGAGTTGTTGTCGCCGGCGGCATTATCGATCTTACGACAGCAATCGATGGTGTATCGGACCTTAAAGACCTGCTGGAATCAGACCGGCTTGCCCAAGCAGCTGACTCAGCTGCAGGACGGTCGGCCGACTTCCCCCTTGAAGATATCGACTTTCTTCCGCTGATCCCGAATGCGTCAAAGGTGATCTGCGTAGCCGTCAATTACCTGGCGCACGCGCGTGAAGCCGGTCGGACTATTGGTGACTACCCGGTGCTTTTCCACCGACACGCACAGACTCAGATCGGACATCAGCAACCATTGTTAGTGCCCAAATCATCCGAACAACTCGATTTTGAAGGGGAGATTGCTGTCATTCTGGGAAAAGGGGGTGCCCATATCGAACCGGAAGATGCAATGGACTACGTTGCGGGCTACTCCTGCTATAACGAAGGCAGTATTCGTGACTGGCAGTTCCATGTACACCAATACAGCATGGGCAAGAACTTCAATGCCACCGGAGGATTCGGCCCGTGGCTGGTTACCACCGATGATATCCCTGACCCTGACGCGCTGACTGTGACTACCCGCCTCAATGGCGAACAGATGCAGTTTGGTGAATTCAACGATGTGGCATTCAATATCCCGACCCTTATTTCCTATGTGTCCAAGGCCCTGCCCTGGCGAGCCGGCGATGTGATTGTGACCGGCACCCCTGGCGGGGTAGGATTCAAACGCAAGCCACCGATCTTTCTCAAAGAAGGAGACATGGTCGAAGTCGAGGTGAACCTCGTCGGCACACTGGTCAATTCCGTAGCCAATGAAGTGTGAGGCGCTTTAGCGCTAACCAACTTGCCGGAGTCGACAGCCCAGGGCAGCGGCGATGGGGCCTAATCAGCGGTAGTACTGCGCCACTGTTCCACCTGAATAAGACAGGAATTGGGCGCCGATGCGGTGGTTTTGGCGGTCTGAGGTCGTGCCGATGTCAGCTGGTTCACACAGCCCCCCCGTTCCGGGGATAAGCCCGGTTCACCGATCGGATCGTAGACAGCTGACGACTCATAGGAGTGAATCACGCCAGGTAGAATACGCTCTGTTAGAACAGCAGCACAGATGACATCACCCCGGTCATTAAACAGGCGGACAAGGTCATGGTGTGCAATTCCTCGTTCACGGGCATCCTCGGGATTGATCCGTGCCGGCCAGTAGTAATGATCATCAATCAACACCCGGTGGGCTTCGATGTCGTTGATCGTGCTGTCCTTGCCATCGGTGTGCGTATGAAAACTGTACCTCGGATGCGGTGTGATCAACTGCAGCGGGAATCGTACCGAGAGCTCTGTGTTGTTGAGCCCTTCCCAGCTTGGGATATAGCGGTTAATCGGCGGCCTTTCCGGGTCTTCGCCGAAGTTCTTGAGGCTCGAGGCTTCGAATTCGAATTTTCCGGACTGGGTCTGCAAGCCTTCCCCAAAATTGCCGCCGTATTCTGAGGGCAGCGGCGCGGGCTCGGGTGTGTCTTTCTTGCGGCCCTCGGCATACCAGTTGAACCCTACCGGTACATTCAGGTTCTCAGCTTCGGCCGGCACCACGTAATAGCCTTTCTTGAGGAATTCTTTCCAGCTGACGATATCCTTGAGGTCTGAAGCTTCGAACTGCAGTTTGCACCAGTCCAGTTCGGTCATGCCCTGGGCAAAGTAAGCGCCCAGACCGATACGTTTTGAGATATCCAGAAAGATCTGGAAGTCGGACCTGGATTCCCCCAGTGGCTCGATGCACTTGTGCTGCATCGTGATCACCCGGTGATTCAGTTGCGACTCGTTGTGATGCGAGTAGCCACCGGCAACGGCCCACTCGCCGATGTCCCAGCGTTCAAAGTTGGTACACGCGGGCAGAATGATGTCGGCAAACTTGACCTCTCCCTCATCCCAGATCGACTGGTTGACCACAAATTCCAGTTCCTGTGACTGGTAGGCTCTTACCAGGCGGTTCGAATCCATCACCGTGCTGAGATGCGAGCCACCGTATTTGTACATCATGCGGACCCGCGAATGACCCGCGGCTGGGTAGCCAAACTTCTGAAACTGGCGTTCCAGCGAGCGTGGATCGGTGGGATAACCCTCGACCCGCTCTTCGGTAATCGATTCAGCAATATAAGCACGGGGAACTTTCTGACTGACACTGTTCATACTCATCACATGCGGCTGGCGTTGGAACAAATTGAAGGCCGTGCCAGAACCTTCGATATCACCTGAAATGCCGCCCTCCGCATAGCCTGGAAAATAAAAATGGTGATTGAGCGGTGCCCCAGTCTGCAGGTTGCCAAAATTCACACCTGGTTTACCCAGGCCCTGCATGGCCATCAGGCACACCATCGAGCGGGCCCACTGTATGCCTGTTGCCGAGCGACAAGCTCCACCAAAGGTCGTTCCTTTTCCACCTGCCGCCAGGTAGGTCTTTTTTGAAGCCCACTCCCGGGCTAACGCCCGCACGACGTGTGCAGACACCCCGGTCTCGGGTTCCTGCCACTCCGGGGTCTTGGGTGTGCCGTCTTCATCGCCCATGATGTAGGCGCGCCACTTCTCAAATCCAGTGGTACGCGTCGCCACGTATTCCTTGTCGTAAAGGTCCTCGGCGATCCAGACGTAAGTGATCGCATGTGCCAGTGCCGGGCTTGTACCCGGCAACACGGGAATCCACTTTCCGCCCAGGAACGCGCCGGTATGATTGAGATACGGATCAATATGCACCATCTTGATCCCAAGTTGCCTGGCCCACTGGCGGCGAACAGTCCCTTCGAATGCTGCGTAGGAGCCGCTCGACGATTCGGGGTCACTGGACCAGAACACGATCATCTCGCAATTCTCGAGACAGTCCCGCATCTGACCGTAGGGTTCGAAGGCCCCGTTTCGCATGCTGTTGCCGTAGTGGTGCATCGCCCCCCAGTACCACCCTTCCCAGCTATCCGGATTGATCACCATCTTGGTATGGCCGATGGTATTCATGAATCGAAAATTCGAACTGATGTAATAGCCCACGTTACCCCAGGTGTGATGCGAACTGTGACTACTTAGGATCGCGCCCTTGCCGTGCTCACGACGAACCCGTTTGATCTCTGTTGCAACGATGTTCAGCGCTTCGTCCCAACTGATTCGCTCGTACCCCGATTTGCCGCGATTGCCGCAGTTACGATTGCCGTTGGGATCGAAATCAACCCGCTTGAGCGGATATAACAATCGATCCTTCGAATAGACAACAGACTTTGATGCCAGTGCATGGGGTGCAACCGTCGTGCGGCGTGGCGGTGTGAATGTCTGGCCCCGCGCCGTTACCGACCACGATGGTGCATCTTCGGCATCATCAAACTCAATCGGCGTAATGCGGACAATTCGTTCATTTTTCACGTAAACGAAAACCGGGCCACCATTGGTGTTATTAACGTAGCGCATTTCTCCATCGACACCAGGCATGCCATAGCGCCAGCCGACTGTCTGGATCATCCGCAATGTTTCCATGAACCACAGGGACAACTCCTCGGGCCCCTCGATAACAACCGTAAAGGCCTTTGCTGCATTGACGAACTGTTGATGATCCAGCGGCGGGGTCAGCAACTTTTCGCCGACCTCGACAGATTTGAATGTCAGACTGATCTCGGCTTCTCGGTGCACTCCAGCGCGTGATTTAAGCCGTCCGTTTCTAAACTGATACCAGCGACCAGTCGTGCCGTCACGTGTTTTGATCTGGGCAATTAATTCTTTCTCAGACAGGCGGCCCCTGAAAGACGGATGTCTAACCGATGAGTAGCGCAACGCTATAGCCACGCCCCATAACAGCATTGGCAAAGGTGCCGACATCATTGATTTGAGTCTCCCATTCGTTACCGTATGGACACCACCTCAGGACAGTTCCCTGGAGGCAACTTGATGCTGTCCGAGCAAGTTCCGTAAGGTGAGTGCTGAATCAATTGTAACTCGGACCGAAAACATATTATCTACGGCGAGCCGTAAGATCAGACAGTATCATAAGCCCGACACATTGCTGGTCGCACCCTACCAACTATAATGTCTCATCCGCTTGCCGAGTCCACCCCGTCTTTAAGAATATCAAGTCACAAAATATGGAAAAATGGAACCTGATCATCGACGTCGCTGAGTGCACCAACTGTAACAACTGTTTTCTGGCGTGCAAAGATGAATACGTTGGCAATGATTTCCCGGGTTATTCCGCACCGCAACCGCTACACGGTCACAAGTGGTTCTATATCGAGTCACGCGAACACGGCCAATATCCAATGGTGGATGTCGCCTACAGGCCCACCACCTGTAACATGTGTGATGATGCCCCTTGTGTCCGAAATTCGGCTGACGGTGCTGTTTACCAACGCCCAGACGGCATTGTCATGATTGATCCTGACAAAGCGCGTGGAAACCCCGACATCGTCAACTCCTGTCCGTATGGCGCGATATGGTGGAACGAAGAAGAACAGGTCGCCCAGAAATGGAATTTTGATGCCCACCTGCTTGACCGGGGAGAACCTCGACTGCGCTGTGAGCAGGTCTGTCCCACGGGTGTTTTTCGCAGTCTCAAAGTAGAAGACGGCCAGATGAAACAGATTGTTGACGATGAAGAACTGCAGGTTCTGAATCCTGAGTTCAAAGCAAATCCCAGGGTCTACTACAAAAATCTAGACAACTTCACCAGCTGTTTCATCGGCGGCACTCTGGTCGTGATCAAAAACGGCATAACTGACGCCGCAGTTGGTATAGAAATCGAACTCACCCAAGGAGGCGCAACACTTCAAACTGGTGAGTCGGATGAATACGGTGATTTTAAATTCAGCGGCCTCAACAGCGACAGCGGCAGCTTCACGCTGCAGTTTCACAGCAGTGAGTACGGTGACTTTGAAATCACGACAGAACTCATACAAAGCACCTACCTGGGTACACTCACGCTGTCGAACACTTCCGCCT
>Ga0208275_1000104_pt1 | contig 14196 bp, 7 predicted proteins | sample ETNtaG_FD_185757 | JGI IMG/M metagenome (GOLD analysis project Ga0208275, IMG submission 185757) | Marine microbial and viral communities from oxygen minimum zone, Eastern Pacific Ocean - ETNP201306PF49B (SPAdes) (version 2) | ecosystem: Environmental > Aquatic > Marine > Oceanic ... | reverse complement strand
GAGGAGGCGCCGGCAGCCGACGAAGAGGCCGAACCGGCCGAAGAAGCCGAGGCTCCCGAGCCCACCGGCGAGTGAGCGCTTGGCCAAGCAAGGCGGCTATCCCTTCACCTCTAAATTTGGCACTTTTCCCGCTTGACGTGCAGAGGCGACCGGGCTACCAATCCGCCTGCTATGGAAAATGTAGTGGCAACAAGCGTTATGGGGCTGGCCGTGCTGGTACTCGGCCGGGGTCGGGCTTGTTGCGGATAAGTTAAAATTTCCAAGACACCCACGACCCCAACGGTCGTGGGTTTTTTTTTGCAGAACCGAACAATCAAATGAGCGAGAAAACGGAAACCCAGGCGGTGACAGAAACCAAGGCCAAGGGCGAAATTGGGCCGAGCATGCTCGGCTCCGAGATCCTCGTCAGCGCACTCGAGCGTGAAGGCGTGGACACTCTATTCGCCTACCCGGGCGGTACGAGCATGGAGTTCCACCAGGCGCTGACACGATCCAAGCAGATCCGCACCATCCTGCCGCGACACGAGCAGGGCGGGGCGTTTGCGGCGGAGGGCTACGCCCGCGCCACCGGCAAGGCCGGCGTCTGCATGGCCACCAGCGGCCCCGGCGCCACCAACCTCGTCACCGGCATCGCCGACGCGTACATGGATTCGATCCCACTGGTCGCCATCACCGGCCAGGTGCCGCAGGCGATGATCGGCAAGGGAGGGTTTCAGGAGACCGATTTCTACGGGCTGACCCTGCCAGTTGTTAAGCACAGCTACCTCGTCACCGACGTCAACGAAATCCCGACCGTGGTGAAGGAAGCGTTCAAGATCGCCACCAGCGGTCGGCCCGGCCCGGTGGTCATCGATGTGCCGAAAAACATCCAGCAGACCCGCGCGCAGGTCTTCTTTCCGGCCGAGGTCGACATCGCCGGGTTCGACCCCGAGAACCGGAAGGCGAGCGAGTTGGAACTCAACGAGATCATCGGGCTGATCGAGAAGAGCGAACGTCCGGTGCTCTACGTGGGCGGCGGCATCATCAGCGCCGACGCCAGCGAGCCGTTGCGGCGGTTGGTGGAGGCGACCGGCATCCCGGTGACCAGCACGATCATGGGTGTGGGGGCGTTCCCGGAGACGCATGAGCTGTCCCTGCGCTGGCTCGGCATGCACGGCTCGGCGTATGCCAACTGGGCTGTCAGCGGCGAGTTTGAGAAGGATGCCGAGGGCAACGCGCAAAAAGTGGCCGAGGGCGCCGACCTGCTGCTGGCCTTTGGCGTGCGGTTCGACGACCGCGTGACCGGTAAGGTCGACAAGTTCTGCGAGCACGGCACGATTGTCCACATTGACATCGACCCGTCCGAGATCAACAAGAACCGCAAGGTCACCCTGCCGGTGATCAGCGAGATCCGGTACGTGCTCGAGCGTCTGGCCGACATGGTCAACGAGCGACCGTTGCAGAAGAAATTCACCGCGTGGCAGGAGCAGATCGCCCGGTGGAAGGCCAAGGCGCCGTTCAGCTACCGAGTGACCGAGGAGGTGATGAAATCGCAGCACATGAAGGATCACCTCGCTGACTCCGAGAGCGAGGTCATCCTGCCGCAGATGGTTGTTGAGACACTCTACGAGCTGACCGGCGGCGACGCCATCGTGACCACCGGCGTCGGCCAGCACCAGATGTGGTCCGGCCAGTATTATATGTCGGACAGACCGAGGCAGTTCATCACGAGCGCCGGGCTGGGTGCGATGGGTTTTGGCTACCCGGCGGCGCTGGGGGCCAAGGTTGCGTGCCCGGACAAGCAGGTGGTAGACATCGACGGCGACGGCTCTTTCCTGATGAACATCCAGGAGTTGGCCACCGCGCGCATCGAGAAAATCGCAGCCAAGGCGATCATCCTCAACAACCAGCACCTGGGCATGGTCATGCAGTGGGAGGATCGTTTTTACGACGGCAACCGCGGACACACCTACCTCGGCGACCTGGAGGACATGAGGCAGATTTACCCCGACTACGTTGCAGTGATCAAGGGCTTTGACGTGCCGGCTGAGCGGGTGATGTACAAGCGCGATCTCAAGGCGGCGATGAAGCGGATGCTCGACTCCGACCAGCCATACGTGCTCGACGTCATCGTGCCATACACAGAGCACGTGCTGCCGTTCATTCCCTCCGGCAAGACGGTCGCCGAGATGATCTGGAAGGAATAACCGATGGCGACACAAGTTTGCGACGGGCCGTGCTTGCGGCCCGTCTTTCTTTTGTTAGCCTTGGCGGCGATGAATCGTCAAGTTCTCGGCATGATTGCCGCCGCGTTGCTCCCGATTTGCGCAGTGGCGGACGAGTTGCAACTGCTCAATTTTGATGGTGCTCAAAGCGGGGTGCCCAAAGGCTTTGTCACCAGCCACGTTGGCCAAGGCAAGCCCGGCGAGTGGAGGGTGTTTGAGAGCCAGGCACCGACTTTGGACGCACCGGAGAATTCCAGCAACGACAGCTTGGTCAGTCGCAGCGTGCTGGGCCAGATTTCCAATAGCCCGCTACAGACCGGTTCATCCCTCTGCCTTTATGAAGGGGTTGAGTTTGGCGACTTCGCCTTTTCCGTCCGGGTTCTTATTGGTGGAGGTTCATTTCGCCAGGCAGCCGGAATCGTTTTCCGGGCAAGGAACCCGAAAAATCATTACGTGCTGGTCATCAACTCGCTCGATGGAAAAGTCACTTGGATGAACATACTTGACGGGCAGCCAGCGACCACCTGGAACACAAGCGGTACCCTCAACCTGCCCAAGGGCGAATGGAACACTCTGCGCGTTGTGTGCCGTGGCAACAAAATGAGCTGCTACCATCAGGGCACTCTCGTTTCCTCTTTCATCGACAGCAAGCACCTGGCAGGCAGGGTGGGTTTTATCACCTATGGAGACACCTCCGCCCACTTTGCCAACGCCCAGATAACATACACGCCCATTGTCATCCTTGCGCAGCAGCTGGTCATGGATATGAAAGCAGACTGGAAACGGCTGGAGGATGTCCAGATCTTTGCCAGGGCCAAACCGGACGAACCTCTGAAAGTAGTCGGGAGCCTGGACAAGACCAAGCTTGGCCAGGTCGCCACCGAAGTCACCGAAGCCGTTGTAAAGACAGCACAGTATGGCTACACACACGGTGACAAGACGGTGACTGTCATCCTGCCGGTGCGTGACCGCAACGGCGATCCAGTGGCGGCGGTGCGGACCGTCATGCGGCGGTTTCGGGGCCAGACCAAAAAGACAGCCATCGTTCGGGCCACACCTCTGGCCAAGTTCGTCGAGAAGCGCATCCTCGATGCAGCAGATCTTCTGCGCTGAAGCCTGTGCTTGGCCAAGCGAACCCAAATTTGTCCCCGGCGAAACGCCTAAAGTCCCCGTGCCTAGCGGACTATCGAGGATAAACGGAGGAGGGCTTACATCGCCAGGAGCAGAGTTCGCAGTTCGTTTAGGCGTCCATCAGGAGAGCGCTTGGCGAAGCGCGGGAATTTTCCGCCGAGCGTGATCAGCTCGCCGTTGCGGGTCAACATGATCTTGTCGCCCTTGGCCTCGATCCCGGTGACGTTCTTGGCGGCGGCCAGCACCTTCAGTTCCGCCACGCGCAGCAACCGCTCAACCGGCTTGGGGATGGGGCCGAACCGGTCGCGAATCTCCTCCCTCAGTTCGGCCAACTCAGCGGCGTTGTTCAGCTCGGCCAGTTTGCGGTAAAGGATGATGCGCTGCCGCGTCTCGGGGATGTGGTTGAACGGCAGATACGCTGGTACGCGGCCGATGTCCCTCGGCTCCTCTGCGGTGGCCGGCACCTCGTCGTCGTCCTCCAGCTCGGCGACGATGTCGCGCGGCACGGTCACCTCAAACCGTGGTGGTGCGCTCTTCCGCGGCGCCCGCTCGGCGCTCTTCTCCTCGCCGGGATTCATCGCGAGAAAGTCGATGGCCACGCGCACCTCGACGCGCCGGTCGACGGTTTCGCCCTTGAGCCGTTTCACGCTCTGCTTGAGCAACTGGCAGTACAGCTCAAAGCCCACGGCGGTGATGTGGCCGCTCTGCTGTGCGCCGAGGAGGTTGCCCGCCCCGCGGATCTCGAGGTCGCGCATGGCGATCTTGAATCCGCTGCCCAGCTTTGAGTACTGCTTGAGCGCGCTGATGCGCTTGCGGGCATCGGCGAGCAGCGCGGCGTGGCGCGGCAGAATCAAATAGGCGTACGCCTGGTGTTTGTAGCGGCCGACGCGCCCGCGCAACTGGTACAGCTCGCTCAGGCCGAACCGGTCGGCGCGGTCAACGATGATCGTGTTGGCGTTCGGGATGTCCACGCCGCTCTCGATGATGGTCGTCGAGAGCAGGATGTCGGCGTCGCCATCGACAAAACGGGTCATCACCTTCTCGAGCGCGCCGCTGGCCATCTGGCCGTGGCCGACAAGGAGCCGCGCCTTGGGCACGAGCTTGCGGAGGCGCTCGGCCATCGTCTCGATTGTCGTCACGCGGTTGTGCAAAAAGAACACCTGTCCGCCCCGGTTGATCTCGCGTTGGATGGCATTGCGCAGGGTCGTCTCGTCAAACTCGATGACGGTCGTCTCGATCGGCAGCCGGTCCTGTGGCGGCGTCTCGATGGTGCTCATGTCGCGCGCGCCGGTGAGCGCCATGTGCAGCGTGCGCGGGATCGGCGTCGCGGTCAGCGTCAGCACATCCACCGTCTTCCGCAGCATCTTGAGCTGTTCCTTGTGCCGCACGCCGAAGCGCTGCTCCTCGTCGATGATCACCAGTCCGAGATCCCTGAAGCGGACGCTGGGCTGGACCAGCTTGTGTGTGCCGATGACGATGTCCACTGAGCCGGCCGCCAGCGCCGCGACCACGGCGTCGGCCTGTTTCTTCGAGCGGAACCGCGACAGCAGCTCCAGCGACACGGGGAACTCCGCCATGCGCTCGACGAACGTGTTGTAATGCTGCTGGGCCAGCACGGTGGTCGGCACCAGCACGGCGACCTGTTTGCCGGCCATCACCGCCTTGAACGCCGCGCGGATGGCCACCTCGGTCTTGCCGAAACCAACATCGCCGCAGACGAGCCGGTCCATCGGCTTGGGCCGCTGCATGTCCCGCTTGGCCGCCTCGATGGCCGACCACTGGTCCGGCGTCTCCTCGAACGGAAATGACCCCTCGAACTCCCGCTGCCAAGGCGTGTCGTCGCCGAACACGTGCCCCGGCTGGGCCTCGCGCGAGGCCTGCAGCTTGAGCAGGTCGGCGGCGAGATCCTCGACCGCCTTCTCGGCGTCGGCCTTGGCCTTGGCCCACCGTTTGCCGCCCAGGAGGCTGAGCGGTGGCCGCGCCCGCCCACTGCCGACATACTTGCTGACGAGATGCGCCTCGGTCACCGGCACGTAAAGCTTGGGTGGCTCCTGTCCCGGGTCGCGCGTGCCGTACTCGATCACGAGGCACTCCTCGCCGCCGCCCCCGTTTTTTGCCGTTCGCGTCCCGACCGGCAGCACTTTCAGCCCAAGGTAGCGGCCGATGCCGTGCTGCAAGTGCACGACGTAGTCGCCCATGCTTAGGTCGGTGAAATCGATCTCCAGCGCCGAGCGCGTCGCCGCTGCGTGCGGCGACTTGAGCCGGCGCGGTCGCTGCGTGCGGGTGCGCCCAAAAATCTCCGAGTCGGTGACAACGACCAGCTTGGCCGGCTCGACGAGAAATCCGCGCGATAGGCTGCCGAGCAATCGCACCGGCTTGGCCCCGACCTCGCGCTTGGCCAGGCCGTAATCGGCCCACAACTCGTCGAACCGCTGCAACTCGCCCTCCGTGCCGCAGACCGTCCAGACGGTGTAGCCGTTGCGCAGCCAGCGGTGCAGTTGGTTGAAAAACTCGCGGCGCTGGGCGTCGGCAATCTGCGGGTCGCCCGACGACTCGCCCAGCGGCCGGTACGCGTCGAGCCCCTGGAACGGCGGGTCGTCGTCACTGTCGCCGGTTTCGCGAACCTCGACAATCGTGCCGAGCTGGTGCGCCTGGCCAAGCGCGGTTTCCCAGTCGTCGTGAAACAGGTCGCCGCCCGGCACCTGCCCGAGGTAATCGGCCACGCGCCCGCCGAGTTCCTCCGGATCGATCAGCAGAAAGATCGAGTCGGCGGCGAGGTAGTCGCCCAGCCGGCCGGTGACGTAGCCCGGGTCGGCGGCGAGTTGCTGCTTGAGGATACCCAGTTCGCCGCCGGGGGAGATCGTGGCACGCTCGATCTTCTCGCGGGACACCTGCGTCTGCGGATCGAAGGTTCGCAGCGACTCGATCTCGTCACCGAAAAACTCGAAGCGCACCGGCCACGGGCTGGCCAGCGGGAAGACATCGAGGATGCCGCCGCGCAGCGCGAGCTCCCCCTTTTGGCTGACCTGGGCCTCCGGCTCGTAGCCCTGGTCCTCGAGCCACTCAACGAGGTCGAGCGGGTCGATGCGGTCGCCGAGCCGGAAGCGGCGAAAGCGTTTTTTCAGATCGGCCGGGGAGAACGTCCGCTGCAGCAGGGCGACGCCGGTGGTGACGATGACCGCGCCGGGCGCGGCGGAGCTGGCGCTTGGCTTGCGGCCCTTGGCCAAGCGGATGAGCGTCTCGAGCCGTTCGCTCAGCACATCGGCGTGCGGCAGCCGGGCCTCGTGCGGCAGCACATCCCATGCGGGGAAAAATTGTGGCGGCTTGGCCAGGCGCTTGCCCAGAGCGGGGAGCCACGTCTCGAGCTCCTGCTGAAGTTGCTCCTGCAGCTTGCCGGTGGGGCAAACGACCACCACCGGCCGGCCCTTGGTGGAATGGGCCATAACAGCCGCCGAAAAGGCCCAAGCGCCTTGGCTGACACCGCCGAGAGACAACACTCCTCCCCGCTCCGCGCCTTTGAGGAGGGCCTGTAAAGCGGGAGTTTCGCGCAGCTTGGCCAAGGTGGCCGAGAGGTCTGGTTGGGCCAGACTCAATTCAGGCCGGGCAACATGGGCCAGGTCCGGGGAGGCGTCAAACGGCCAAGGTCAAAAAAGCTTAAATAAGAAAAAAAGCCTATCAAATGCCTTGACAGGGTGGGGAAGCACAACCAGCCTCGCCCCAATCTATGTGTGTGCGAGCTTTCACCGGTGGAGGCTTGTGACTTGAATTGATTAAGCAATACGGAGCAACCAAAAAAAACCAAGAGAAATTCTGTTGTTATGAAACGTGCCTATAGAGCAAAAACCAAGAGGATGAGGGCCGCCATGAAAACCGCCGCCCTCATGAGTTTGGGTCTTCCGCTGGCCACCATGCCGGCAGTTGCCCAGGATGATGAAGGTGAACTGTCCCCAGTTGTCATCACCGGTTCTAACATTCCGACTGTCGAGTTGGAGGGGCCGTCTCCGATCGTGCGAATCGATCGCGAGGAGATCAACCGTTCCGGTGCCGAGACCGTGGGTGAGTTGCTTCGTCGTCTGCCGCAGAACAACTCCGGATCTTTCGACGAGAAATTCCAGAACTCGTTCGCGCCGGGTACGTCCGGCATCTCGCTTCGCGGCATGGGCATGCAGTACACACTGGTGTTGGTCGATGGTCGCCGCATGGGCAACTATTCAATGGCCCAGAATATGACCACGGCGTTCTCCGATCTGAATGGCATCCCCATGGCAGTAGTGGAGCGTATCGAGGTTCTGCTGGATGGCGCTTCGGCCATTTATGGTTCGGACGCTGTTGCCGGTGTAATAAACATCATCACTCGCGACAACTTCGAAGGCGTGGAGATTAACGTGGGCTACAGCAACACCACCGACGATGACATGGCCACACAGCATTACTCGATCACAGGCGGCACTGTCAGTGAGAACGGCAACGCCTGGGTCAACATTGATTACATGCAGCGCAACTCGATGCAGTATGACGATCGCGACTACTCGGCAAGCGCCAATCAGGGCCCGAAAGGTTACGACTTCCGCTCTTCCTCCGGCAATCCGGGTTCAATCAAGATTCTGCCAGGTTCTGAGAATGGTTTTGAGTCTGGTTTCTATCAGGTACCCGGTGACAGCACCGGCACCCCGACTGCTGAGGAGATCATTGGTGCGCCGGGTATCAACCGGTTTGACTATAACCCGTGGATGACCCTGACGCCCGAAATGGAGCGTTATTCTGCATCTGGCCGAATCAACTACACGTTGACTGATTACGCCACCGCGTTCGTGCATACAACCTATCGGAACTTAAAGACCCATCAGGAGATGGCTCCGACACCGGCGTTCGGCGACCTGAATACCGACACGTGGGGCATCCTGCCGGCGTCCAACGCGTTTAACCCGTTTGGTGAGGACACAACCTTCCGTCATCGTCTCATCGAGGTTGGGCCTCGCCTCTTTGACATCGAGACCGATGTTTTTCGCGCTCTGCCGGGTGTCAAGTTCGACATTGGAGACAATTGGCAGGCTGAGACCGCCTTCCTCTACAATAAGGTCGAGTCAGTCGATTTCGGGCAGAATTTCGTCTCTGCTGACGCCTTCAAGGAAGCGCTGGCCTCGAGTGATCCTGCCACTGCATACAATATTTTCGGTGCTGGTCTGGGGATCAATAGTCCGTCCGTTCTTGACGGCCTCAGGGTCAACACCATGCGACGTGCCGAGTCTGAATTACGGATGTTCGACGTGAAAGCTGCCGGCGACTTGGCTGAACTACCGGGTGGCACCCTCGCCATGGCTGTCGGAGCCGAGACCGCAAAGGAGGAAGTGAGTGACGTTGGGGATAGTCTCTCCATGGCAAACAAGATCGTTGCCTCCGGCGGCACATCCAATGCCGGAAGGCGGGATCGTGATGCTGGTTATGCCGAGTTTATGATCCCAGTGATCGGTGAAGACAACCGAATCTCGGGCATCCACTCCCTTGGTATACAGGCGGCGTTGCGCGTGGAGAACTATAGTGACTTCGGCAGCGACGACAACCCGAAGTTGGGCTTGAAATATTCACCAACTGAGCGAGTGCTCTTGCGCGCCACATACCAGACTGCTTTCCGGGCACCAGCGCTTCAGGAGTTGTACATGGGCGAGAGTATATCGTATCCGTTTCTTTTGGATCCAGCTCGAGGCGATGAAGGGATGCAGTACAGGACCATCCAAGGTGGCAACGAAGACCTCGATCCCGAGGAATCGGACAGCATCTCGGTCGGTTTTGTCATTGACATCCCAATGCCCGAGAATATGGACCTCCACATGACTGTGAACTGGAGCGATATAGAGTTGGAGGATCAGATTACCACTATTGGTGCCCAGTACATGCTCAACAACGAGGGAATCTTCAGTAACAGCATTATCCGCAACCCGCAGACGGATGCTGACAAGGCTGCTGATAACCCCGGGCCTGACGGCCAGTTTGGAACCGAGGATCATCCCGAGTGGGGTGAGGACGACATTCCCAACGGAGGCATCCCTGGGAGCATTAAGCACATCAATAACTCCTACTTGAACTTGGCAGAGGTGAAGATTGAGGCGCTTGACTTAGAATTGGACTATGGGATTGACACCTCGGTTGGTTACTTCTCAGCCTTTTTAAATGCAGCTTATCTGGATTACGAATACTTGGCTCGGCCAACCGATTCGTTCGATGAAAACAGCGGTCTTTACAATATGCCCGAGTGGCGTGGTCGTTTAGGAGTGTGGTGGAATTATGACAAGTACAGTGTAGGAGCCACGGTGAACTACATTGACAGCTTCGACCAACTCTACGGGGTTGTTTCAGAGGTGGACGAGCACACCACGCTCGACCTGCAGGCCAGCTATGAATTGACAGACAACTCACGAATCACAGTAGGGGCGCTGAATGTCACCGACGAGGATCCGCCCTGGTCAGACAGTGAGGCCGAGGGATACGCGTACAATGCCGCTGGCCACAACCCGTGGGGCACCGTCCTTTACGCCCGAGCGACTGTCCGCTTCTAAGGCGAACAACCAATTCAAAATCAAATCCTGTGGTCGCTTGGCCGCAGGATTTTTTTGTTCGCCTTGCCAAAAAGCGGGGCGGTACAGTCCGCTCCCCGTCGGGAATAACGATCCACGGCAGATCATCCTGAGCGAATGAAAACAATCATCATCCCCTTCATGCGATCGGCTGCGCTTGGCCTGGCCTTGGCCTGGCTGACCCCGCTTGGCCAAGCGGAGAAACTCCCGGTTGAGACTTTTTTCAAGGATCCGGAATTCAGTCGGATGCGCCTCTCCCCCGACGGCAAATGGCTGGCCGCCATCGCCCCGCGCGAAGGCAAGAATAACCTGCTCACCATCCGCCTCTCCGACCGAAAGCTCTTCGGCTGCAGCGAGGAGGATGAAAACGAGGTGTACAGTTTCAACTGGATCAGCAACGAACGCCTGATCTTCCGGATGAAGGATCGCAACAACTTTCCCAACGGCGGCCTTTACGCGGTCAACCGGGACGGCTCCAAGCCGAAGGTACTCCATCCGTCCTTCAAAACTTCCCGTGAATTTGGCAGTCGTGTGTTCAAGGTGATGGAGTTGTTCGACCCGTTAACGGACGAGGACGAGTATATTTTGGTCGAGGTGCGCAAAGGCGGCGGCGGGTTTCGTGAGGATCGTGCTTTCTACGGGAACATCGTCCGGCTCAACACCCTTACCGCGAAGGAAAAACGGATTGTCTTCAATCGGGGTGATATTCTTCAGTTCATAGTCGACCGCGAAAAAGTTGTCCGCATCGGGGTTGCCCAGCATGGCCTCATACGGACGATCCTTCACCGTGGGGACGCCAAGTCGGACTGGGAGGAGGTTTATTCCGGTGACTTCCGGACCGCCATCGCCCCGCTGGGCTTTGGAAAGAACCCGGACATCCTCTACGTCGCCGCCCCCAACGGCGACAAGAAGGCGCTGTTCCAGTTCGACCTCAAGGCGAGGAAACTGGGCCGGATGATCTTCGCGCATCCAAAGTTTGACGTGCCGGCCGGGTCGCCGATCGTGTCCGACAAGACCGACAGGGTGATCGGTGTGCGCTACGAGGCCGAGCGCCCTCAGACCTACTGGTTCGATAAGGATTACCAGCAGTACCAGGCAATGATCGACAACGCGCTGCCCGGCATGGCCAACGACATCAAGAACTGGTCGAGGAAGGAGGACCGCATCCTGTTCCATTCGCACAGCGAGAAGACCATAGGCGCCTACTACCTGCTCGATATCAGCGACAAAAAGAAACCTGGGTTGGAAAAGTTGCTCGACCTCGCGGAGTGGATTGATCCCGCCAAGATGTCGCCGATGAAGTCCATCCAGTACACCGCCCGCGATGGGCTGGTCATCCACGGTTACCTGACCATCCCCAATGGCAGCGATGGCAAGAATCTCCCGCTCATCGTCCACCCGCACGGCGGGCCGTCCGCCCGCGACTACTGGGGCTGGGACAGGGATGTGCAGTTCCTGGCCAACCGCGGCTATGCCGTGTTCCAGCCGAACTTCCGCGGCTCGACCGGCTACGGCACCCGGCTGCGCACCGCCGGTTACCGCGAGTGGGGCGGTGCCATGCAGAACGACATCACCGACGGCGTGAAACACCTCATTGCCGAGAGCATTGTCGATGCCGGGCGCGTTGGCATCTACGGCGCCAGCTACGGCGGCTACGCGACGATGGCCGGCCTCTGCTTCACGCCGGAACTGTACCGCTGCGGCATCAACTACGTCGGCGTCACCGACATCGACCTGATCCTCAAGGAATACCCGCTCCCAAAAAAAATCAACGATGCCATTGACGCCGTGATGATCGCCGACCGGAGCAAGGACAAGGACTGGATCAAGTCCCGATCCATCCAGAACAACATCGACAAGGTGCGGGCCCCGGTGCTGATGGCCTACGGCATGAAAGACTGGCGGGTGCCGCCCAAGCACGGCCGTATCCTCAAGCGCGCGCTGGACCGGAACAACATCCCCAACAAGCTCATCATCAAGGCCAACGAGGGTCACGGCTACCGCAACGAGAAAAACGTCTTCGAGTTTTACCGCGAGATGGACGCCTTCCTCGAGCAGCACATGAAATAAGCCCCAGCGCTTGGCCAAGCGTTGACACCGGTCCTCGGTTTCACTACTGTCCGTGCGCTAATGAAGGACAACCCCGGGCTTGGCTTCGGGGTTTTTCGCTTCAACAGCACGACCGATGTCGAACACCATTCTAGTGGGCGCCCAGTGGGGCGACGAGGGCAAGGGCAAGATCATCGATTTCCTGACCGGGCAGGCCGACATTGTCGTGCGCGCCCAGGGCGGCGCCAACGCGGGCCACACGGTCATCGTCGGCAGGACGCAGTACATCCTGCACCTCATCCCCTCCGGTATCCTTCGCAGGCGTACCACCTGCGTCATCGGCAACGGCGTCGTCATCGATCCCATCGGCCTGGTCGAGGAGATCGACGGGCTGAAGCAGAACGGCATCGACCCCGCTGGGCGGCTGCACGTCAGCGACGCCGCCCACATGGTGTTCCCGTACCACAAGGCGCTTGACGCCGCCCGCGAGGCACTCAAGGGCAAGGGCAAAATCGGCACCACCCTGCGCGGGATCGGTCCGGCTTACGGCGACAAGATCGCGCGCAACGGCCTGCGCCTGGGCGGCATCCTCAACGCAAAACGATTCGGGGAGCAACTGCAGCAGGCCATAAAGGACAACAACACTCTCCTCAAGTCGCTCGGCGCAAAGCCGCTCCCTGTCAAGCGCACGATGGAGAACGTGCTCAAAGCCACGCGCCGCCTCAGGCCGTACGTGGTCAACACCGTACAGCTCCTGCACGAGGCCACGGCGGCGAAGAAACGCATCCTCTTTGAGGGCGCGCAGGGCACGTTCCTCGACATCGACCACGGCACGTATCCCTACGTCACGTCGTCGAACACCACGGCGGGTGGCATGTGCACCGGCTCCGGCCTTCCGCCGACACTGATCAACCGCGTAATCGGCGTGGCCAAGGCGTACACCACCCGTGTCGGCGAAGGCCCGATGCCGTCCGAGGACCGCGTCGTCGGCGACCTGCTGCACGGCATGGGCCGCGAGTACGGCGCTACCACCGGACGCGAGCGCCGCTGCGGTTGGTTTGACGCGGTCACCGTCCGGCAAGCGGCCATGCTCAACGGCATCACCGACCTCGCGATCACCAACCTGGACGGCCTCGACACGCTCGGTTCGATCAAGGTGTGTGTCGGCTACTCGCTCGGCGGCAAGCGGATCGACCATCAGCCAAGCGACCTGGGCCAGTTGGCCAAGTGCCGGGCTATCTACGAGACATTCCCCGGCTGGCAGAAGCCAACCGATAAAATTCGCACGTGGAAGGTACTGCCGCCCAATGCCCGGCGCTACGCGCAGGCTTTGGCCAAGCTGACCGGCACGAAGCTCAGCCACGCCTCCGTCGGCCCCGCCCGGTCGCAGACCATCACCCTGTAAACGCGGCCGCTTGGCCAAGCGCATGAGCCACGCCACGACAGAACTCAGTGAACAGGCAGGGGCCGCCCTCCCGACGCATGTCGCCATTATCATGGACGGCAACGGCCGCTGGGCGGCCCAGCGCAACCTGCCCCGAGTGGAGGGCCACCGTCGCGGCGCCGAGTCGGTTCGCGCGGTGTTGCGTTGCGCTTCCAAGCTCGGCATCCAGCACCTCACGCTTTACGCCTTCTCCGTCGAGAACTGGAACCGGCCCAAGGAGGAGGTCAATACGCTGATGAAGTTCCTCGCCCGCTACCTGAAAACCGAGCAACAGGAGATGAACCAGAATAACGTCCGGCTGCGTGCGATCGGCCAGCTGGATCGCCTGCCGAAATTTGTCCGCGAGCAGCTCGACGCCACCATCGCGTCACTCGATCAAAACACCGGCACCACCCTGAACCTCGCCTTGAGCTACGGCGCTCGCACCGAGTTGGTGGACGCCGCCCGCGCCATTGCCACCAAGGCGCAAAGCGGAGAGATGGCCCCTGCGGACATCGACGAGCAAACATTGTCGGATCACCTTTACACGGCCGGCACGCCGGACCCCGATCTGCTGATTCGCACCAGCGGCGAAATGCGGGTCAGCAACTTCCTTCTGTGGCAGATTTCCTATGCCGAGCTGGTCGTCACCGAGCGGCTTTGGCCGGACTTTGGTGAGGCGGATTTCCGCGCCGCGCTCGAGGAGTTTGCCGCTCGCGACCGCCGTTTCGGAAAGGTTTGACCCCGGACAAGCGGACTGAAACCCTCCCGCCGAGAGCATGCCATCCGCCGCCCAAGTCCCAAAAATAGAGTCCAA
>Ga0208275_1000101_pt1 | contig 14373 bp, 8 predicted proteins | sample ETNtaG_FD_185757 | JGI IMG/M metagenome (GOLD analysis project Ga0208275, IMG submission 185757) | Marine microbial and viral communities from oxygen minimum zone, Eastern Pacific Ocean - ETNP201306PF49B (SPAdes) (version 2) | ecosystem: Environmental > Aquatic > Marine > Oceanic ... | reverse complement strand
TGTTGTTACAGCAATATGAATTGCACCATCAACAGCAGCAGTACCAGCATATGTTCCCATTGGCATAAAGTCACTGGATAGGAATGCTATAACATCACCTGTTGAAAGGGTGTACATATACTTCCAAACATAACCTGCTGTACCAGCGGCCTCTGTAAATACGCCACTTGCATATGTACCATCAGAAGCCTGTGGAGTTGTGGAAGGCTCCTTCTGAGCATTCTGTCCAGTTGGGTTAGCAGGTGTCTGACCATTATAAAGACACTTGAACACCTCATAATTGGAGTTTATGACATAAAACTTAGATCCAGAAAGTGCGGAAGAACCCAATGCAGTTTGAGTACCAATTGCACCACCGCCACCAGGAGTTACCGAGTAGGATGGACGGTACATATCAAACTTAGGGTTTGTTGTTAGACTCCAGTTATAACGAGGAGCAACAAGACGAGCAAATGTAGATGTAATACGCTTGGCAGCAATCAGATCATCATATACGGCAGATTTCTCAGTTTGATTGTCTATTGGAGCAGGAGGAGCATCTTCAGTGGCATATCTATAAGTCTTTGACTTAGCAGTTGCAGATGAAGTACCACCTGTAATGGTGCTTCCTGCTGCTGGGGCCGCTGTTGTAGTAGTTGCGGTAACAAGTAAACTATTTGAGTGAACTTCGTTAATAGTAGCAGTCAAACCACCACCTGTGATTGTTTCACCAACTTGGAATGTTCCTACTTGATTATAAATCTCAAGATAACCATACCATTTTTGAGGTCTTCCAACGAAAAAATACATATTGGTTGGTGACGCTTCAGTAAGCGACTCTAGAAATTGCTTCGCATTGAAGATTCTAAACTTTTCTGAAATAATAGCTGCCATTGTCTAATTGCCGTGATTTTGTAAGACTGAATCTGGTTTATTTATACGTATTTAATTACGCACTTCTGAAGTAAGGATCTTGATATGAATGCGCTTGAGCAGTAGTACCATTTACACCTCGTGTACATCCTGTAAAACGATCACTATGTTTACCAGTATAAGTGATCTGTTCGGTTCCTAGTTGTAAAGTTCCCGTTGCAGGGAAATTGGTAGTAGATTCTGCATAAACAATAGTGATGCTATTGTTTATATTCTGATTTATCCTTCCAACATAATTATTTATTGAAGGATATCCAACGTTAAATGCATATCCAGCATCAGATATACCTGATCCACCCCAGTTAGCGAAGTCTGCTAGGTCAAATCCCCAACGAGTAAATTCTTCAACTGTTAATGCGGAAACTGATACACCATTATGTAGTATGTCACCCGTATCCATAAATTTGGCATTCTCCCACATCTGGAAGGATGGTCTCAAAGATATGTTAGCAAAACCAGCAGGAGGAGTACTCCATCCACGATGATCTGTAAATCCTAATTGGAAAGATGTTTCCTTTCCGATTTCAACTACATGAGTTGGTTGAGACTCAATACTTCTATCAAGTTCAAGATGTACCTTAACAACAGCATCTGTTGTTTTAGCATCAACAGATCCTCTACTTGGTAACCAAAAATAAGATACCTCGTGAGAAACTATGAGAGAAGTTGCTAAATCATCTCCAATAGCATTAACAATAATATTGAATTTATTAATAACTGGTGGTAGAGTTACATTAGCAACAACACCAGTAACTAGAGCACTACCTGGAGGAACACCTCCACTAATAGTTTTACTATAAAAACTTTCAGCAATAACTGGACTTGGTGCTGCAACGTCAGCGGTCTGATTATGAAGAGTAATATTAAAGAAAGAATCAACTTTCCTATTACCTTTTACAATATCATACTGTTTTGCAACAACAACTTTTGGTGCTTTTGTATACCCCGAACCACCATTAGTCAATACTATATCTACAACAACACCATCAACAACAATAACTTCTGCCCTTGCTCCACCACCTTCTTGATTTTCAGGAATAAAATGTAAAATTGGTGCTTTCTCATAACCACTTGTAGGAAGGTTCTTATCCCATGTAATAGTATTAACAGAACCACCTGATATAGTACATGTTACCGCAAAACCAACACCCCGTTCTTCACCATTATAATTTGTAGTAGCAACAGAACCAAAAAAACTATTTGAAGGATCATCACCTGCATTATAAGTTTTTGTTTTAAAGAACTGAGGTAACTCTTTTATTGTTCTATATTCATTTTCACCATTAATTTTAATAAGATCACCTTTATTTAAATTAGCAAGTCCCTTCTTAACATAAAAGGCCTCATCTGCTCTCTTACTTCCATATAACCATCTAGAAGCATCTCTTTGCATCTTATAGTTATTATCAGCATCTTTAGTTACTGCAACTGTAAATGATAAATCAAGTTCAATTTCATCACTATAATCTTTCAAACCAGAAAAATATACCTTACCACTTGATGTATCAGGATTTCTACCAGAAAGTTTGATTGTTAAATCATCAGAACTATCAATATTATAAGATTTAAGTTTACCAATAATATTTTTCACAGTGCCAGATTTTTGATATGCAATCATATCTTCATCAAGATACTTACCCCACCATGCCTCAAAAGCATTAAATGATCCACTAGTACCATCAAATTTGACTGCTATATCATTATAATATTCGTTTCTTTCATAATCATATAAAGTTATGCTCTGTGAAAGATTTCTACCATAGAGATATACTATCTCAATATTATTCTTCGGATATATCTTTTTACTAAAAGTAATAGCAGGACCATTAATAGTATAAGAATCAGTTTCTCTCTGTAATATACCATCAATAAAGACTAATAAAAATCTACCATCACTGATACTAATAACTTCCTTATCTGCTGTATCTAAAATTAAGAATGGTCCAGCAGATCCTGCGGCAACATCAGATTTATTAATTTCACATCTCTTATAACAACCAACACCATGAGCAAAGAACTTATCTACTGCTAAAGGTTCTTGTAATGTTTTAGTATTTGGTCCTTGACCCCAAAGAGGTGGACTTGTAAATACAACTTTATTTGGTACAGATGTTCTATCAATACTATAAGCAGAATCATGTTGTACAACTCCACTAACAGCAATCAATAAATCTTCATTAGGATCAGTTGCAACAGATGATCCATCTTCATAATACAATTCAAATATCTTATTCTTACCATCAATATAATCTGGATAAGACACATCTACAGATCCAGGACCACCATTAAAGACAGATCTTACTACACCAGAAAGAGTTGTTAATGCAGAAATAACATTAGCACATTTACTAGGAGAAGAATCTGCTAGAATATTAGGATTGCCATAAGGTGCAACAGTTGTATATGTACCAGTAGGTAATGTGTTATTAACTGCTTTCTTAGCAAGTTCTACTGCATATTCATAGGCCTCTAATGTCTCTTCTTGTTCTCCCTGAATATAATCAAGAAGATCATTATTATAATACTTCTCAATAGCCTCAACAATACTTTGATTACCACCAAATCTTATATCATGTGAGAGTGCATCTACAATAAATCCAATATCCCTAGAACACTTAACTGAAAGAGTACCCCAAGTATTGGTGGGAAACTTATTCTTAATATAACCAAGAGTTTCACCTTGAATATATTCTCTATTTTGTTCTATTTGATTAGCAGCATCAATCCACCTACCACCTTTCTGGAAGATATTTCTAATCTTCTTGAAATACCTTGAATTTAAAGTATTGGTCTTAAACTGATAATTCTTTCCATAGAATCTAACTCCAGGTATTGCCTGACTATTTTTTGTGCTTGGACCAATTGGTGGTTGTGAGAATGTTATTTGATTACCAGAAACAGTATATGCAACACCAGGCTCTTGGAATATACCATCAAGAGTTATTACCAATGATTGTTGATTGTAAGGTGTAACTACATTGTTATTATCATCAAGTATAGTAAATGTCTTTGTTCCTGTAAGATTACCTTTATTTGATAATGAACCATCAAAAGCAGGAGTTAATTTTATATTCTTAGATAATACCTCTGATGTATTTGCTGAATCACTGGATACTGATCCAACACCTTCCTCAATAGTATGAGTTTGTGCAGATACAATATACTGTGTAATCTGTTTAGTAGTACTCTGTACAGTAATATTCGCTTTAAGTTCTACAAAACTATTATGAGTAGTTACTGAACTACTACTCATTGGAGTTTGAGCTGTTGATTCAATATCAACTTCACCAAATAACTTAAATCCAGCTGGATGTGTAGTCTCTTTTATTAAAGATCTCCAAGTATCAATTGGAGTCTTTGATTTAATTAAATATGAAAAATCTTGATAATAATTGGAATCTGTAATTCTTTGGTTAGCATCACCTACTTTACCAGTATCAGACATATATTTTCCAATATTATCAAAATATGTCTTAATAACAGGAGTAAATTCAGTATAACTAATATCTTCAATTGTTGCTGTCTTACCGTTTGCTAATCCAATAATAGATTTCTTCTCCTCAAAAGCACCTTTTACTCTATCAATAACAAGAATATTAGAACCCTTTCTCCAAGAAGTTACTCTAGCTTTAGCAACTTCTGTTGCTCCAGACCTCTGTACTACAGTCTCACCGAAGCTAAAAGCATCACTAACAAATCCAGATAACTTAAGAATATAATTTGATCTAACACTAGACTTCAACGTCTGGTCATTATGATATGTACCACCATTATTAACAATTTTTATACTAACAGGAATACCAATATCAGTACTATTCAAGAAAGCAGATACTGTCTTATCAATCTTTCCATCTTTATCATAGACACCAGTTACAATAGGAATCTTCTTATAATCTTTACCTATATTTGTAATCTTCAGTGAATTAATTTCTCCAACCGAGAATAATGACTTAGAAGTATAAGTCATAACTCCCGTACCATCATGAGAGGCCTTAATCGCTGTTGAATATACAATTCTATCAGGAGTTACATAGAGAACAGTTTTCTCTCCTTGCAATGGATCTTCAATTACATTAAAATTGGATTTTTCAGAATTAACAATTCCATCTCTATCATAATAATAATACTTCTTATATGGAACTTCCTTTTTAATTGTATATGTATTTGTTGAAATTCTAGATCCAAAACCCAATTTAAGATCTACCCATTGATTACCACTATGAATAGTTCTCTCAGGAGTAACAAGATTAAAATTCCTACTTGGAGAAATGTCAAACCCAACTCCACTCATTGAGACATGAGTTATATCAAATTTATATCTGTAATACTCTTTTACGTTAAGATTTGGATTTCTTGTGAAAGTAGTACCATCAGAGGAGAATTCAAAATAGATATCTGGAGCAGTAAATGATACTATCTCAACCAACTTCTTATCAGTACTATTATCATAAAATACAGTATTGAGATCTATCTTTGTTATAGTAGTAAGTGTTTGATCATAATCCCATACAAATACTGCTTTCTGTGTACTTGAATCATATGATATAATCTTAGCATTAGTAGCAGCAGCACCAGTAGCATGGTTAATTGGAAGTGAATACCCAAAATTATATACTGAAACATTAGCACCATTAAAATGATCCAGTACTGTTGTAGATTCCTCTGCCCTTCTAACAGTTAATGCAGTACCACTCTTAGATAATACTGTAACAACTTCATTACCAATCTGCAATTTATCGTTAACAGTAATCTTATCAGCATTAGCAACATTTAAAACTGTGTTCTGAATGGAAAATCCAATATGATCTACACTCAATTGAAGGTCAGGCTTAGCAGATCCTCCTGCTTTACTTAATGCAGTACCAGAAACACTAAGAACATCAAAATGTTTGTAATCTTTTCCCTTAGATGTAACAGTAATACTGTTAACAAGACCAGCAGATGATACAACAATAGTTGCTTTAGCATCCGATCCAGATCCACCTGACAATGCAATGTCGGTATATGTGCCAGCAGTGTAGTCACCACCACCATTTAATATAGCAACTCTACCTACTCCAGTATCGCTCAGAGTCGTTGCTATGACTGGGTTCTTAAGAACTGCTTCTTGATAAACTCTCTTTCTTACATAGTATGTTGTTGTAGATGAAGTGTCATTTGGATTAACATCTATAACGACCTTTTCACCAACTGCTACTCCATGTATATCTGATGTTGTTAATAATGCAACATTATCTTGAACCTTAAACGGATTTAAATTATCACTTAAAGAACTAATTGAAACAATCTTAGATCCAGTAGTATTGATTAAATCACTACTTGTTAAGAATAACGTGGAAGATACAGAGAAAGTTCCTGTTAAAACTTTAACTTTAACACTATTCTGTTCTATAGTAGTCTCTAGAACTTGACCTGTAGCAACAGCAGCATTTACACCATCACTAAAGGATAAAATAGCACTCTTACTATAGGAAGATTTTTTATCTAAGATGAAATTTAATACCTTAGTATCAGAAGATAGTACATCTGTACCATTAAAGGTTCCTGATACATTACGTAAAGCAAATTTCTTAGCAGAGAATACATCACCTACTATAGTACCTGTAGCACCTGTATTTGCCTGTGTAATAGTATCAGTATCAAAAAGATATGCAGTATTACTAAGTTCAATATAAAGTGCCTTAGTAGACTGAGATTCAATAGAAGATACTGTTTTTCCTTTAACAGATTCTACTTCTCCAGCAGCCCCTGTTCCACCTGTACCTGTATTATCAACAACTAACTTACCACCTACAGAGAAAGTAGATCCACTACTAACAATTGAAGCAGAAGATACAGTACCTCGTGTTACTTCTTTAACTTTAGCAAGTGTTTGAACACCATTTTTACTAATACCAGAAGTTCTTAATCTATTAGCACCAACTGGTAGATCATCTTGAGATATATTAGAGTTATAGTTAGAATCTAATGGTAATGAATAATAATTCTTTCCTAAAATATACGGAAATCTAGGATCACCAGAAGAATCTACAGTAATGAAATATGCATAAGTTCCATCAGGAAATTCTGGAGTAACACAAAAACGTCCATTATTTTCATCCAATGTACCAGATGCATCTGTAAATACCCAATCCTGAATAAATGTACCAACAGGATATGTTGTTGTAGAAGGACCATTAGGTCTAGTAGCATTACCAAGATAACTAGAAGTCATCTGAGCAATAGCACTAGCAGAGTCTAGTGGGTCTGTATGTCCATAAGCACCATATATGGGGTTACCATCATATGCAAACCCCAAAATAGGAGAGTGAGTTGCTCCAGTATCATTTGTCCTTAATGTAGTAGGAGATGCATAATAAGCATATCCATGTCCTTTAGCAGAATCAAAGTTCTGGAACCAATATCCATTTTCAGCATCTAATGAACTCTTATTCTTATAATACTTGTCCTTTCTCCATTCTTTAACGGTTGCAGTGGCAGCTGCTCCAGATCCTACAGCAACAACCTCAACTGATATATTTGCTTGTGTGTAATAATTACCACCATTAATTTTATTAAAAGAAGTAATTATACCAGTAGTATTAACTGTGGTAGTATATTCAGCAAATCTACCCTTTCCTGCGGAATCTCTAATCCTTACAATAGGAGGAGTTGAATAATACTCACCAGTATTGTTTATAGTAATGCTAGTAACAACACCGTTAGTAACAACCGCAGTTCCAGTACCATTTCTGCCAGATAATATATCTACTACTGGTGTGGCAGTATAATCACCAGCATTAGTTACAGTAATTGATTCTACAGTCTCACCAGAACGTTTTGCAATAGCACGATTAGCAAGTCCACCAATTAATACAAAAGGATCATCCTTATATCCATTACCTTTAGTATTAACAGTAATCTTTTGAATAGGACCATCTAAAATAACATCTACATCCTTATATCCTGCAAAAGGAATACCATTTATAGCAATACCTACATCTCTATACTTAGTCTCATATGTCTCAGTAGTTGAGATAGGAGTCTTTCTAATAATCTTTAAAGATTTCTGATCTGATACATCAGCAGGTGGGCTTGCTGCAACAGCATGTGCAGGCCATCCAGAAGACGCTATGTAATATCCTTCTCCATCCTCATAGATCGCTGCTACATTGGTGTTTAAATCGCTCAGAGCAGGTACTTGTACTGATCCAGTAGTCTGAATCCATCTGAGGTTATTTTGGGCATCAACGAGTCTTACATCAGTTGTAGTAAATCCAGGTTCTGATATCTCAAGTATGTCATCAGGATTGGAATAAGGTGCTTCCGTCTTATTAGTTGCGTTGTAAAAAACACCATAGACTAAAAGTGTAACGTTAGAACCAGAAACATTAGCTCCATATGTTACAGTAGTGCCTATAGGATATGTTGTAGTACTTTCTCTGGTATTAATAATAAATTGATTAACATTCTTATCTTCAAAGGTGAATTTCTCGTCATCAATAATGAATTCACCTTTCTTAATCCACCCCATTGTAGATTCTACATCAATCTTATCTCCTACAGTATCACTAGTGAGAATAGATTTAGTTAATTTTGTTCTAGTAGCTGTGGAAAACTCTCCATTTACACTTGCTTCGTTAAGTACAATCTCATACAAATCTTCTCCATCATACTTACCATCATATATGACATTATCAACAATGGCAGAAGCATATGTACCACTAGTTTGAGTAATCTTCTTACCAATAAGATCTGTTACTGTACCTGATAATACTTTAACTTTAAGTGAATAATTATTAATCCAATTAGATTCTGAACTTTTAAGAGTGAAATCACGTGGATATCCAACTTCTGGTTCTGGATCATCTTTGACCAAACATTTGAATAAGAATTTAACAGACTTATCAGTTCCTTTCTGTTGATAAAAAGAACCTATATTCTTGATAAGAATTCTCTTGTCAACTGCTGTATTCAAATATTCTTCTGGAAAATCTGTTAGATATTCATTTTCAAAGTTCTTTATTAATGCATATAGGAAAAGATTACTAATATTAGTTACGGTAGATCCGTCTACATGACTAGAGGACTGTGTTGTAACAAACGTACTTGCGGAATAAAGATCTCCAAGTTGCGTATTTCCACTTACGCCACGACTAATTTCTTTAAATTGAGTATCTGTTCTACTCTTATAGAAACAAATCTCATCATCTATCTTAAAATATCCACCATTCTTTGGAAAAGATGAGGCATCTGCTACAGTTATAGTAGTATCAGAAGTATTAACCAACCCACTTACCGTAGTACTCTGATTTAAGAGATTATTCTCATAAAAATCAATATCACGATACGTTTGAAGATTCGTAATAATATCTAATGGTTGCCCTTGAAGTTCAAGCTGCTCATAATACTTCTGTATGAACTTTCCAAACAGTTCATACTCCTCATTGATAAAATCAGGTAGTTGTTGATCAACTAAGAAGGAGATCTTATTTGCAGTCTTTAACATCCCTACTCTTCTTTATAAGCGATGAATTTACTTTGTGATATATCTACGTCTAAATACACCTCACGTTTAACTTCAATATCTTTATTTGCAGGTTTTATTCTTAATTCAATACGATTATCGGAAAAACTGCCCTTTAAGATAGTAAAGTCACTCATTGTTGTCTCACCTCTAGTATAATTAATCGTTCCTATTGAATCATTCAATAGAATCTTTTCACCAGTGATAGAATCTAGTCTATATAGGACTAATTTACCATCTCTGTCCTCAATATATGAGGTATAATTTGGAAATTCAAAGGTTGTAAATCCTGTTGATGAAACTATAGGATTGTTACAATCTATAAGGAAAGGATTCTTATAGCAAATTTCATAATAAGAAGACGCATTAATCTGTGCGATAAAATCCTTTCTCATAGTAACATCGGTGTCATTTGAATTAATAGCACGATCTGCACTATCAATAACACTGATAAACTTTGAATATCTAAACTTTCCATTGAACTTCTCTGTACCAGAGGTTTTTAAATATTCTGTGACAGCATTAGAGGCCTTCACTGCCATCTCAGCAGGAAGTAACTTAGTTTTATTAACATCATAATAAATGTTACTTGTCAATTCCAAATAAAGGAGAGAAGGATCAACAAACTCAGGTCTTATAGAAGCAACAGTATGCTTCTTCAATTTTTCCTTCAAATCACTTTTTGTGAACGCTGACAACGCAGCGGCCTCAGTGGGTTTCACGGAAAGGAATACTTTACCGTATGCAGGTGGTTCTTGATCTTCACCACCAAATACGATGATGTCGCTAACTGCTGGATATAGATTCCTAACAATTGCTTTGTAATCATTAGATGTTACTGCTCTATTTTGTGATCCATAGAACTTAGGAGCATTAAATTTAATCTTATCAATAGTTTCAATTTCTGCTCCTCCTGATGCTATCTCTTTTGTTGTTACTGTAGTTACATCAAATGGTAACGTTACTGGAGTATTATTCTGATCTTCTAATATACCATTAAAAGTAAAAGTCTTTGCTCCATTAGTATCTTCACCATTAGTTACAACATAACTAATCTGAACTACATTACCATTTTCCAATTTCTTTCCTAATACACCATCACCAAAGAAGATTTCATAGTTCTCGTCTTCTTGCTCACTAATAAAGAATACCTTATCTGTAGCACCAATATCTAATATATTACTTGCAATAGAATAATCATCATAGATGCTAGAACCTGCTGATTGATAAACTCGTATTTTTACTGTATTAGTATCAACACCACTATTTTCAATAATAAAACGTTGATTCTTAAGAGTTGTATCAATTGTAGTATTAGTTGTAAGATAAGATCCCTCATATATGGAAAGATCATTAAAACTTGCTACACTATTAACAACAGGAACCTTAGCATCCTCTGTTACAACAAAACGATACAAAGAACCATCAAAATTACTTACAAATCCACTACCAGACTTAAGAGTTACTGCTGATGGAGGAGTTCCAGTAAATGTCAAATCTAAATCAATAATTGCTTTGGGTGATGTAATAGATTTTGGTGTATATCCTAACTGTTTTGCCAGAGACACCACGTTGTCCCTGAGAGTAGCAGAATCAAGGAATAACTCGTTTGCTACCATGTTGGTATTAAACGCCGTGTAGTAGGTGTTATATGCTAATACATCAAGCATATTACTGAGTGCAGACCCTTCAAAGTCATAATCAGTAAAATCTGTCTGTGCTCTCATGTAATCTTTGAGAGCTGATTTAATATTAGTAAAATCTAAGTTGTTTAACTGGGTGTATGGCATTATCTCGTCCTATTTAAGACCAACTGTACAGCAGTAGGTGGATCATCTGAACCTACAATTACATATGTCATATCAACATCAAAAGAATTATTATCATAGTTAGGATATGTTTCTATTGATAGAACATTAATTCTTGGTTCAAACTCAGCTAAAGTACCCGTAATACTCATTTCTACTTGAGCAGCTGTACCATAATCTAGTGGTTCAAACAAATAACTCCTTATATTAGATCCATAATCAGGATTGAATGGTCTTTCTCCCTTATTAGTCAACAATAAATTAACGATTGCCTGTTTAATAGCAGAAGCATCCCTACTGACAACAAGGTCATCAGTAACAGGATGCTTCTTAAAATTGATATTAATGTCCTTGAAGGACAGAGTGGCCGCCATTTACTGACAATATACGAAGTCAGTTATATTTAGCGACTTTTATCCTACTTCGTAAAAGGTATACTTTAAAAACAACTCTTCACCTCTATGAATTGCTTTAAGTGTCTTGACGAAGTATTTGTCCTCCTCACACCACTTTACACAATTAGGGTTATTAGAATGGTTTATGAACCCTCCTAGGGGCGTTCTGTAGATAACTTCATCTACAACGATATGGGACATACCTAAGACCATACCAGCAGGGATATCTTCTAAGGCAAAGATACCTTGACCTGCTACTTCACTATCTTTAATATGTAATCTACTCGGCAGTGCTTGATAAGTCATTATGAATATTTTTGGAGATTTTCGGCGTTTGGGTCATCCCTGCCATTCTGCTTCCCTCAAAGCCTCTACAATAACCTTCTTAAGTTCATTGCGCTTCTTCTTACCTAATCCAACATGTGCATCAAGTTTGAGTTTACCCCAATAAACAAAAGCAAGTACTAGTAAGAATGGGATAGACTCAACCCATGAAATTTCATTCCATGCTGCTATTACATTCACTTACCTTGCCCTCTATAACGCTTCTTAGCAACATTACGAGATGTTGCTGCAAGTTTCGTATTCTTTGAATTACCTTGCCTAGTTACTTTAGGTTTCGGTTCGGTCAATTGCTTATCTTGTTGATATAGTGCCATTAATTATATTCGTGTACCAATGTATATTGTAGGATACTTCCCAGGAGTTGTCAAGGGCCTCGGATTAGGTGCTGCTCCTACACCAATTACTCGTATATTATACAGCATTATATCACAAGATCATGCTGATGCAAACACCGTTAAACTAGAATAATGCAACACAATGGGACCAGGAGTAGTAGTAGCACCAACAAAGGCAGCTGGTTGACCATTAATTAATACTCTTGAACTAGTCTGAGTACCAACAACAACTGTCTCTACATCACAAACAACAATTGGTGGAGGTGTGCAATGCGTTTCGGATACATCACCAACACGATGTGCAAATGCTCCGTTGATTTTTACATTAGGAGAACATGCTACACCAACTGTAGAAAACGTTGGTGGGATAAATGCGGCGTGTGACATGTAACCTGCACCACTTGGCATCTGTAGAGCAAAAGGCTTCATAAATCCTCAATATCTGTATTATTTATTGCTCCCCTACTCGTTAACTCACTAATTCTATCGCCCATATAATCACCATTGTATACTACAGGCATATAGAAATACCAAAATTCGTTGGTAAGATTTGCACCAAATATCTCCAGTGCGCCTGCCGACATATCATTTAATGCAGTTGCAGTATCCTCTGGTATCGTATCTGGTACAATAACACTCGTACAACTTACTTTAATTGTATAAACCAATGTATTAAGCCTAGACGGTACAAACTGTTGTACGATGCCTGCTTCATACCTCGTAAAGGGATTGCCCTCCGGAGTTTGTTGAGGTGAGCTGTCGGTCCTCTCACGCTGCTCTGGAAACCCTTCTGATGCTGTCTGTACACTACTGTAAGTCCAATTGAACCAATTGTTTCTCATGTCGGCGCTAGCACTCGTGACGATCCGCTCAAATCCTTTATGAGGCAATCCTGTTGCTGGATTTGTATATTCCTCTGAAGTAATATCAAACGCTGATTCTGCTATATTGAAACCCCGCTTCCTCCATACACCATCTGTACGAATTCGGAGTATTTCTTGATATGTGTCTGAATTAAAGTTCTGAAGAAAATCTATCTCCTCCTCAGCATTTGCAAAACCCTGCGATATTCTATAATTCTTTGCTTTGAATTCAAAATGACTCTGCTCATACCTCGTACTATTTACAATGATCATTTCCTGATCATACCAACCATACTCGGTGACCCTGCCACTAACCTCGGATATACCAACGTAACCTAAAAATAATCCTGGAGGTACGACATCATTTGTAATAATTACACCAGGGTCAATGTTTGCCACTTGTTTCCCTTCGTACATTGCAGTAGGGTCGCTTGTCCACCCACTTGATTGCATTGTGTTGTCATAACTAGTTGGTGTGTATTCTCCCTGTGCTTCTTCCTCCTCAGAATCCCGTGGCCAAAGATTAATATGGGTTACCTCACATTTCATGGTAGCAATTCGTTCATCCTCAAAAGCAGGCACCATCCAGATCTGAGTGGTTCCAAAATCTTTCCAACCAATGAATGGAGGCGTTTGGGACAAAAGTCCAGGACTTAAAAAGTTCCACTCATCTGCAGTATTCTTGGGATAAAACCTTCCAGCATAAAATGGTACACCAGTCTCTTGCTTTAACTCACCTAACTTATTAAGATCTGCAAGCTCAATGAAACCGATTCCTCCCATCGTGTTTGCAAATAGATTGATGAATGGTACTGCCACTAGACTACTTTTGCTACTTTTACTAGGTCTTCTTTCAAACCCTCAATATTATTATGTAGATAGTCTAATGTCTGAGAAATTGTCTCGTACTCCTCAGAATTCGGACGATGGTACATCAAGGTGGGTTGCTCTAGCCTGCACATCCTCTGCTCCAACTGATTCAACCTCTCGGACAATTGTTGGAGTGACTCGTTGAACTTCTGCATTGTCAACTGGTTGTCTACTGTCATTATCTACTCCTGAAAAACGTTGTGATGCAGCCCCTTCAAACTGATCACAAAACTGTTCAAAGTTGTCAAGTACCTTTTCATAGTAATTCTCATCTACTGGTAATTCTCTCATACTGTTAATCCTGGTGAACCACCATAATGCTGTGACCCGTGCTGGTGG
>Ga0208275_1000099_pt1 | contig 14509 bp, 26 predicted proteins | sample ETNtaG_FD_185757 | JGI IMG/M metagenome (GOLD analysis project Ga0208275, IMG submission 185757) | Marine microbial and viral communities from oxygen minimum zone, Eastern Pacific Ocean - ETNP201306PF49B (SPAdes) (version 2) | ecosystem: Environmental > Aquatic > Marine > Oceanic ... | reverse complement strand
TTAAACCTTTTCAACATTTCTCTGTCCTTATCTGCCTCAATGCGGGCCTCCTTTGCTAACTCTGCAGCCAATGCAGGCTCCTTTGTAGGATCTACGTAACGTGACTGGCTACTACCAGTTTGTGGATTAGGTCGATTGAACCGCCTTCTTCCGCCTTGGCCGCTACGTCTAGATGGAGTAACTGGAGCCCCTCCTGGCCCAGATCCACCGAAAAAGGCTCTAGTTAGCACCGAACCTAGATCATTACTATTGTCTATATGCCATGCAGTCAAACGTCGGTTAAAACTCTCAACAGTCTCGCCTGATCTTCTCGTAGGTTTCGTGGACATCTTAACTGTACATACAACATATCTACCTATTCTACAAATATTACTTGGCTCGTTTTCTAGAAACTACTTCTTTTGCTACAGCTTGCATAGCTTGCGCCTGAGGAGCTGCTTGAGGAGCAGGATTACCTTGTATATCTGATGGTTGAACGTTTGTTTTTGAACGCTTTTGGCCTTTAGCTTTAGGCCTTTCTGGTAAATCAGCACCTCCGCCGTAACTTACGCACTTATCAATAGCATCAATGTACTTATATCCGTATCCGCAGATCCGTCGATCCCTTTCTTCACGTAAACTTAGCTCATTTGCTCTATAACTACTAAATTTTCCCATGATTACGTACAAATTTACTAATATTACCCTATTTTACCTAAAAATATTACAAAGTTATTTGGATTCCAAAAAAATAGACAGGTCAGCAGAGTATAAAGTAACTTTAGGTTTCGTTACAAAGCCTATAGCATTAGTGAACATTATTTGATATTTAGTAATACTAATTCATATAGTCAATACGAATTCGTAACATATCGTTAGAGTCGATCTATAGTAGGCCAAAAGTGATACAAAATTTTTGACGTGTCTAATACCCTCAGTACCCCGGCGGTTGGCCGAACAAAAAAAATATACGTGAGCTGAGACAGCTGTCACTCACTCGCTTCGCTCGTTCGTTTGCATTTGTTTCTACCTTGAGTGTAACTGAGGTGAACAATCGATGTTCACTTGCTTTCGCAAGTTCACTTAAGTTTCTATTGTTCACGCGAATCAACGCAAGCTAAACTCATATTAACTTTGGTTAATGATACGAATTCATATCGTATATATTCGTAGCTTACGTTTCGTATTCGCGTTCACATTCGTAATCGTATGAACTCTTCAGTTCAACACGGAAGTTTATTCCGTACGCTATTACTCATGTGTATTCTTAGGTGATACTTGTTCACCTTCGCTTATTGATATCTCTTATCATCTATATCTCTCTTAGTTCTCTTGTCTCACCTTAACTACTCCCAGCTATCGCTGGGTTTAAATCTTTGTGTTCTTTATAAATTCACACATGAATTTCTGGTATGAAGTATGCGATCGCAAAGAGTTTGAATGCATCTGCAATCTTTGGGGCTGCTATGAGGCCTGCTTTCGTATAGAACTAGATAACCAACTAGGTTGTTACTACTGGACGCCAGTTCTAGCTGGGCCTCGTCGCCCTATCTGTCCAATGGACAGTCCTTTCTAATAACCATGCCCGCTAACGCGGGCTTTATTTACTTGTGTTCTTCATTCAATTTCCGAATGTCTATTTCTATTTGCACTGCTGTTGTTGCTGGTATTGCTGGAACATTGCTCTGCAATCAGCTCGTCACTGATCATGTTGCATACCTCAATCAAGCAACTGCTGAGCAATGCATCACACATTCGTGGCCTGCTGAGGCACATCAAATCCATATGGATTGGTGTGCTGATAACGGCTACGCAACCAAATAACTATTCCCCCCCATAAGGGGGGTTTATTTATTCATGTTGTTTATAAATTTCACTAATGAATTTATGGTATCAACTACACGGTGTCTTATGGACAACAGTTGACTTTCGCGGCTATGTAGCCGTCACTTATACATATAGTGAAGATGGAAGTCCACTGTTCGATTGGGAGCCAGTCATGGCTGGCCCCTATCAATTCCCTTATCGTTTAGGATTATCCGATGAGGAATATGCACGTGTTAATAAACCTGTGTAGTTAAACAGCCACTACCCACCTAACGGTGGGTTTTGTTCTTTGTGTTCTTTTTATTTACACAAATGTCTAATCCTTATGTAGATCAGATCTGTCAACAGACAGCTGAATCTCCAAGTGAAGTTCGTAAGCTTCACACGAATCCTGGACCTTTCAGGTTCCCCCGTATGATATACGGACGTAGGTATGAGACCTACGAAGAGTACCAACAGGAACTCCATGAGTTTCTGAATGGTAATTAAGACTATGCCCGTTATCACGGGCTTTATTTATCTATGTTCTTTATTTCATAAGCACATGGACAAACTATTTGCAGTTGAAGTTAATCGTGGTTCCCATTGGGGATCCACAACTTACGCTCCACGTTCACTTGAGAATGCAATCATTCTAAGGAACGCTATGAAGCGTGACTTCAGTAGCTACAAATACAGAGTTGTCTCTATAGTCCCTAAGGACTACTATGCAACTATCGATTAACAACAATCCCCACCCTATCGGTGGGGTTTAATCCATTTGTACATTGCATTATATTTATGCCCAAAACTCAGAAACGTGCGAACAAAGCATTCAAGTCCTTTTTAAAGGAGCTTGATACTATTGTTACATGTTGGCCTAAAGAGGCCCGTGCTTGGCTAGACGTTTGTTATGAGCTGCCTAGTCATAAGAACTAAGACCTTCCCCCCTATCGGGGGGTTTATTTCCTAGTGTTCTTATTGTATAAACACATGGAAATGCTTTCCGCAATCCGCAAGACCACCAAGACTGGTAAGACCAGCACCTGGTACTTCGTCTTTACACCTGAAGCACGTTACGTTGCTTTCGGTGGGGTTGCCAACGAGATGAAGTCTTTCCCATCTCGTGATGAAGCACACAAGTGCTTTGAAAACTACCTCAAGTATGGCTACACTCGTGTAGACTTCACACCTGAGGACAAGCAACTAGAACTTTCGTTCAGTGCTTGATAACAGAGGATATGCCACCTATCGGTGGCTCCTCGCTTCTTTGCCCGATTAGGGCCTCGTCCATTCGCTGTATTTCTATGAAATTCGCTTTTCCTGGCCGTAAGAAGCACACTGTTCGTTTCATGGAACGTGTGGAAACGGCTGATCCCCAATACGACATTCTTGAATGTGGTATTGAACACCCAGATGGGTCTGTTGACTCCATGGTGTTTGGTGGATCTTTTGCATCAGCTAAGGCATGGCTTAGCGTAAAAGATGCAACTAGCGACACTTCAAAGGAGACTACTTCTCCTGACTTGAAGGTCGCTTAACTATCTAACCCCCTACCGGGGGGTTTTTTTCGTTTTCTGCCATTTGGCAGTTAAACTCAGTCTAAAGACAGCTGACCTTGTTCTTGATAATCAGGTATTGAGCCATATTGTGGATCATCTGTTATAAGATCATGTAGAGCTTGTGTTGTACCAACAAGAGCAGCACCTGCTGTTGTTAGGCCAGCGGCTTGGGCGCCACGCATGCCTGCCGTCATAGCCCAACCTGATAGATCATTATCATATCTATCTGGGTCCGTACTCCATGGATTACCCCCTGTTAGTGCCCAATTCATTTGGCCATGTATGCCACTATCTTTACGATGCTCAGGGGACATTCTCATCCTGCTTTGGACTGCTTCATCAAGACCGGCCAAGACTTGTCCTGCCTTACGAAGACTATTAATTGCATCTGTCTTCATGCTCCTTTGGGGCAATGTAGACTGCGCATTGGCATATGCCTTAGGATTTATTGGACTTTCATTACGTGTAGGTGATGAATTAGTTTGATGTCTCTGATTCATACGAGTCATCATCTGATCTGCTTCATTAGCTAATTGCTCTTCATAAGCAGCTTTAGTAACACCTTCACGTTCCCAGTAGTCTTGTACTGAGGCACGATGACGTTCTGTGGCTGCCCTCTCAGAAACTGATTTTATATCTCTGCGAGGTCCACGGATACGTTTTCTCCTTTTACTTGGCAAGTTTATTTGCATACCACTATCCACTACCGTAGGGTTAGTATTAATCCTAGGTGGTGTTGCCCTTCCAGGGTAATTTGGTCTTGGCAATAAACTAGCCATTGTAAAATCTACTTATACCTATTACTATATTATCAATAAGCGATGATCACACTATTAGCAACTGCAGCTCTATTGTCCTGTCAACAGGCACAATACCTTGTGCAACGCGTTACACCGGAAACAATGACAAGAACTGAGTACTATGAAATAATTAGTACTATCATTGAATCTGCTCCAAGTTCATGTATATTTATAATTGACATAGATCAAAACTACCAAACTATACCTATCCTTTAAACATATGACTGTTGAATTTACTATCGAGGACCTGCGAACAGTTGATTGTAAGATCCTTGAGCAAGGCATTAATATTAATGAATTTACTCATAATGAACTACCTACTGACAGTCATTTGATTGAATACATGATAGGTGCTGATACCTTTGTTGATGTAGTAAGGGCTTATAGAATGTCTGACATCTTTGATGCCTACTACGACAAGATTAGCCATATTGGTAAGATCGTTTCAATTAAGGCTGGATTTGGTAAGGTTAGACCTAACCTGTATAACAGTGCCAACCCTACTGTGTAGCAATAGTACTATCCCTAACTATTAATGGCGGTTCTACTCTAGTGCCGCCATTATTTATCACCTATATTTAAAGAGCCAAGGAAGTAATACTATGTACTACCAAAATCATTTTGACCTTATGTTCTATCCTTACCCACAAGTCACTACGACTGATCAAGGACTAACCATCGACAATAGGCGAGTAGTCGTTATCTCGGATAGTGACTATAAGAAGTACCAACAGAAACAAGCCGTAGAGCAAGTTACTGTGCTTGAGAATCAACTTAATACTGCCCGTACTCGTGTACAAGATTTAGAACGTGCTATTCTTGAAGTTAAGCAATCTGCTGGTCTCATTGAGCCAGCTAAGGTTGAAGAAACAGCAGAATAACAGCCATGCCACCTATGCGGTGGCCTTAAAGAACGATGTTCTTTCGTTCATACAGCCAATGACAGTAACTGCTGATTTTCAAATCATCAGTAACACCGGAATCTCTGGTGTTGTCCTTGTACAACCTATGAGTGAAGACGCCTTCAGCTATCTCCAAAAGGAGACCGATCTCTCTACTTTGCTCGATGGTTCCGCACCATTAGCAACAGAAAAGATCGACGCATTTAAGTCTGACGCTGAGCATGCACACCTCTGGTGCGCTGCTGTCTGATTCATATATAGCACAACCCTAGGCCACCTATTGGTGGCTCTAGGTCCCTTTGTTCCTTATAAATCTATTTATGACTTACCCATTTTTAGATCCTAGTGACGCTCCCTGGACCCCTGAGTATCAGGACAGTGAAGTCGCTGCTAGGAAAGAGCAGCTTCGTAAACTTCAAGAACTCCGTCAATTAGACGAAGATCATGAACACCAGCTGCTTCGTAAGTAGAGCCCTGGAGCCCACCTATCGGTGGGTTCTTTGCTCAATGTCCTTAATATTCTATAAATGGAATTTCCAGACGCTATCTCCCTTGATAATTTGACTGCATTGCAGGACAAAGCACCTCAAGATATTGATTCAAAGTTAAATCTGACATCAGAGGAGATATGGGATATTGCTGTAGATCATGTCCAAGACATACTTAAGCAAATACCCGATCCTGTTGCCCATAAGGCATTAGCATTAGCATCTATCAAATTTCTCGGTGAATATCATAAAGATATTTCTGAGAAACTATTTAAGGAAGATTCTGGTGGTGCTCTTGCATGGTCAAGAGATGTAGGCTTCCTACAATCTGCTCACTCCTTGATTGTGGACGTAAATGTAGGTGAATATGATTTCATGGTCAGAAATCAATGATCTACTTATTCGCCTTATTCCCCTTGGTAGCCACATACTTGTTAGTTGAAAACATCTAACAACCCTAGACCCACCTATCGGTGGGTTCTTTGGTTAGTGTGGGTATAGCTTAAGTATCTAACTAAGGATACCGGGAAAGCGTAAGCTCTCAATGCTTGAGATGTAGGTTGCAAATCCTACTATCCACAATGGAATGTAGCTCAGTGGTAGAGGCAACGGAAAGATAAACCGGTGACCCTGGTTCGACTCCAGGCATTCCAAATCATTCACTAAACGGAGCAATCCCATGTTTAACCTCACGATGCTCCTGCATATTCTGGAGCCCGTCACAACTCTTGCTGCCCGTGCATATGTCATCGGTGGTGAGATCTTCACAATTTCAACAATCCTATTTGGATTGAACATGCTGGCAAGTCTATGTGAGAAGGTCTATGACGCTGGAATAGCTGTCGGAACCTTCTATAGAACCTATTGCCATCAATTCACCAAGTGGGCTGCTATTCGTTTTGCAGTACTTCTTGTCATGACATCAGAACTTGCATGGCATGGCATAAAATACACATACAGAAATAAGCATCGAATACTCTACAAACTGAATATCATGAGAAACCAAGTAGGCTCTTGGTTTGTATACAAATCACCTGACTGGACAAACTCCTCACTTCGTGCTGGTTTGCCAGGACATGCAATTGATTGGTGATTTATCCTGACAACCTATAATTTATTACTTATAATTTATTTAACCATTAACGTGGTTTTACATATTCCAAACAGACTTCCGGTAGTCCTGTTTCTTCCACTGCCTTGGCAGGAGGAAGTTAAACCCATAACAACTTAAGATCCCCCACCGATTGGTGGGGTCTTGAGTTAGTGTTCCTTTACCTTCGGTAAAAAATGGCTGAAGCCTTCAAAACCTACGCTCAGTTCAACACTACAGTTTTCTCTGGTCGCATTTTCAATGTTGACATTTGTAAGAAAAATGATAGTGAGTATGCAGCAATTACGCTGATTACGAACCTTGCGAATGCTGAAGAATCTGCTATTACTGTGACCTTTAACAACAACAATGGCCTATTAAGCCTTGCTAAAGGTGGCTACCTTCCAAACGGAAGAGAAGTCACTGTTACTGGACACATTAGCAGAGTTGAGCAAGTTTACACCGATGAGGCTAGTGGAGATCGTATTGAACTCCAACGTCCACGTATACACCTCAACCAAGCTATGGTTGTTGATGGTGGACTCGGTAGATCACCTAAGGCTACTAACAAAGTTGTTCGTAATCCTGGCGCTGTTCTTAAGAGCCCTGTTGTAGATAAAACCCCTTCTTTGGAAGAGAAGGGTGAGCCCGTTGTAGCTTATTGATACAACTACGGACCTTGCTATCGCAGGGTCCTTTTCCTATTCTTTATATGGAGTACAGACCATGTTTGAAGGCTATCTAGCAGTAATTGCTGTAATTTCCATCACCAGCTATATCGCTTGGGGACTTTCACAGAGTGAGTGATAAAATTGATACCCAGGCGCAATCCATTAAGGACTTTAAAGGCCTATTGACTGTACCTAATAAGGATCCTAAATCCTACGCGCCATTCAATCGGGACGAACTTTATGTGCGTAACGTATTTTCTGATAAAGAGCGAGAAGAGCTTAAGGCAATCATTAAGGAATGCTTAAGAGAATTTCACATGACTAACTATTGAATATGACAACTACTAAGACTAAGACTAAAAAGAAAGAGAATAAAGAGAAACAAGCACCTGATGCTGACTACCAGTGGTATACCACCCCTCATGGGGACTTCCGTGTTGAGAAGCATCGATTCGGTACTTATATGTCCGTCGGAAAGGATGGTACTAACTTAGTCACCGGACTAACTGAAGAAGCCGTTGTACTTGTCACAGGCGAGCACCTACGCTGGGCTGTGGAAGGATACGATGGCCCTACTAATACTTATAGTGGTGAAGTAACCGGGAAACTGTAACCTATAAACTTATGTCATTAAGCATAGCCATTCTGACTAGCTTCTCTGTATTAGTACTTACAGCATTCTCAATATTAGAGCCTAAATAAGCTTTATAAGCTTTATTTAAGTGCTCTGGACCTATAAATTTATTCCATTGTTGATTATTATATTGTGGAAAATGTTCTGAAGGAAAAACGTGCTCTAAATTAGTTGTTATTCCAGCTGTTTGCAAACCATTTCTAGCACTAACTCCAGAAGTTTCCATTTCTAAAATATTTAGCATATTCTCAATATTTTCATCATCACTATATTTAGTAGTAGGTTTTCTATTACCTGAACCTGTTCCCATATTGCTATATTTCAATCTAGCTGTTGAGTTAAAGTTTCTTAATGCTGCTAAACCAACTGCAATCATTATTGTATTGTCCATATTTTTAGGCTTAATACTCAATGCTTGACCAGCATGAGAACGGGCTTCTTTCTCTGAGAAACCCCTCCAATCCTTACTAAAATCTTCTTGATTCAAATACTCTTCATTATGCCTTAATTTAAGAGGTATTTCCTCTTCTATCGGTATCGATATTTCATTCTTACTTCCTAAATCAAATCCAGTTTTAGTTCGCTTGCCAGTACTATTCCCCATTAATCTAAAAGCGAAGTCAGACAATAGACTGTGGTCCCATATCTCTCTTATTTCTGGATCTCTACGCGCTTCTTTAATAGCCTTTTTATCAAATAATTTTAAAGCGACTTGATCATAATATTCTCTTGCCTTTGGAGTAAAGTCATCCCAAAATATATCAGAATCCTTCAATACTGTGTTTCTTAGATCTAGTTTACCCTTAATACGCACATATGCTTAACGCCGGTTATTATCCCGTCGTTATTATCTACTTCCTCTTAATTTTATCTAATTCTTATTAGCTACTAAAATAGATTAAGGCTCTTAAGTATTAGACAGTAATGGCTAAATATACAATTGTGGATGGAAGATACCAGATACCATTAATTGAATTTGGTAATCAAGCGATCGTTTCCGGTTGGGGGGTCAAGGAACATCCAGCTTTTGGTGGTGTAACGCCTGGTGTTCACCAGAAAGGTGGTCACCACGACTACGACGAAGCTTTAGATATTCACTGGGATCGAGCAAACGGCAACTTCGGACCAGATGGAAAAACTCCTTGGGCTGAATATCAATCACAAGTAGGAAACTACTTACAAGGAATCGCTACTCAAGTTCTTCATAAAGGTAACGATCCCGATCACTCCACCCATATCCATATTGGAGCTACTGGAGGTATGGTTGGACTAACCCCTGAGCAGTACAAATGGTGGGGTTTTGACCCAATGGATATTCCTACTGATTCTGCTTTATCAGTTACTGATACTCCCACTATTGAAACTAATACTTCTAGAGAAACTGCGAAAGAACGCGCAGCAAGATATTTAATTATGAATAACGTTCAACTTGATTCTGAATACGACACCCTTCGAGCTGGTGATCAAACACTAGCTGAAGATGCTGGTATGGCAATGCACAAATCTAACTTCAACATAAACGAATGATGAAAGATAATGACGAAACACTAATAATTAATATAGACGTAGATGTGAATACTCTACGTATGCTCCATTCTGCTGCCAAGATTTGCCATGAACGTTGGACAGGATCTGAACCTTATTCACAAGAGCAGATCCTTACTTTACGAGACCGGCTCTATATATGCTTAATGGATGCACTACTTACTTCAGGAGAAATTTAATGAATCCAGAAAAACAATACAACAAATTGAAAGATCTTATGGTCACTGCACAAGAATGCACTGACCGTACTAAAGCTAAAAAGATTATCAAAAAATCTAATAAGATTCAGAAGAAATTAGCTAAAGGCTAGTGTGGATTATTATCTCTTTGCGCCTAATGTCCGTGACAAAGGACTTAAGCTGAATACTGATGAACATGATGATCTAATTAAGGCCCTACCTCCTTATATTGGGAGTTGGACAAGTGCTCAAGATCTGTACTATACTTCTTACTATGAACTAATAGGAGAAGGACTTATATTCCCAGATGCTGCATTATTAAATGGATATCTGAGGGATATTATAAAAAAGCACGGTGACGTTATCCTGGTCTTCGGTACACCTACTGTATATGAGCAGCTAGTTGATAATAGTCTTGAGTGGTGTCCTCCCAAATGACACTTTAAACTGGGGCACTTATGTAGGACTCGGGTTCGATTCCCGAATGCTCCACCTGGACCCACTAGTGAAGCGGTTATCACGCCACCCTGTCACGGTGGTATCACGAGTTCAAATCTCGTGTGGGTCGCCTGGGGCATCAAAGGCTTTCGACTGCATAGGTGAAACGAGTTAAACGCAAACTCAATTGTTAAGTTCCAGAGGTCTGCCGTAGCCGTTTGAGCTACGCACACTGACTGACACCTGCCTCTCCTAGGGGAGAGGTTTTTCCTCACTAGTAAATATTACTAACTATGACTATAGATAAAGGCAACGACAACTGGAAGGTGATGAATGATCTTGACGATGCATTCAGCCAAATTGGCCACCTTCAGTTCCTTATAGATGAACTACAGAGATCAGTAGATAAAGATGATCGTCTTTCGATTATTGACATCACTGCGGCTCTCACTGCATATATACCCGTATACACAGCTCAATATGATAGAGCACAGGCTATTGCATGGACCCAAGTAGTTGGAAAACCAGATCTTTATCTTGGTGAAGAGTGGACATAAGCTATATTAAAATCTGGCCTACTAAGTTACTTAAATGACTGAAGAGACTAAAGGTTTTAATCTACAGACCACAGAGAAGATGGGAGAATTTTTACTATGTGTCTATGAAAATAATGACCCACAATTCTGCCAAGCATTGAATATCGGAAATTCTGAGGATTACGAAAGTTATCTTCATAATAATCTGATCTACGAATGTTAACCCTTAGCCACCTACCGGTGGCTTTTATGGTTGTGCCTTATTAAAAAAACTATGCTAGGAGATTCCAGCGTCTATTCCATGCCGCTTGAGGGATTAATTTATGCACTTAAAAATAGACTACAACGCGACATTCATTTCGATAGCAAGCGTCATATGATGGATCAGCAGATAAATTCATCTGTTGTAGATATCATTCTGGATGAAGTTCTTCCTGCACTTGATACAATCCTCCTTTATTGGGAAAATGAACCAGAATATATAGAGCATGAAGAGCCTCCTATGACTATGGCTGAAATGCATCAGAGTGCTTGGGAACGAAAGCAAATGATAAAAGGAAGACGTTAATGTAAATTACTTATAATAGAAATATTGCTATCTCTTATTCATAATGGCTAGAACTTGGAATGACCGTGTAAATGACCCTGTAAAAACTGCTCAAGGTGGTGACACAATTAGCAATGGGAAATTCGTTATTGGAGGTCAGCCTGATGAAGGAAAAGAATGGCGATATTGGGAAGAAGGAGACAATTCTGGATTTCAATTAAAGGATATTCCTACTCCTGCTCCTGTAACAGAAGCTCCTCCTGAATGGAGCCCTTCACCTGGCAATAGTGCTAATGAAGCAGCAGGGGATGTACCAGATAATTTCTGGAGCCACGATAGTAGTAAATCTTTCTGGGACAGTATTAAAGGATCACCAGATGCTCCTGATACAGCACCTGGTACTGCTCCTGGGATATCAAATAGCTTTAATACAAACACCAATCAATCACTTAATCAAAACGTTACTGGTGACGATAATTTTATTATCAATAATGCTGGTGGTAATGGACGTAAGCGTCGGAGTTTTAATAAACTAGGCGCTAATGACTTTCTTCAAGATTTTATGGGTAAAAACTTCTCTAAAAACTTTAATAGTGGCCTCTTTTCATAACCTTCTATAGAAGACGTTAATGTAAATTACTTATAATAGAAATATTGCTATCTCTTACTCATAATGGCTAGAACTTGGAATGACCGTGTAAATGACCCTGTAAAAACTGCTCAAGGTGGTGACACAATTAGCAATGGGAAATTCGTTATTGGAGGTCAGCCTGATGAAGGAAAAGAATGGCGACATTGGGAAGAAGGAGAAGATTCTGGATTTCAATTAAGGGATATTCCTACTCCTGCTCCTGCTCCTGTAACAGAAGCTCCTCCTGAATGGAGCCCTTCACCTGGCAATAGTGCTAACGAAGCTGTTGGTGATGTACCAGATAATTTCTGGAGCCACGATAGTAGTAAATCTTTCTGGGACAGTATTAAAGGATCACCAGATGCTCCTGATACAGCACCTGGCACTGCTCCTGGGATATCAAATAACTTTAATACAAACACCAATCAATCACTTAATCAAAACGTTACTGGTGAGGATAATCTTATTGTCAATGATGTTGGAGGTAATGGACGTAAGCGGCGAGAATTTAATAAACTAGGCGCTAATGACTTTCTTCAAGATTTTATGGGTAAAACATTCTCTAACTACTTTGAGAGCGGGCTTTTTTCATAACCTTCTATAATTGAAGTATTGTTATAAATAGTACTATGGCTAATACTCGTCCCCGTCTTGGTGATTATGATTACGGCGATACATTCAATCAGAATGATGTCCGTGCCATGAAGAATCAGGGCTATTCTCGTAGGCAGATTGCTAAATATCGAAGTAAAGGTGGGCCTGGTAATGTAAAGGCCAAAGATATGAGTGGTGGTCAACGTATGCGTAGTGGTAGAGGTCTACCAAAAAACGTTATTGAAAGTATTGAAGACTATAATGCACGTGGTGTAGCCGGTAAAGGTAAAGGTAAGAATCAATATAAAAAAGCAGGATGGACAGCACAAGATGTTGCTTATCTAAGAAAGCACGGTGGCTTTAATGATAATCAGATTGCTAAAAAAATGCAAGCTGATATGGATACCGGAAACTTCCGTATGGGTAAGAAAGCTAAAGCGTTTATGGGCGGAGACCATAGCTTTGGCTGGGGCCAAGGTGGCCGGAAAAATAAAGGTCCTGGTGGTGGCGGCGGCTCAGGCGACGTCCCTCGCACAACGTTACCTGTAGATCCTACAAACGGTGGCGGTACTCTACCTGTAACTGGAGGTAATAATTCTTCAGATACTGATGTTAGTAATGTATCAGGCTCACACAACAAAATTAGCTGGGATGATAATTCCAATATTGAAGTTGGCTCAAATAATACTAACGAACTGTCTCTTAACAACGTAGGAAATGTAAATACTAATCAAGATATTAATCAGAATGTTACTGGCAGTAACAACTTTATGTATAACAATGCCGGAGGGAATACCTCAAAAGGTGTCGATCTAAGTGGCTTTGGATCGCAATCATTCGATGATTTGGACTTTAGTAAGAAGTTCGCTCAAAAATTCTCAAATGATTTCAAGTCCAATGTCAAAAATTCTTTATTCAGTAATGGAATGTTCTCATGAGCTATAAGTCATATAACGATCAAGAGGTTCAAGATTGGTGGAAAGAGAATTACGAAAAAGCTAAACGAGGAGATGCCAAGCAAGGTAAGCATGATAAATATGACTTTATGCAAACCCCTCACGGTTACGGCATCCGTAGCCAGATGTCCGATCCAGACTCCAGTGATGGACAATGGGATAAAATGCCTGATGACAAAAATGCTAAAAATCGTATCAATAGCTTAAAGGATTTAGATCGAATTAATAGATGGATGTCTCTTGGTGATAAAAAAGAAAAAGAAAAGAAACCTGAAAAGGAAAAAGCAGAGCCGTATGTAATGAGTGAAAAATTAACTAAAGCTAAAAAACTTGTTAAAGCATTTGAAGATGATAGAGAAAAAGGTGGACCTGATAGTAGCTGGTCTGGTTGGATAAACGAAGATTGGGACTATGCTAAGGAACCTACTGTACATACTGGTGATCCACCTCCAACGAATCCAACATCAGAAGGCTTTTATGAAAACTATAGTGCAATATTGAAAAATAAAATCAAAGAAGGAATGCGTGAAGCATTTGATCATCCTGTCTTTAATACATAAAGTTTATAATAAGAATATCACTAGGATTTAATATGGCTAGATACGGCAAAGGCAATGGCAGACTGTCTCCATCAATAAAGAGTTTCGGTGTTGATAAGCCTAAGCAAACGCTCATTAGAGCATCAAAAGGCTATGAAGGAGGCATGGAAGGACTCATTGAACGTGCTAAAGAGCATGGTGTAGGAGGGTGGGAAGCTGCTGAGTCTCGCCGAATCCCTACCTTCTTAAAAGCCAGTGGCGAGGATTTCTACAATGACTTAAAAAGCGATAGAGGTATCGCCGCTTATCTAGTTTCACAGGGTAGGGACGGAAACTACGACCCTAGAGTTTGGCAACCAGAAAGAGCTGATCTACGTTCACAGCTTGACAATGCTGGCAGTAAATCTGATATTAAAGAAGAAATTAAAAAGCCTGAATCCGCTTTAGAAAGACTACAATCAGCAGAGCGTGAAGAAGCACTGTCAAAGGTTGCTGGCTTTGAAGACGACAGAGATGCTGATGGAGGAGTAGAAATATTTAATGGCGAATGGGATCCTAACAGAAAATATACTACTGATACAGGCAGAGGTAAGTCTTTCCTTGATTCCTATT
>Ga0208275_1000095_pt1 | contig 14878 bp, 9 predicted proteins | sample ETNtaG_FD_185757 | JGI IMG/M metagenome (GOLD analysis project Ga0208275, IMG submission 185757) | Marine microbial and viral communities from oxygen minimum zone, Eastern Pacific Ocean - ETNP201306PF49B (SPAdes) (version 2) | ecosystem: Environmental > Aquatic > Marine > Oceanic ... | reverse complement strand
TAGATGCTAGTGATGGACTAGCAGCAGCAGTTTGTCATCATTTTCAAAGAAACACGAGTAGTGGTGAAAAAAGCTATAGAGGATGGGGTGCATTTCTTAAGCATAATCCTGAAAAACTTAAATAGCAGCTCTAATTTTTTGAGCTATTTCTTCCATCTTTTCTTCGGAGAAATTTAACTTAGGTCTTTCAAAATTAATATCTGAAATATTATTTAAGGGGACTAAATGAATATGCGCATGAGGCACCTCTAATCCAATAACAGCAATCCCAATTCTTTTACAAATAATAACTTGATCCATTGCTCTAGCTACTTTTTGGGCAAATCTAAAGAGCTCTAAATATTCATTAGAAACAATATCAAAGATATAATCTGTCTCATTTTTAGGAATCACTAAAACATGACCATATACCAATGGAAAAGCATCTAAAAATGCCAAATGACTTTCATCTTCTGCCACTTTAAATGCTGGTATATCACCACTAACTATTTGAGAGAAAACACTAGTCATCAAAGAGCTTGTATATCAATAATCTCAAAATTTACGATACCATTTGGCGCTTGAATTTCAGCAACTTCTCCAATAGCTTTTCCCAAAAGCCCTTTGCCAATGGGGGAAGTAACAGAGATCTTTTTAGCAGCTAAATCAGCTTCTGATTCTGAAACAATTGCATAAGTCATTTGCATACCATTATCTATATTCTTAATAGTAACCTTTGTAAGTAAGTGTACTGTTGATGTATCCATGTCTGTTTTGTCTAATACACGGGCATTTGCGACATCATTTTCTAACTTTGCAATTCTAGCTTCCAACAATCCTTGAGCTTCCTTTGCTGCATCATACTCAGCATTTTCTGACAAGTCACCCTTATCTCTTGCTTCAGCTATTTGGTTTATTATATTTAACCTATCAACTGACTTTAATTGCTGCAACTCAGCTTTTAAATCATCATATCCCTTTTGGGACAAATATATTATACTCATAACTATATAAATCAAAAGGAAGTAGCAAATCCCTTTCTAATTATTGTATTTATTAAATTTTATAAATTAATTCTAGCTCCAATAGTGTGTGAACCTTGGAACGGATCAGTATGCCTATAGGAATAGTCTAGACCAAAGGTAGATCCACTATCTCCCATTGGAAGCTCAACAGTAAAACCAGCTGATGGCCCACTTAAAGCAGTTGTTTTGGCGCTTGAATTATTGATGTCCTCTTCATAAGTATAACCCATGCGCAACATAAACATCTCTCTGTAAGAGTATTCCCCCCCAAATCTATATTGATCCTTTTGGAAAGAGTTAGATGTAAAAGTCCCTGCACCAGTAATCCTATGCCTTTGAATATTTATATCATAAGACATTCCGATATTTAACAGTGCCGGCAATTCTAACTCTGAAGATCTTTGTTCAACTGTCATTTTATAATCATCAGCATCCCCAACAATACCTCTAAAAGACAGTCCATCTCCTGTGAATGACATTCTTGGTCCAACATTCTTTAATGAAATACCAAACTTCATATTGTCCTTAGCTCCTGTTACATATTGTATACCTGCATCTAAAGCAACACCACTAGCGCCAACATTAGATATCTGTTCTGAGATAACTTTTACAGTAGCCCCCCCATAAATACTATTGGAAAATATCCTTGCATATGAAACGGCCATATTCATAAACTTTGGCGAATAAGTTCCAATACCACCGTCAGGCAACTCTACAGTAGTAATCTCAATATCACCAAAATCCATACTCATTACAGCAAAACCTAATACTCCTGATTCTCCTACTTTTTGAGAAAATCCAAATGAACTAATAGTACTAACTGCATCATCAGCACTAAACATCTTGCTCCCATATTGTAACCATGATGTTTGAGAGAAAATCAATTCGGTTTTCTGTGTGAAAGCAAGTCCTGCAACATTAGAATAAATACCCTCTAATCCTCTAACACCAGCAATATTTGCTCCGCCTAAACCTGAAGTTCTAGCCCAAGGGTTTATCAATAGTTCAGATGCTCCGGCTTGTCCTGCTCTTTGAGGATTACCTCCAAAACTTTGATTAAAAGAGATTGCTAAAAGAGCAACAACTGCAGTAGCTTTTATCCAATTATTATTGTATTTCATATCTATACTATTTGTTATCGTCTATATATTTATTTTATTAGAAAGTATCTAAATCAATTGGTCGTAATGATCCAAACCACTTAATTACTTTATCCTTCTCTACTAACTCGTTTGAATCAGTATCCAAAAGAATTGCACGAATATGAATCATATACAATCCTGATGCAATTGGAATTCCGAAATCATTCTTTAAATCCCAATCGATAGAAGTCATACTGTCATCTTTCTTGAGAGTACGAACTAAAGTGCCGCTAACTGTAAAAATCTTTATTGTAGCTCGATCTGGAAGATTAGTAATCTTAACTCTATTATCTAGCTGATTTATCTCGTAAGATGAATAACCATAATAAGGATTAGGTACGGCTCTTATTGTTTCCATAGCATCTTTAGCAACATCAACATCCCCCTTAACCGCAACAATATCATCCGTACTAAAACTATACGTAGGATTAAAACTATTTACAGGGTTCGCCTCGATGACTCTTGATTTAGCTGAACCTGTGAAATTAGGGATTGAAGTAGCAATAAAAGACTCTCCTGGCTGATAAATAGTACCATCATAAGTTGCTGTCTGACCACCCCAAGTGCTTGCAGAATTCTCATAAGCCACTATATAGTTATTCCCTGGATTTAGAGCAGTATTTTTGTCAAAGAATTTATCCGGAGTCACAGTCTCATATTGTTTATATGGTTTAGTAACTCTCAACTTAACATTTGCAGTGTTTGAAAGATTCAACGCTCTTCCTGGAGCTAATAAAGGTGCTCCCACCCAAGTCACATTTTTAAATACAGCCCATTTGCTAGTTAAATTTGATTGAGATAACTGAGCATAAATCCAAGCTGATTCATCATAGTTTGGGGAGTAATCACAATCAGCAATATTATTAATATAATCATCAGTCCCTTTCACCCATGATTCACCTTTTACTACATAAATAAAATGCTTACCTCCTAATAAATAATTACCGCCTGAAAACTGTTGACCAGTAGGTGCTGAAGGATCAAATTGTGGGAACTCATCTGTTGTAAGTTTTCCAGTAGGATTCCATACCATATCATTTCCTTTCTCAGAAGTTTGCCAAGAATCCTCTGAAAAAATAATATTTAATCTCTCACCTGTTTCTATATCAATAGCATATCCAGGAAACCAGCTCATACCAATAGTATTTGTGGTATCAACTGTCACAATATTTTCAGTAGTATCATACATATGTAGTACTTCTGTCTTACTTAAAGATGTATCCTGTCTCAGTCCCATTTTTACTTGCTCACCTACAGAAAGTAATGGATCATCTTGAGCTTCAACAACACAGACTCTACTCCACAATTCAACACTATCAGTTATTACGATATCAACTGAATTTAAATTGTCTAACTTAGCTAAATTAGTAATAGAACTTTGTATTCCTGGGCCATCATTAAAGTAAGAAGCAAAACGATAAGGAGCCCAAGTACCTCCTGACCACTCAAATCCACCAAAAGCAAGATTTGTTTGAACAACTGCCCCTTCAAAAGCTCCATTAGGATCATCTAAACTATAGTCACTCAAAAGCGCACTAGAGCTATTCTCAAATGAACCAGCTCGGATCCAATTAAAACCCCAAAGACTAAAAAAGTCCGACTCATCATCTCTATCGGCAACACCACTTAACCATCTGTCATTATTATCTTTAAATTCAATAGTACCTGATATCAAGCCATTATCTTCAATATTATTTGGATCAGCCCCAGGATTTTGTGTTTGTAATACTTTCACATTTAATCCTAAACTTTCAATATACTTCTCTGAACCAACTAAAATATCTTCATTAGCAAAAGACACGATAGAGCCTGTCACATTATTAATTAATTCCCACCTTCCATATGAAATAATCTTATTTTGATTAGTTGAAACTCCAAAGATAGGTTCCATGAGCTTAAAAGTAAAATCTCCTTGAGGAATTTCTACAGGATCAACTACCGTAATTTCTATTGGCCCTGCTCCTTGCTTATAAGTTGGAGAAAAACTTCTATGATCATTTGATGTTAAAATCTCCTTAATAGTCTCTGCGCTTAAATCTAGGGCCACACCACCATTTCCTTGTCCTTCTAATCGTCTTAGTTCTACGCCATCACCATATGAAGCATTTAAGATCATTCCTCCATTTTCTGGTTCTGTAAAATGAGGGATTGCAGAATACACTTTTATATTTCTTCTTCCTGAAATATAAGGTTGATTTCTACCATCATAATCAACGGCATTCACATCATAAGGTGATGAATTCTCTTCTGCTCTATTATAACCATAAGCTAATGACATAAAGTAGTAAGTCTTATGATTCACTAATCTTGTATTACCTAAAGCAAATTTATCATCATATATTCGGAATGAAAATTCAACCCCTTCATCAACAGATCCAATAACCCCTTCACTTAATACTGATGGAACTTCTTCAATCGGTGTATATACGCCTAAAATTGGATCCAAGTATTGATTTACAATACCAGTTACATCATCCTTTATATCACTTCTGTGAATTAATCTAGCTCTATCAGGGTCATCTAAATCGGTAACTGAAACTGTAGCGTCTTTTAATTGATACACTAAATATCCTTGAAAATCATAATTTGGGAAATTTAAGAGATTTTCTGGCTTGGTTATATATGGATCTTTCTCCGAGTATGATTCATCAATATTATTTGAAGCACCTCCATTTGATAAAGTGAAAATTAACTCCTTGTCTAATTCTCTAATAGTTATATCAGGGGCGTCAGGACCATTTAAAATATTAAAATTATTATCAAACAATGCTTGCGCTTCTCGATCATAAATCTTTAGCAACTGTATAGAAGCAGTTTGCCCACCAGATTTTGCCCGTGCCCAAACAACACCAGTAGTAATTGTATTTACAGCACCTGGCTCAAGAGTAAAGGGCCCGGCTGATTGTAAAAATCGTCTGTCAGCAGGAATATTACCAGCAGTTACTTCTGTCCATTCTTGACCTGGGAAAGCTGCATCAGAAGTTCCCGGGAACATAAAATTACAAGTTTGATTAGTAGAACCTGTTCCTCCTCCATGTCCATCACCACCATAAGTCATAGGGACATTGTCCTTCCAAATTCCTCTTAAATAATTGTAAATATCAGTACCGCTCTCTGGATTACCAGTAACCGTAAAATCATTATTATAATAAACAAATTTGGACATAATAATCTGCTCTGTTAGAAATACAGTATCTCCTGAAAGGTCTGCAACTGTATCAATCTCATCTATAATACCATCTCTATCATTATCCAGTCCATCATTCATATCAGATAAGGGGCCCTGAAAAAAATCAACTCCAATTGCAGGTGGGTTAAATCCATAGCCTGCAGCCCCTTCATCTTCAGCATCACCATTATAACAGAATCCTAACCCTAATCCAACATCACAACCTACGTAATCATCTAGATAATAACCTAAATCTGGATCAACCCACTGTCCAAAATAAGTTTCATTTAATGGTAGGGTAGATCTGTTAATTATTTTATAGTTATAGAAAGTCATGTCATTTACTTCATTATCAGCGGCAAATCCAAAAGCCTGCGCATGAATCTCTAACCCTAGTGGTTCAGCTTCAGTTTCAGTATGAATATTTCCTTTGTCATTAAAAATCCAAAATAAAGTCTGATCACCAAAAAGTTTTGCATCATCATTTGTACCAGTAATATTATAATCAGGATAGTCTCCATCATAAGGTTCATAAAGACCATTACCATTTACATCAAAAAAAGGTGCTAAGAACTCATCTTGCCCTGGAGGAGAATCAGGAAAAGGATGGGCAGGCCAAGTAGTAATTGAAAGAGGCGGGACATAAGTAGGATCAATTCCAAATCGAGACACATACTCTTCAACATCAGAACGCTCTAATTTAAAATGAGTATCCCACTTATTACACTCATCTGCAGAAATGGTAGCATTAGAAGTATTTAAAGGGCCTGGCCAAAAATCATTACCTGACTGGCGATAAGTCATTGCAGCAACTTTTAATTGTCCTCCATCATCAACCCCCCCAATCCAAAGTGCTCCTGCAAACATAGAATGTTTATTTCCATCTTTAGGTATTTCATACCTAGCGTCATCTAAGTTCCACCACATATCACCACCAGCCATAATTATCGTTCTTACATTATTTACATCAAGGTCAGTTTGTGAAGTAGAAGGATTACATCCGGCAGCAACCTTAGTATTAACTACTGATGTTATATTAGGATTCTCTACATTCTCCTTTGCAATTAAAGCAATCGAAGAGAAAACTAATGATAATGTTACTATTTGTTGTATTTTATTTTTCATAAAAAAACTATTTTTCTTTTTGTCTTATACTTTAATATTAAAATTGCAAGCTAATACCTGCTCTCAACATTCTAGGTAAGCTATAATGATTAGGATTATTAACGGCTAATGAGTAAAGATATCTAAATGCTTCAGGATCATTTCTAGCGTCAATAGCATTTTGTGCAGCTGCTGATGTTAAATAGCCATCATCTTCAGGATTACCCGTTGCCCTATATACAGTAATAATATTCTTAGCATCTAATAAGTTTTGAATTTGTAAATACACATTTAACCGCGAACTTTTCTTTTCATTCCATTTAATCTCAAATTCCTTGTTAACTTTCATATTAATACGAAATTGCCATGGTAAACGAGATCCATTTAAACTACCCTCAAGAGTCGAACGATCATTAATTCCATCTGCTGCTTCTTGTGTAATATTTGATTGTTTTGAATATGGAGTCCCCGAACCAGCAGACAAAGTAATATTAGCACCAGCATTTTGAAATACTTTTGAACCAAACCAAACTGGCCCATTATAATCTTTTCCTTCACCATAATGATAATCAACCGATGTTGATATTGCATGTCTCTGATCATATGAAAGAGGAATAGTTGTCCTTAAGTTAGGTTGGCCAGTATTTACTAAACTAGCTCCTGAAGTTGCAGATGATCCAGTACCATCAGCAAACTGCAAAGTATAATTAGCAGTCATTTGCACATTATTAGTTCTTCTTAAGTCATAATTAATAGACATCCCTTTTACCGTCCCAAAGTCAATATTTCCATAAGTATAATACTGAGCAGGATAAGCTTGCAATACATTTGTAATCTGTATCATATCTCTTAACTCCTTATAGAATGCAGAAATCTTCAAAGCTGATTTTAATGATAGTGTTTTAGCAAATCCTAATTCATAATCAACAGTTTTTTCTGGCTTTAAATTAGGGTTATTTAAGGTAGCTCCCACTCTATCAGCCATAAATAGGTAATCCACAGGCTCTAATCTATTGCCTCCAGGAGGTCTTTGGGTTAATACATCATAATGTGCAAAAAATTGGGCCTCATCAGAGATAGGGAAAGAAAATGCTATCCTTGGCATAAATATAAAATCTGGTGTGTAATCCTCAAAAGCATCCATTGTAACTATTCCTTTTTTGGCATTATCAGCATTTGTTAAATATGGTGCAATCTTCCCTCCTGCAGCCTCAGCCAATAAACTAGGGTCAGAAATTTCAAGCCCCTCAGCATTATACCAAGTATCGTCACTATTATCACGGTACCCTACAATCGTAGTAGGGACACTAATATCATCAACATAAACTACATAATCACTTCCTATAGTGGAAGGGATGTTAGTTGAAGAAATTATACCAAGAGGATCATCATTACTTGCATTATAAGCACTGTATAATAAATGTTGATCCTTTAATACTTTTTGATTAGCATCATAACGATCTACCCTAATCCCAATATTAAAGATTAAATCCTCAACTGCAAATTTATCTTGGATATAACCGGCTTGATAAATAGGATTAAAAGGAGCTATTAATCTATTATTCCCCTCTTCAACTTTAAAGAATTTTGCAAGTGAGGAGTTTCCATCATTTTTATTCCCATAAATGTCATAACCATAATAGTAAACTAATGATGACCCATTATTTAATAACTCATCCGCCGAAAATAAATCTAAAGAGTAAGTAGAAGGATCATAAGAATCAATATCAATAAAATCTACCCCATTAGTATCTAGGCCTAAAGTATTTCTCAAATTAAAATCAAAATCTGATTGTTCATCTTTAATAAACAATCTATCGTAATTAACAGTATCTTGATAGATTCCATTTTCATCAAAAAGAGGGTGAGGATTGGCTAAATCACGCTCTAATATATGTTTATTAGCCTGTTGACGCATTAGACCCCATAAGCCCATTGGGCCTATTCCCCAGTAATAGTCTTTTCTTTGTTCATATTCAATCCCAAAAGAAAACTCATGCGAATTAATGTCAGCAGAACCTGCAGCCTTAAAGGTTGCCTGAGTATATTCTGATTTTGCTGATCCATTATACATTGTGCCATGATTACCATATAATGAATACACACTTGCAGGCAAATTACCATTCATTAGTCCTTGTCCTTGAAGATCAGCAGCTGTTCTAATAACGCCATCATTAGAAGCGTCTACATTAAAGAAATTGGACATTGTAGCCCCTTGATAAGAGTTCATTCCGTATTCAGAGAACATATCATAATATGCTTGAGTGTAATTTACCAGGCTTGGATTAATATTGCCAGCTGTAAAATCATATAATGTGTCAGCCCAGCCATTTAGTATCCGGCCATTATAAATAGTTCCAGTTAAAGAATCAATAGCGCTTCCATTTTGATAAATTGGGGCTTTATAAGTATCAAATTTACCTACATAACCATAATGAAAAAGATTGTCCCCATGATTAGCATCATCATAAGTATATTTATTACTTGTATAGTCTCCCTGAATAGTAAAAAACGCATTTTTAATTGTTGAGGCACTTTCTTCTGAATTTGAGTCTTCAGAGCCAAACTTTTGAGTCAATTTCCCAAATAAACGATATGTTGTTTGGGAAGAAGCTCTATTATTATCCCAAGAAAACATAGATCTCCAGCCTGAAAAATCACGACTCTTATTTGCATAAAAAGAACCACCTAATGAAAGAAAAGTATTCTTAGAAGGTTTGAAATCAAGCTTACCAGAAATATTAACTCTCTGTTGATTTGCATTTAGTTTTGCATCCACTAAATCAAAGTCAGAATCTTCTAAAAATTCTGAAGAACTTAAAAACCCAGCTGCAGAATTTGGAGCTACTACAAATGGGTTATTTCTTAAATCCTCTAATACAGCATCTTTTACTTTCCATCTCCCAATTGCTGAAGGATCATTATCATCAACACTACGCAGCTCTCCTGCTAAAAAATAACCAATTATTGAATTGCCTTTTGTTCCGTCAGTATTTCTCTTCTTTAAGATAGGGCCAGAAAGTGAAAATCCTAAAAGGTTATAATTATAATCATCAAACAATGAAGATGTTTCGTATTCTAATCCACCAGCAAATCTACTAGAAGGACCTTTAGTTGTTACAGAGATAATACCCCCAGTTGCATCACCATATTTAGCTGGGACACCACCTGTAATAACAGTAATCTGCTCTATTCCAGAGGTAGGAACCCCCATAGCTCCTCTTACTTTTATTCCATCTATATAATACTCCGTAGCATCACCTCTAGATCCTCTTATATTTACTCCATCGCCTTCATCTCTTTGATAAATACCGGCAGTAGTAGCAGCTACAGACGCCACACTCCTTGTCGGTAAAGCAACAATCTCTTCTGCTGTCTTAGTTTCCCCAGAAAGATTGTCTTTATCTAATAAAGGTTTTTTGTATTCTATAATCTGAACCTCACCTATAGCTACACCTTCTTGCAGCTTTATATTTTGATCAGTTATTTTGTTTGCAGAAATGATAACACCTGTAATCTCAACCGTCCCATATCCAACAAAAGTTGCTTTTACAGTGTAGCTTCCCGGCTCTAAAGGCTTAATAGTATAATTCCCATCAAAATCTGTAGTAGTTCCACCAATCTGATTTCCATTTCTTTCAGCGACAACATTTGCAAAAGGAATAGACTCTCCGCTCATTGCGTCAGTAATCACACCTTTCAAGGTTCCTGTTTGTGCAAATGCAAAGGTCGTAATTAATGCAAATGCCATTATTAAATAAATTTTTCTCAACATAACACTGTTTCGTTTGATTTTAAAGTTCGTAAAGATAATAAATCTTTTAGTATTATTAATTACTAAAATATCATTTATTTTGCTTAAAATTGTAGTAATGAAAAAACGTAATTGCATACTAATAATCAGCATTTTAATTTTCAGTTGTAACAACAAGGATGATTACATCCAAGATGTTTATGTAAATGAAATAATACCTTTAAGCCTACCTGAATACAGTGATGTTCTAATACCAGGCAACTCAATATTTGTAACTGGTGGTGTAGAAGGGATTATAATCTACCATGGGGTAGGTGATGATTATAAAGTTTATGATAGAAATTGTAGTTATGAACCCTCATTAGCTTGTTCATATATTGATTCAGTAAATTCTGGAATTGCCTATTGCGGATGCTGCCCTTCAGTATTTGATATTAACAATTCAGGAGAGCCAATAAATGCTCCTGCATTACTACCATTAAAACAGTATAATTGGAGTTTAGATAACAATAACATTCTGAGAATATTTAATTAACGACTTGACTTGATAAGCTTTCTCATTATAGAATTACTATCAAATGAAACGACTAAATAATAAAGCCCATCAGACAAACCAATAAAATCTTGCTGATTTAATTTATAAGGGAAAAGTTTAGAGCTTACAGCTACTTTAAAAACTTGTCTACCGGCAATATCAAATAACTCTAATTGAACATCTCCACCCCCCTTATTCTCTATATGAACATTTAGATGATCATTATTTGATATAGGATTTGGCCATATCTTTAAAAAATCAGAAAAAGGTATTGATTCTGAATTCATAAATGGACTTAGAAAAACGGATTCAGACGAGTAACTGCACCCAAACTCATCAGTAGCAACAATATAATAAAATCCACTAGACTGCGCTGGAAAAAATGACTGATTAGCTCCATTAATAGTTCCATTATCATCATACCATTGTAAATTAGAATACAAGGCAGAGTCTAGCATCCATGCAGTTGAGCCGTTATTATCTAATATTGGCTGATATGCTGTATCACATATAACAACTAAAATATCTATAGAATTAGCAATACAGCCATACTGATTTACCACAACTAAAGAATATATCCCGGAAGATGCTGGTTCAATAAAAGTATCAATTGCTGCAGGAATTGGACTGTTATAATAATACCATTGCATTGAAACAGAGTCTGAAGATGTATGAATTATATTATTTAAAGTATCATAAATTACATTTGGGGATTGTGGGTAATCATAAACATAGATTGTATCTATTGAAGTTACCGTATTTGCTGGAACTTCCATAACAGTATAATTTATTGACAACCCTCCTCCATTAGATGAAAAGACACCCGTCTGTAACTGAGGTGTAAATGTTAGCCCTCCACAATACTCCAGCCCCCAAGGCCAACCGTCATCATCCCATACATCAATAGTAACATTCTGACCCGTTAGCTGTAAAGGATTAGCAAGATTAATCATTAAAGGAAAGGATTGAGTTATCGCATTGTTTACACCAACTGATTGTACCACTCCATTTGTAGTAAATATATCATATAATAAATCTACATCTCCTGTCAAAATATTATCTGAACAAGTACCTGAAACAACCTCAATACTTTCTAAAAAATAAATAGAATTTGCTTGAACTGCAGAATATTGAACAATATACATGCCAGTATCAATATACATTTGTGGACCAGGGTTTTCTAATGTACTAGTAGTCCCATTTCCAAAATCCCATGAATATGATATCATTCCAGGATTGTTATTTATAAAGTCTACAGTAATTGGCACACAACCGAAAGAATTAGTCATTGCAAAACCTGAATTAGTCGATGTAGAGGTGTCAGGCAGTATTGTAAGAGGTAAGACAAAAGAGATATTCTCAGGCCCAACCAATGATGAAAGACTATGAGTGGCTACTAAATCCACTTGAACATTATAACTACCCGAAAGTAAAGCTGCCCCTGAGATCTTAACACATCCATATTGAGATACCAAAGGATCATAATGACAACTATTCATGAAATTATTACATTCCCATGTCAATCCTAAAGGTAAAGATATTGACGTAATATGGAAATCTTCAAAAGTAACAGTCACACCACCATCAACTGTATCTAAAGGCAAAAAAAACGTCATGTCTTCGTCATAAAATTGTCCAACATAACCATGAGGCAAAGAATCAGGATCCAACCCATAATTTGCACTAATAGGATAATAGGTATAATCTATTACACATTGTCCTGAAACAAGAAAAACACTAATTAAAAATAAGAAACTACATAATAACCCTTTCACAATTCTTTTTTATTCAGAAGACAATATTACATTATTTTGCTGAAAATTACAAATCAAGTTAAGGCTCCTAATGTGAAGATGTAAAGTATGACATCTCAAGACTTTCTCTCAATCAATAAACACTAAAGCTTTAATACCTATAGTATTCTGGCTTATAAGGTCCATCAACAGTTACGCCAATATATTCCGCCTGATCAGGACGTAAAGTTTCTAAATCAACACCAATTTTTGCTAAATGTAATCGAGCTACTTTCTCGTCCAAATGTTTAGGCAACATATAAACTTTATTCTTATATTTATCTGAGTTATTCCAAAGTTCTAATTGAGCCAGCACCTGATTAGTAAATGAATTAGACATGACAAATGAAGGATGACCAGTTGCACAGCCTAAATTCACTAACCTGCCTTCTGCCAACAAAATAATGTCTTTTCCTTCGATAGTATACATATCTACTTGCGGCTTTATTGTATTCTTAGTGTGACCCCAATTATCATTAAGCCAAGACACATCAATCTCATTATCAAAGTGTCCAATATTACATACAATAGTTTTGTCTTTCATAGTCTCAAAATGATGGGACTGAATAATATCCTTATTTCCTGTTGTGGTAACAATGATATCTGCATTTCTACACGCATCATCCATTCTTTTAACAGCAAAACCATCCATAGCTGCTTGCAACGCACAAATAGGATCAATCTCAGTAATAGTAACTCGAGCACCTGCCCCTCTAAGCGAAGCAGCTGATCCTTTTCCAACATCTCCATATCCAGCAACAACAGCAACTTTACCAGCCATCATCACATCTGTAGCTCTTCTAATTGCGTCAACTAATGATTCTTTACAGCCATACTTATTGTCAAACTTTGATTTGGTTACTGAGTCATTAATATTTATAGCAGGAAGAGTAAGAGTGCCCTTCTCCATTCTTTCATAAAGCCTATGAACTCCTGTAGTAGTTTCCTCTGAAAGACCTTTAATACCCTCGATCATGTCAGGGAATCTGTCGAGCACCATATTGGTTAAATCACCGCCATCATCTAAGATCATATTCAATGATTTCCCTCCTTCAAAAGCATTAAGTGTCTGTAAGATACACCAATCAAACTCTTCTTCATTCATTCCTTTCCAAGCAAAAACAGGAACTCCTGTTGCCGCAATTGCTGCTGCTGCCTGATCTTGAGTGGAAAATATATTGCAAGAAGACCATGAAACCTCCGCTCCTAAATGAACTAATGTTTCAATTAAAACGGCTGTTTGAATTGTCATATGTAAACATCCTGCAATCCTTGCCCCTTCTAATGGCTTACTAGATCCAAACTCTTCACGAATAGCCATTAATCCTGGCATCTCTGCCTCTGCTAATGTTATTTCTTTTCTCCCCCATTCTGCTAATGAGATGTCTTTTATTTTATAATTCATAATTTCCAATTCCATATTTATTTTTTTCGGGCTGCAAATATACGTATAATTATTACTTTAGCACCTGATATTTTAAGTTATGCCTATCATCCAAACAATAGAAGACCATAACTGCCAAATTGCGGTTTGGGACACGAAAGAATCCTTAAGAGAGCTTATTCAATCGTCTAAAAACTTAAACATCCCAAAGTTTGGAAGTGAAAAACGAAAAAAAGAGTTCCTATCCAGCAGGTTGTTGCTAAATAAACTTTTAAATACCAGTGTAATTTCTTATAATACATATGGAGCTCCAGAAATTGAATATGATAAGTTTATTGGCATTTCACATTCAAAAAATCTTACAGCGATTATTATAAGCAAAAACAAAGTTGGATTAGACATTGAGCAAATTAGCAATAAAACACTTAAATTGTCATCAAAATTTATTGCAAAAAATAAGCACAATCCACTATCAAAAGAAAAAGCAACATTAATTTGGTGCTGTAAAGAAACTATCTATAAATGGCATCAAAAAGGAAATATTAATTTTATTTCAGATATAATAATTAAGCCATTTATACTTGAAGATAAAGGCGAAATAGATGCTAAATTTAAAAACAAAAAATTAACATTATATTATAAAAAAATAGATACACATTTTTTAGTGTATGTTTGCAAATGAAAGCATGAATATTTATAAAAAAATAACAGTAAACAGAAAGGCAAATAAAAAGTCATTTGCTCTTTTAATTGATCCTGACAAGCAGAATAAGAATCAACTTTTATCTATCATTGAGAAAGCAAATGATGCAAAGACGGATTACTTCTTTGTAGGAGGCAGCTTACTGACAAACGATAGTTTAGACCTTTGCTTAAATACTCTTAAAGAAAATTCAACAATCCCTATTGTCCTCTTCCCAGGAAATGCCATGCAAGTAAACGACAAAGCAGATGGCATACTATTCTTATCTTTAATCTCAGGAAGGAATGCGG
>Ga0208275_1000092_pt1 | contig 14987 bp, 34 predicted proteins | sample ETNtaG_FD_185757 | JGI IMG/M metagenome (GOLD analysis project Ga0208275, IMG submission 185757) | Marine microbial and viral communities from oxygen minimum zone, Eastern Pacific Ocean - ETNP201306PF49B (SPAdes) (version 2) | ecosystem: Environmental > Aquatic > Marine > Oceanic ... | reverse complement strand
CTCTTCGCCCGGTTCGTCACTGGCTTGACCGCCCTGTGCTTTTTGCTTCTTTTGAGCTGATCCAATCTTTTGACCTTTTTGCACATCCTTTCCAGGAGCAGAACCTACTTTTTTATTTTGACTATTATCGCCGTATACAAATCTGTATTCCTTGATGCCACGAACAGGTATTTTAATTTTCTTTTTGCCGTCTTGTCCAATGATAGATTCTTCGGCTACGATATTATGCACACCCTTCTTAATAGCCTCTTCAATCTTCTTGTTGTGACGACGCCGATCCGATGCTGAACGATCTGCTACCGTTTTGTGCTCTTTAAATACAGACATAATATTACTAATTATGGTCTGTGGTTTGTGTGGGTAAATTATTTGATAATTATAGATTCTGCCCATTCAATAATGGGAACTAAAAACGGATATATATTTGATTTAATTTTTTTAAATGAAACCCATGTAGCACCCTCATGCTCCATGTCACCAGACTCAGGGTTTGGCTGGACAGAAGGATCCTGGTCAGTAGCAGCAATATAAAATGTTAGATGCTTTATATTCATTTCCTTCTTTCCCCACATAAAATCTAGCTGTGTAATATTAGACTCTTCTGCAGTTTCTCTAATTGCTGCATCTAGTGGTTTTTCGCCCTTCTCCATTTTTCCTTTAGGTAAATCATACTCACCATTTGTGATTAAACCTAGAACTTTCCACTCTTTCTTAAATTTTCTAACTACAACTATTCCTGCACCAGGAGACTTCGACATGTCTTCCTCCGCTCCTAATGTATAATCTATAAATGTACGTACAGGATCCTCGGAGTCTTTTGGCTGAACTAGCATATAACTAAAATCAACGTTTAGGCTCTTGACAACTTGTGAAACTGCAACTATGTTTTCTTCTCTATCTTCATATATTCGAACTGCATCATATTCTTTTTGAGACAGCTTATTCATAACAAAGCTAGATTTTGCTAATGGGTTAATTTCACCCACAGCAACAACTTCAATATTTTCAATTCCTATATTTTGGAAAAATCTTATGACAGGAATACGACGATATCGTGCTGTTAAAATAAAAACATCATTAGAGGGATAGCGTGAATATTGAATCAAATCATCTAAAACTTCTTGAATGACCGTAGAATTATCCGATGACTTTACTATAGTATCATCAAAATCAAAAAGAATTAGTTGCTTCTTCACTTAGGTCACCATTGATTCTCGAAACGATTCCGGAAATAAATAGGTGTTACGATAGTAAAACTTTGAGAAGTCGCCATCCAAAATATACGTAACAGCAAAATCAGATTCAGATCGAATACTTCTTCCAACAGATTGAACAATTGTTTTTGTAGTCTGTAGCGAATACCACCACTTCCACTTATTCATCCTTTTTTTAACTAGCTTGTCACCCAGATACGGATATGGAATTTTGCATATAATCTGAAATCGGCTAGCATCTTCTACTAGATCCACACCTTCAGTCATCGACGGTGATAACAACACAGTTGGCTCTTTAGAGTTTAAATGTTTTGCCAAGACAGCATCCCTATTAGAGCTATCATGAATTAAAATACGCCGAGATCGAATATTGCGCTTAATATAGTTTGCGATCTTATATGAATGAGCATGAATAATTCCTTTTTCATTTTTGTGTTCTGAAAGAATTTGTTGAATACCCAGTACAAGCTTTGGAAGTGTTGTGTCAATTTCTGATTGCACCATTCTACCCATATTAACAGTAATTACAGGTCGGTTCTTCGCGGGAAATGGTGTAGGCAAACTTATAAAAGCACACTCAGATTTCTCAATGCCCAATGATTCACAAAACGCATCTTTGTTAAGAATTGTAGCAGACATCATTAAAACTTTTTGGCCAAACTTAAAAAGAACAGGGTCAGCATACGGTGATACATCTATAGGCTTAAATTGAATTCTCCGGGACTTTCCGTCGCCGGCAGGTAGTAATTCATAAATCCAGTTATCAGTGTCATAGATGTTTAGGAATGTCTTAATTTTTTGGAAATGACTTCTTACTAAGTCCAGCTGTCTAGACATTGACACAAAGTCTTTTTTAAGTGATGTTTGCATACCACTAAACTTTTCCATCATAGACTCAATATGCTTCATGTGCTTGGCTAGTTTGGGATAATAGATATCACGAAGCCAAATATGCGCTTGATGTTGTGTTTTGATTTTAGAAAAACCAGATTTAAGAAGTGTTTTGACAAAGCGTTCAGATACTGCAACCTCAACAAATTTACTTAGTTCTGCTTCTGTATTATGTGCCTCATCTACAACCAACAATTCTCTAGGTGTAATCTTACCAGAATAAGATGCCTCAGTTAGAAAGTAGGGAAAGTTAGTTACAGAATCAGAAGAATCAATAAATGCTTCTTTGTCTTTTTTATATCTACAATTGAATGTGCATGTATTCCAAAATTTGCTACCCTTCTCTTCAATTCGTAAAAGCTTTTGACTTTCACCGCATGTATTGCCCTTTTTAAAACTGCAACTATAATTTGTAGCACTCTTAATTGTTCTCATGCCCAATGTGCCAAAGTCTTTGATGTATTGATCTTGTAATACTTTCTGAGTTGTAATATACCAGCTTCCTCGTGCAATACCTTCTGGTAATAAATTATTAGAACTGTTTGTTACTCGTGATACTGTAAGACCGATAGCGCTTTTTCCAACGCCAGTACCGGCTTCAATTACTACAAATCGCTTACCTTCTGAGTATGCATTTAGCGCAAATTGAATTGCCTTATCCTGTGATTCTCTTGGTGTAGTATATGGGAAAAATTGGTTGTAATTTGACATGACCACCTCTAATTTGTGAGTTATAAAATTATAGATGGTAAGTGATATTTTTACATTAAAGAATCTTGTCAATCAAACCATATTCTAGGCATTGTTCTGCATTCAACCATAAGTCATGCTGAAGCATTTCATTTAGTTGTTTTTCTTTAAGTTTTGTTTTCTTCTTATAGATGCTTTTAACTTTTTTCATAAGCAAGTTTTGATTCTCTACTTCATCCAAAAATTCATGATATTTTCCATAAAGCATTGATGATGATATTTGATGAATAAGCATTAGTGAGTTTTTGTACATGTAGCGCTCTTTACCACATATACTCATAAGTGTTGCTGCTGATGCAACTGATCCTTGCACATATGTGTGAATAGGCGTCTTGATAGATTCAATTGTGTCAACTGCTGCAAACCCTGAAAACAAATCCCCACCGCCGCTATGAATATGAAGTTGAATTGGTATTTCCTTTACACCTAGGCGAAGTGCTAGTGCTTGCATTTCGATATCCATTGCCCTTAGAATTTTTACTAATTCAAAAACTTCTTTTTCTCCAACACTGGAGTAAAAGTAAACACGATTTTCATCGGCTTCGACCCCTCTGGGCATACCTGCATCCATAGGGTGACCGGCCATCATTTGAAGCATTTCAGCCTCAGACAATGAACCAACCTCCGATGGTACGTCGTCAGACATTCTATTTCGTCGTCGCCCTATACTTCTATATGATCTAATCTTGTGCATCTTTTTCCTTTTTGGTTTCTGCTTTGAATACCCGCATTCTTAATTCTGATGTAGAGTATGTGTGTTCACGACTATTAAAATGAACTTTAATGTCCAGGTCATGGCCCGTAAAGTTTTTGCCTTTCCAGTCTGAACCAATAATACGAACATTAGGCTGCAACTCTTGAAGTAGTTCATACAAATCAGACTCGGTCTTGTATGTAATAACTTCATCAACATAGCGACATGCTGAAACCATAGCTATACGCTCAGCATGCGATTGTATTGGTTGATTCTTTTCACATCGATCAACACTAGGGTCTTCTTGAACACCTACGATTAAATACTCACATACCTTCTTGGCTTCTTCAAGCATTTGAATATGACCTGCATGCATTAAATCAAATGCACCGCATGTAAAGCCTATAAAATCTGCGGGTTCTTTTTGTGTTAGATTATCTATGCGACCACCTGTTTCAAACCATAATTTAGTAAGATTATAGTCAGGAACATATTGCATCAATATTTCTTCATCTTTCTGTATTGTTCTTCTAGCATAGAATTCAATTGCAGGATAGCTGTAGTTGAATTTAAATAAAGCATTTGGATTATTACTACTATGATTGATAATACTGCCGTACCCTAATGCTATAGCTGATTCGCGGCGATTCCACTTAAATGGATAATCTGAAACTATATGTCTGACACCCATTAAGTCATCTAAGCATTTGAAAGAGTATGTATCACATATAATCAAAGGAGCTCTTTCAATTAGTGTTCCATTAGGGATGGTCTTTGTTGCAAACAGACCTTTGCCATGAACACCAGACATGCGAACTCTAACTTCAGGAATTGTGTACCAAACATCTTTTTCTATTCTTCTTTTAGATTCAAACATATTATACTTGAACATCCCCTACAGGTGTTTCTATTTCAAGATGTAATCTTTCTATTAGTTCATCATCCAATAAGAGAATCTTGCTTATAACTGTTTTAAACTTAGCAACTAATTCAACTGTACATAGTTTCTCATCATGGTAGTTGATATGGTACGTACAATTTGTATCTAGAAACTTCATTGTAAACGACATAACATCTAGTGTGTCGATTTGTGAATTGCCTAATATAAAACTAGAACTCTCTGGTATTGTTGTAATTACAGAAATAACGTCTTTAGCAAAGCCGGACCTTTGAATAGCATCAGTTGCAAAATCCGAATTTTTTCTATGTACAATATCATAGGACGAAATTAGCCAAACACTAACTGGATATGTAGGCATAAATAAAGATGATGAAAGTAAAGCACGATCAGCCATTGCAAATATCCAAAAGTATATCATCAATAATGAGCAAAGTTTTAGAAGGCCCAGACGTTTCATATGCTTTTGTTTTTGAATGTTCAAATAGTGAACGATCATTTCCGTCGCCATGGCACTTATCGCCTATAAAATATATTAAGCGATCATTATCAATATGTTTTAAACAGTATGTCTTGTCCCAACCTTTAGGGTAGATATCAATAGAAGTAGAACCTCCTAGTGATGTAACAATATTGTGGATGCCGGCAACATGCAATTCATTATTTAGCTGCTTCTTAAGCTTATTACGAATAGAGAATCTGTTGTCCATGTCTATGAATATATTTCTCATATTATGATTAGCGTCCCTACCAATCGTGCACCAATTAATCATACTTTCTCTAAAAGAAATAAAATTACCAGATAGAGGTAAACTAGGATAATCTTCAATCACTTGATTTTGAAGATCTGTTAAAATAGATAATAAAATTCTGTATATGCTGTGAGAAACATATTCAATCATGTTGGTTGAATATGTTTGAGTAAATGTAGGCTTAGCATCGATTGATAAAAACTGGTATATTTGTGTACCATTGCATGGCATGATTAAAAGATCTGCCGGCATAAGAGAATTAATCTCTCTCCATGCCAGGCCCATTTGTTGTTCTATATAGTTATATGGGCTGCCCGATACAATTCCAATATCTGCATGCTTCTGAAGTTCTCTTAATTTGACAACGGTTTTCCAGTCTATAGCTTTTCGGGCAGGTGTTAGTGTGCCATCCATGTCAAACAAAACGAGGGGTCTCAATTCTACACTCCTTTGATTTATAGTATATCAGGGAGCATAAACACATTATACCTATTAATGTAGGAGACATACTTTGATGATGAAAAAAATTTCGACATGCATGTTGCTAGCAACCTTGTCGGGTTTTTTATTGTCATGTGTAGCTACTGCTGGTTGTGTATCTAAAGACCCACATCATGATACACCGTGGAGGCTTAAGCCTCAAGAATCTTTTGGGCTCATGTTGGTTAAAATTGAAATGACACCCAAGAAGTGCGAAAACATAAAGAACCCTAAAAAGAAATGCAATCTTAAAAAGCTAGACCTAAAGAAAAAAATAGCTACCTCTGTAGGTTCAAGCATTGTTGTCTATAAAAATATTTCCAAGTCACAAACATTTATACTAACAGCTGCTCATGTATGCGATACATCAGCCACAGATGAATTCATATATTCGCCGGGCAATAATCAATATAAGATTACTTTGGAGCAGAAGGTTTTAAGCATTGAAATAGTTGATTATACTGGAACAAAAAGAGAGGCAGCTGTTCACAGCCTTGATAAGCCTAATGATCTTTGTATAGTATATACAAAGAATTTGTGGGGCAAGCCATTTAGAGTATCAAATACAAATCCTGTCATCGGTCAAAAAGTTTATAATGTGGCATCACCTCACAAGATCTGGTCACCAGGAATGGTGTTAATGCTTGATGGCTACTATTCAGGGCAAGCAATAAATGGGTTCTATCACTATACAGTGCCAGCTCGCCCAGGAAGTTCAGGATCACCTATATTTGATAGTAGAGGAAGAATTGTGGGAATGGTTCAGAGAGCTGTTACAGGTTTTGAAAACTTAGCATTATCTACCAGTACCCAGGCAATACGTGAAATTATGAGCTCAATACCAAAAGACAAACCGAGCACATATGATATCAATCAACTTAATCGTATGCGCTAGCGCTTCTTCTTCTTCGTTCGAACAACTGCAAGATCACGTTCAGAAATTTGTTTTTTTGTAGGTTCATCAATAATGTCTACTATTAGCGCTATTCTATATGAGTTCGTTAGATAGTCAATAATAGATATGCCAGGACCATCACCACACTCAGGATATAATTCATGAATCCTACCAAACGCTAATTTCTTATCAGGATATCTTTTACAAAAAACTTCCTGATCAAGTTTATAGCCCATTAATTCAGGAAGTTTGTTTTGTTCTACTTTTAGTTTTGTTTTTTTCTTTCTAGCCACACATTAACGATAGTGTCTAGAATTAGGATTGTTCATTCGTAAGAATGCTTTTTATCTTTTCAGTATACTGACGTGCGAAGTGCTGTGCTTCTTCTTCGTTCGGAAAATATCTCATTGGAGAAGAAAGCTTGGGGTTCGATGGCACTTCAATTTCACATGCATATTTTGAACCTTGCTCAATGGGGATTACAGTAACCTGAACGTCATCAGCAATTGTTTTCCAATAAGGGATCGGGCCGTCTGCGTTTGTGCTAAAGCTTCTTCCAATCTCTTCGCGTATAATTCGACGTAATTTGCGCTCAGTTAACCTTATGGTCTTGCTTTCAACTAAACTATATAACTGATCCCAATGCCCACTTGATATTCCGTTTGGAGGCTCACCCCCCGTTTGTGCTCCAATGGCGTCTAAGGCTGTTTTATACTTTGCCTTTTGTTTGGGCCTCGGTGCATCAGAAAGATTGTGAACCATATCAGCCAACTTTACACGTAAGGTAGGTACGTCACCCAAAAGACCAACAACGTAATTAGTGTAGTCACCGCCCTTTTCATGTGTAAGAGCTCGTACTACTCTAATTACTTCTTCACCTGCAGCAGGATCTTGTATAGAGCCCTTTATAAACTCTTCCATTTCTTCAACAGACTTTACTGTAGATCCTGGTGCATCTTCCAAACTATCATGAAGCAGTGCTGCCATTTGAACTACTTGATCATCCGGATAAAAGCTTTGTGCGATATCACGAACTTCAGATGGATGCGTAAAATAATCTGATCCATCTCGTCGGGTCTGGCCTGTATGAGCCATTTGTGCAGTGGCATATACATCTTTGAAATCTTCAGCAGAAAATCTTTCACGAATAATGCTTCGAAGTTTTCGTCTTGAAATTTTCATGATATTCTTTGCGCTAACTTAAGTTGAGAAATAGCTTTTCTAATCGCAGCTGCTCTATAAATATCTCCACTTTGTCTACACTCACGCTCTATCTTATCTAGCTTCTTAATGCAATGCTTAATTTCATTAATAGAACGAATATTGTTTATTGACTCTACTGGTGAAGTTTTTTTGCTCATACACTTAAGTATAAGAAGACGCTTTACTTTTGATAATGTGAAAGCTTCTTAATGGGAAGATTTGTTTCTACTGAGTTATCATTAACTTCGTTAGACATGTCTATATAGACCGGTTTATAATACTTTTTTACAGGCTCTGTATAAACATTTAGTAGTTGAGTTTTTTCTGGTTTGCTATTATTGGCAGGTGTATTAATACAAAGTGCTCCAAAAATTGATGCAACCGTTACCAAATATGACGCTATCGAAAACACGTGATGCTCCTAATGACTGTGCAATAGACATTATTTATTACGCACTCAACGTATCTTCCTATTCAAATATGTAAAATAACCACGTATAGCGACTTCTGGTGGCTATATAGCCTTCATCATCGTCATGACGATATGCTTCGCGCTCAAACGGATTTTCTCTATACGCTTTTTCACCGTTTCGATATCTTACTAAACCTATTAGCCAGAACAACATATAGAGGATCCACTGACCTACAAATAAAAGCTCTATCTGTTGTTGAAAATGAATAGTCTCATGTCGTCGTGTTTTACTGCTAAGCTCTCCTCGACACCATACCCACAATCCAAAACTAATTGCCCATATGTTAATGGGAGCTAAATAAGAAAGCCATATGGGAATTTTACTATTTTCAATAAACTTGGGCTTAAGACCTTTAAGGCTGAACATTCTAAATCTCCTGATCTTAAGTATTTTGTTGGTTACATGTACAGCAACACTTTCTTGCAGGCACAGCTTCTCTTGTATTTGTTTCCTCTAAAATATTTTGTTCAAGCTCTAGACTTTGATTTGCTATAGCAACTTGAAAAGGAATAGTAAATAAGTCGTAGATAAAACCTAAACCTAATAATCCTCCTGTGAACATATAAAGGAAACCCATGTAAGGCTGTCTTAAGTAGAATTTGTGTACTCCAAATACGCCAAGAAAACACATAAAGAGGTATGCCCAAAAACTTTCTTTTTTCTCTTGTTGCATTTTATACCCTTTAGTCTAGTATGAGTGAAGACAATGAAGACAATTGATGACTCCATAGCTGACCAGTAGACCAATGTACTAGTACATCAGAACCGTCTACATGATCTGTAATGTCAATCACTAATCCTAGCCAATACTTTTCTATAGTCTCTTTGTACTTAAATGAAACTAATGATCCGATCTTTATCACTGTTCAACTTTTTCTAAATCTGAAATATAATGTTCTAAGTGTGTGCCGTTTTCCCATAGTACAAGTGCATATGCAATTCTCTCGAACATTCCCGACGCCGGTCTGACATTTGTAACCAGCCCAATACCTGGGTTGATATCTCTGTCTTCAGACACGCACAACAGCATACCATCCTTTAATTTAACCAGGACACCGGTGTCAATAATTTGAGATTGTGATCTTATCATATGTGTTTCCATTGATCTAAGACCGCTAGACAACTTATGTACAAAGCTCTACCGGGTAAATTTCTAGAACATCAAATACTTCGTCATTTGATAGAATGTCATACATGGGATGAGTAACACCTACGTCTCTCACTGCTACAATAATTCCAAATCCCGCAATTCTTTGCCACAAATTTCCTGTAATGCCTCGTACTACACGAACATATCTTACAAGATCACCAATTTTGAAATTAGCTGTTTCGTCTTTTTGTAGCTTTTTTTGACAATCCATTGTGTACCCAAAAGTCCCATTGTGCCGGTAAATGATGTGATCACCAAAGCCCCAATGGCTAGAATCATGAGCGCATCAGCAGCTTCTTGTGACATTAATGCAACTTCAATTATTGCCACAAGAAATGATAAAAGTGTATCAACCACAGCTATTAACTATCGATTAACGTAATGGATTGTACTGCCATATCAGTTACCATAGTCTTGATACCGCGTAATCCTTCTAGCTGTGCCTTAAGTTCTTCGATTGTCTTTTCGAGATCTTTTTCTTTCTTGTCCATTGCATTGATTGTAAGTTGAGTCGCTTCCAAAAGCTCACTAGGCTCAACATCAAACTGTGTTTGTTCAATTCCAACGCCGTCTCCCAGAGTAAACTTTGGATCAACAGCAGCAATGAGTGGCTTGGTAAGGGTGTTAAATTGCCCTTCCGCTTCGATGCGAGTATTTGCCCACACATAAAATGGAACGTCATGGAATGCAGTTCGCCACTGTGTATTAATTTTATAGATGCCTGTACGCCCTTGTTCCTTAATGCGTCGTCGAACATAATGTATACGATCTTCAATGCGGTTTTTGCGCCGGGTCATTGTAGCTTCCGGAACATAATAGTACATGTCATCATATTCAGCATCAGTTTTTCCAGGATACTGTTCGCGTAGCCAAATATGCTCGAGAATCTTATTCAAACGATATCGACCGACGCCGTCTTCTTTAACAAAGAGGTCAAATAACTGATCTTCTGTATAGCCGCAGTAGATTCCAACATTTTCACGTCGGGCTGAATTACTGTTACACGTTGTAGGATTACGACCCCAGTCATAATCACTTTTGCTAAGTTTTCCGTTGGCACCACGCGGATGCTTGCGCAAAAGATCAGCTACAACCAGACGTACAACAACCTCCGGTGCCTGATTAAAATCGATAGCGAACTTACTACGTCTACTTCGTCCCATTTTTTTCTCCTAATCCTTGGCCACTTAGATATAATACCACAGCTGCAGCTAATTTGCACAAACTATCACAAAATTTTTGATTTAACTAAACCCATATGTGTTGCAATAACTCGTCCATCTAGATTGACCACGTATTGATCTTTGATGAGTTCCCTTAATGCATTATCAAACGTTGCATTAGAGTAGCCCACACGTAAATCTAGAGCGTCTATGGATACATTCTGTTGTAGATCGGGAAGCATTATGTGTCTACCATCTGATGACAAATGTTCCATAATAAGAAATCTTAGGCGACAACGCTTACTCATTAAGCTATCACCCGGGTAAAATTTTTGATTTGTTGTTTGATGCGCTTTTTACCTATATCATCCCCTTCTAAAGAAATGATATCGATTGCACCGCCATAAAGGCCTGCCATATGACCCCATCCAGCAGCAGCCATTTCATGATCCTGAGCTTCCATAAAACGGGCCGTGTACATACTACGAACGACCTCGTATAATTTACCTGTTCGCTTATGTTTTACCAATTCACCTTTTTTATACATCTTTTAGCCTACCACTTTTCAAGAGCCATCTGGGCTCCCTTGACTGCGAAGTACGCAATTTCTTCTGCGACCCCGGATCGAATGAGAATGCTAATCGCATCTTTGGGCTCCATACCCATGGACAACATTTGCCTGGCTCGGCAAAAAACATCCTCGAAAACTTGTTCTGCTCGAATCATCGAACCTCCTTAACCACATTGTTATAATACCACAGTGGCAGGAAACTTGCACTCGCTAAAATGAACTAATGATATTAAGTAACTTATATGATTCTTCTCTAAAGACAGCTTCGCAAATTGGAAATTCAATGATTGATGCTTGACGATCGTCTTCTTCAATCCAAACTGTCGTAACAATTCCAATCAAATCCTTGTTGTCGGGGGGGAAACAAAAGAAACACATGCAATCTAGTGTATGACAGTCTTTGTCGGCACAAACAAGATCACCGACATTTAGCATGCTCGAACCTTTTTGATATCACGTCGATTGACCCAACAAAACCCGGAGCGTGTCCACTTGATATGAGCAGACTCGAAACAGCACGTGAGGATAATACCTACATCTCCTCGTAATCGGTCAACTGTCTTGATCTTTTTACCGTAGGCTGATAGCTCAACCAAGTCACCTATTTTTAACATAACCCATCTTTCTTACCGGCCTTGGTTACCCATTCAGCTCTAATACGGAATACCTCTCCTTTGTATAGAACTGTTGCAATTTTTTCCCACGTGTGATATTCAATTAGGAGCCCTATTTTTTTGCCATGGGTGCCATCAAATTTATGTGGGTATTCAAACTTCACCATGTCTCCAGCTTTCATGCGCTAGAAACGACTTCTAAGCTACTCTTTAGGAAAGAGCGTATATTACCTTTAAGCGATGGAAAGATGACCTTACACGCATTTTCTGCCACCTCTATGACCATACCTGGTTCATTCACAGGCTCTTCCTTAGACATAGCCTTAGCGGCAATTCCACCTGTAACAAATTTAATTTTTACTAAATCACCAATTTTCATTGATCATCTCCTCGATATCGTCTAGTCTATCTAGTTCTTCATACATCTCTTTGGTGTTAGAGCCGTCGGACCACATTACAATAAAATTATAAGATTCAAATTCACTAGAAGCTTCACCTATAATTTCAATCTCTTTGTCAATAATAATACCGGGAATAATTGAATGCCATGCATATGCACGTATAACTAAATCACCGATACTAAGCTCTCTCACTGATTACCTAAAATACTTACCAAAAACGTACATCAACAACCAAATCGTACCAAAGCTAACAGCCATGGCAGCACACCAATCACCGATCTTCATTTCTTTCAACCCTACACACGTGGCATAAAAATATGGGCACTAGTGCCACGATCATGAATAGTCCGCCCAATGTAAGTATTTCACATATAGACGCTGAAATTTCTGATAATTGCATATCAAGAAGGAATGCTTCAGCCATGATCATTCTCTTCCATAACCACCAAATCTTTTTTGAAACACTTGGTTAGTTCACCAGACGGCCAAAGTACATCACACCAGAGATCGCCCTGAAACATAATGCCACTTGGATATCGCTCACTAATAACTGTACCCACACCAGGCGGATTACACGATGGCGCGCCTGGTGTATTGGGCGTTGGTAAATGATTGAACGTAACTAAATCACTAATCTTCATTTATGCAACTCCTTGAATTTGAACCATGTGAAGAATGTTAGGGTGCTCAGTAGCCTTCCAGCCGTTGAGCATCTCGACCAGTTTGATGACGCTCTCGGTATCCTCCTGGTTCCGGAAAGTGACGAGCAAGCCGTCGCTACCGCCGATCTCTTCTTCACCGTTAAACGATGTGATGATATGATTAATTGCTGATTGTGGTGCTTTCATTTATTTACCCTTCGTACTTAGTCATATTGGCTACGATGTAACCCTTGTAGATATAACCATTGTCATGCTGGACCTTGGCCATGGTGCCACCGTAGTAAAGCTCAACCACAGTAAACTCTGGCTTAGAGCCCTTCTTGCGGTCTTGAATCCGCGGGGCTCGGTAGTAAACTCTATCTCCGATTTTGATCTTCTTGGTCATCTTTGACCTCCTCTGTTGTGGTAGCCTTTATAGTTCTATTATACCACAGAAAGAGATGACTTGCACATGGGAGGTGTGATTATTTCAATCTATCTCGCTTTTTAGCTAACCAATAAAATTAAGCATCAGCTATAATCTCCAGCTCATCGTATTCATATAAAGAAATAATGCCGGTAGGCCACTGGACTACTACATGCATACCAAAGTTTCTATCGGGCGCGCCTTTATCAACCCAACTTTCTACATTCACGACAATTCCAATTCCACTATCCGGATATGGGTATTCGGGCGCTGAAGGTGCTAATATCGATGCATATTGACCCCATGGGTGACGATACTGCACTAAGTCACCAGGTTTCATGGGATATTGACTCCATCTCTAATGACTTGAAATTCAGATCGCAGATTATGAATATTGGTACCTGCATAGCCATGGTGAGGATTATAATCCGGAGGTGAATTGCCACTCCATTGAACATGTACTTTTTCCTGGTGGCCCCATTTGTCATGCTCTATCTTGTACACGATACCGGTATAATCATAAACATCAGCACCTACAATATGTTGATGACGTCTAGAGTCGGGTCTAACAATTAGCATGTCTCCAATTCTTGGCATTCTACTTTGTGTCATGAGTTCCCGCTTTATTTGAGATATCTACCAAATAGCCTTGATGCTCTTTAGTCATTTCACCGTTGGACCACAAAACATAAGCACTTGCTCTATCCCAAGAGTGTTTAGTTGCAGTAGAAGACGAAGGTTGAGCAGCAACTACTAAACCCGGGTTGCGCCTAATATAATCTTTTTGAAATGAAGCCACAGTAGAATAAAAGTTAACTAAGTCACCGACTCTCATTAATAACCTCGAGTTCATCAACATATTCCCATGTGATTGCAATAGAAATTCCTCTAGTTTGAGGACGCATTTGATTCCACAAAACATCAACTACATGTAGTGACATTTTCTCTGCTCGAACATAAGGACCATCTATAATCAATCCAGACAGGTCGGATTTATGAAGTTCAGTGTGCGGAAATTTTGCAAGTTTAACTAAGTCACCCGTCTTCACTAATGGGCTCCACTTCATGATCACAGACTGAATCAATAATACCATCGTCATACATTACTCGATAATAACAAATTTTCCCCGAGCGATGTGTTACAAATAATTTATGAATTTCAGGAGGACGCTCTTTTAAAATCTCCAGAACTATTGCTGATCGTCCTAAGTCATGATCGTATATTAAATCACCGACTTTCACAATGCCTCTACTTCCGAGGTGTGAAAAAACACAACTTGATCTTTTAAAAGCACCTGTAGTTCGGTAACGCTTTGACTGACGACCAAGCCGATATCTCCGAGATGAATTCCCTGGTTCGCTCGCACCGAACGCTGAGACTCAGTACGGCAGACGTCTTTTTTCCAACAGACCATTTTACCAGTTAGTCGCGGATTCATTATACAGCTTCCAAGTAGTCTTCACGAAATGTTCGAGGTTCACCTTCGACTAAGACCATAAACCATTCTTTTCCACATGTCGCTGTGGCATGTTGATACTTGGACAGAACAATACCGGATTTACCAATATTTGTTTTAGTCTCGACGAAGAAGCCGTTTGACGGAGGGATTGGATCGACAACCTTTACTAGCAATCCAGCTTTCATTACACAGCCTCTACGAAGTGACGAGGAACATAAACTTCCCGACCGGTTGCGGGGTCCAAGATGAGACACTGTCCACTGTGCTTACGGTAGTTCCAGTAACCAACCGTTCGTGCCTTAAGTACGGC
>Ga0208275_1000087_pt1 | contig 15105 bp, 19 predicted proteins | sample ETNtaG_FD_185757 | JGI IMG/M metagenome (GOLD analysis project Ga0208275, IMG submission 185757) | Marine microbial and viral communities from oxygen minimum zone, Eastern Pacific Ocean - ETNP201306PF49B (SPAdes) (version 2) | ecosystem: Environmental > Aquatic > Marine > Oceanic ... | reverse complement strand
GAGAAGAAGGATACCAGAAGCAAGAAGCAAAAGAGAATGGATGATCCACATATTGGAATCAATTCGCCTGCCTTCAAGAAGTTTATGCAGCAACAGCAAATGGAATAAATTGAAAAAATTATAGCTTAATAAATATATAAAGATGAAAACATTTAATAATAATGAAATCTTTTCTTAATTTTTTATCAGAAGCACCTTCCCAACCGGCGAAGGATGCTGCTCGTAAGGGATGGAAGGGTGATGGTCATGGAAATTGGATTGATCATACTGGAAGAATAGTAGCGAAAACTGATCACGGAAAATTAAAAATATATGATAAGAAGGAAGCTGAAGAGGCCAATTCAAAGAAGATTGGTGTTAAACAGGAAAATCCAAAAGGTTCTATTAAATCGAATCCAGAAACGGAAAGGAGAATTGAAAAAGAACCAGTAAAGTCTGATACTTCTTCTAAGGTAGAACCTTCTCCTATTGGAGGATCCGCTCCTCCTCCTCCACCATCAAATGCTGATGGTTCTCCCAAAGAGGGTCGTGGTAATATGACCATTGTGTTTGGTAGATTTAATCCACCTACAGTTGGACATAAAAAACTTTTAGATACTGCAAAGAAAGCATCTGGTGGTGGACAATTAAGAATATATCCTTCAAGGTATCAAGATTCTAAGAAGAATCCATTAGAACCAGAACAGAAAGTTGAAGTTATGGGAAAGATGTTCCCAGATTATGCTACTCATATTGTTAATGATCCAAATGCAAAGACAATCTTTGATGCTTTAAAGCAAGCATATGATGATGGATTTAATAATGTAAAGATTGTAGTTGGTGATGATAGGTTAAGTGAGTTTGATAAACTATCGCAGAATTATAATGGTAAACTTTATAATTTTGGTAATCTAGAAACTATATCTGCAGGTGAAAGAGATCCTGATGGTGAAGGTGTAGAAGGAATGTCCGCATCTAAAATGAGATTAGCAGCTGCGGAAAATGATTTCGATTCATTCCGCAAAGGTATTCCTACTTCATTGGATGATAAAATAACAAAGCAACTTTTTAATACAGTTCGTACACAAATGAATGTGTTTGAAGGTTGGAATCTCTGGGAGATTGCACCTAAGTTTGATTGGAAAAATCTTAGAGAGAATTATGTATCAGGTAAGATTTTTAAAGTTAATCAATTAGTTGAAAATTTAAATACTGGTTTGATTGGTAAGGTGATGCGTAGAGGGACTAATTATTTAATTTGTGTAACAGAAAATAATATCATGTTCAAGTCTTGGATTAAAGATCTGAATGAATATACTGAAGTTCGTATGAAGAAAAGAATGAGGGATGAAAAACATCCAAATACTCTTGTAGGAACTTCTGGTTATAGAAAGAATGTACAGTCATCAGTTCCAGGACAGAAAAAGATTAATAATTTTAATATTAAAGAGTTTCTAAATAGATATAAGAAAAAGAGTATCTGATTAATGGACAAAATTTCTAACTGGAGATACGACTTACGTGAAGTGGAAGGTGTTCCTGAAGATATTAGTAATTCAAAACCTACTACTGATCTTAAGTCTAAACGAGAAGTAAAGGAAAAAACTGTAAATAATAAAGTCACCATCAATCCTCCTTTGGGTGATAAGATGGAGGGTGTGATTGCTTCTATGGGTGGTAAATTGATTTCTATTAGTGAAGAAGAAATTGAGACTGAAGTTGATTCAAAAACTAAGATAAAAGAAGGAGTTTTAGGAAGTCCTGGAACTAAAAAGTTAAGGTCTGCTTCTGATAGATCTAAAAATTCTATGACTGATAAGGATAGAAAGAAACAGGAGAATATTAGAAAGGGTAGAGATATTCTTAATGATATTCAAGGTACTCAGAAGGCTTTAGATCATGATGTAAGTATTGATAGAAGGATTGCAAGGTCAAAAATTAAGAAAGAAGGTTACCAACGCAATCCTGAGAAGGGTGAAGAAGGTAAATGTGATGGTTGTACTTGTAAGGGATGTGGACCTGGTGGAGTAGGTCATCAAAATCCATGTGTTGAGTGTGGTGGACATCATAAAGATAAGTTGGATGAAGTAAGGATTACTATACTTGATGATAAAAAGAAGAAAGAAGATTTAGATAAGTATGATCGTCATAAGCGTATGATTCGTCATAAGCAAGATAAGTATGGTAAAAATATAATTGGTGCAGATTATAATCTTGAGAATGAGAGAAAGGCAAAGGGTTGGAAAAAGAAATTAAATAAAGAAGAAACTGAAGTTAAAGAAGCAACTTATCCAGGACATGATGAAAAGGGTAATCCATTAAAGCCTAAGGATAATCGCTATAGGGTATCAAATGCTGATAAGAAGGCAAATACTCCAGCTTGGCAAAAATATAAATCTGGTGATAAAAGATATACAAAGCTTGATCATGTAGATGAGGGATATGTAGATAAGAAAAAGAGTGAAGTTATTAAAGCTTTAACTAAGAAGAAGGATAAGTTTGTTAAGAAGTATGGTAAAGATGCTCCTGATGTGATGTATGCTGTTGCTGCTAAGACTGCTAAAAAGAAAGGTGATACCAGTAAGTCTGATGATAGGTATGCTTATGAAGAAGTTGTTAATGAGGAAGGTGCAGATAGACTGAAGGATCGCCGCATGGAACGTGGTGGTGTGGATGGTAATGTTAGGTATGATAAACCAAATAGAAATCCAGAAACAAAAACATCAGTGACTCAAAAGAAGGATAGTATGTTGGCATTTGATAAGGTTGCTAGTGATCTCAAGAAGAAGTATGGTGATAAAGCTGTCACTACTTCTAAGAAAACAGTTAAAAAAGAAGAAATTGATATTCGGAAGATTAGTGAAGGAAAATGTGAAGATTGTGATTGTAAGGGGTGTGGAGATGATGGAGTAAGGCATCAAAATCCATGTGTTGAGTGTGGTGGACATCATAAAGAAGAAAAGGAAGTTGATGAAGCAATGGTTAAACTTAAGGGTAAAAAGAAAGGTAATGTAATTATCAACCCTGAAGTTAGTAAGGTTAATGAAGGTGTGGTTGATTTTGTTAAGAAAGGTGTTAAGAAAGGATTGGAAAGAGATAAGAAAGCAAAGAAAGAAAAAGCCATTAAGGATAGGAAAGCAGTTCCTTATGTAGCATTATCAGCAGAACATCAACCAGAAGGTGAAGTAATTGAAAGTGCAGATGTGGCTAAAAAACAACAGATTCAAAGAAAACAACTAATGATTAACAAACAGAAACTTGCTTTACAACAAAGAGCAACTACTAAGAAGAAACCAACTGACATGCACATGGAAGAGACGGAAGACATTCAAGAAGTTGATGTGACAACACGTTCTGTTGATTATGGCCAGGAGATTGAGAACACTGCTCTTAAGAGAAAGAAACAAAAGAAATCACTTTCAGATTTCAAAAAACTTTCAAAACCTAAAAATCTTGATGTAAAATAGAATGGGATAAATAATTGATATCTATGCTATAAGATAATGCTTTCGATTTTACTTCCCTTTGCATCAAAAATTATTTCTGATGCTGTTGCCAAGATTCCCGAGAATGAAGAGTTGGGTGAAAAGTTAGTTGAGATTTGCCTTGTTATTCTTAAAAAGGCTGTCAAGTTAACTAAAACTGATATGGATGATCAACTATTTGCTGTAGTTGAAAAAGCAATTCTCGCAAAAGAACAAGGGTGATTCTAGGGGACTTACGTCCCCTTCTTTATAAATAAAATATAGGAATACAAACTTATAAGGAGAACAATGGCAATTTTTGGAACCATCGATGCCGCAACTTTTGCAAATAATGTAGGTGTCACACAAAACGACGCTACCGTTACTAAGAACGCCGCTGATACAGTGGTCGAAGGTGATGTTTTAGAACTTGGTGGAGTTGCATACATCGTAAGAACTGTAACTAGTACAACTGCTATTGAGTTACATAAAGGATTTGTAGCAGCAACTAATGCAACTCTTGCTGGTGCAGTAAGACGTACTCCACCTAAAAAGGTTGCTGAGTACGTAATTAAAGGTGGAGATTCAATCACAGACTATCAACTTATCTTTGTTGACAACACGGAGAAGGATGTTGCATCAAACAAAGCACGTGGTATCACTGGTCCTGGTTGGTGGTTATATAGAACGTACACTGACGTTTCTGGTAGAACTCGTCACAAGGCAGAATGTCTTGCATTTGTTCACGCGACCGCTACAGCAGCTGGTGATGATACTGATGATTCAATACTTGGAGATTTTAAATCAGTTATTGCTATTAGTTCACAACCATCTAATCAGAACACATCTAGTGGTGCCGCAACATTTGCTGTAACTGCTGCTTCTACAGGTCAGGCTGCTGCATATGATGGTGCTACTAACAACGGTGCCACCGCAAACAGAACCGCTGGTACATACGCTATTACTGCTACAGGTGGAACAGGATCTGGTGCAACATTCTCTGTTGTAATCGCTACTGACGGTGCTGCAACTATCACATTAACAAATGGTGGTGGTGGATACACAGACAACGATGTATTGACACTAAGTAGAACTGATACATACGGTGGTGCTTCGAACGTTACTGTTAATGTTAACGGTATCAATAACGGAACACTTGCATATCAGTGGCAGAAACGTCTAACATCTTCTGGAAGATTCGCTAATGTTAGTGGTGCAACATCTGCATCTATTGTACTTGGTAGTCAGACAGCTGCTAACACAGGTAATCAGTACAGAGTTAAAGTTAACAATGGCGTTGGTGCAACAGAAGTTGTTTCTAATACAGCAAAACTTACATTCGTCTCCTGATAAATTGTGATCTTATAATATGAAATTTACTGAATTGAATGAAAATAATTTTTTATTATTTGCTATAAAACATTATGACAATCCCCATTGTTCGACAAGAGATGAGTTTTATGAGGACCTGAAAAGGTTTAAATACATAAAACGATTACTTAAAAAGTATATTAAAACTACTGATCTCAAAACTCATCTCTTATTAAATCATATAATTATCATATATAATATTTTTGGTGATGCTGGAACACCTCTATTATTTTTCAAGCTTGAAAAGGAGTATTGGCCTTCGTTAAAATCTATTCTAATATTTTTAAATAGGATAGATGAAAGTAGTATGCCAAATGTTGAGTTTGATGAGTTTTGTTTACAAGAGTTAAATAAATTATAATGAATAAAAAAGATGTCTATGGTATGTGGGAAGACTCAATTGGTGGTGCTCCCACAAATAGTGCTTCCGGTAGTGCTATTGCTGGACTTCCTCCAGATGAACCTCCCATTAGAAAAAAGAAAAAGTATGATGGCAGACGCAAGGATGTTAGGGAGTTTGTTGCAAAGTTATTGAAGAGAAGGCAACAAAGAATAGAACAGAAACTCAAGAATCAGAGTAAATCATTAGAAGAAGAATTGGAAGAACTTCAAGAAAGTGGCGGTAAGGTAATTGATCAACTTAAAAAAATTGCTATGACTGGTGGGACTGGAACAGTTAAATTTGATGATGGTGCTAGACTACCAGTAGAACCTGCAGAAGCTGGTAAGATAGTAAATTTATATCAAAATTTAAATGCAAGTAATAGAGTTAAGATGATTAAATCTATTAACTCTTCTACTAATGCATACGAAAAGGTAAAAGCTTTTGCTCAATCTAGAACATAATGGGAGACAATGTTAATACTGCTATTCTAGAGCGGTTAGAAAGAATTGTAGAATCATTACAAGATAACTCCACTAAAATGGGGGAACTTCTTGCTGTCCATAATGAGAAGTTGGATAAGCAAGATAGAATAGATGCTGTTTTATTTGAGAAAATAGACAACCTATCAGATAGGATGGACAAGTCTCATGAAGAAATCAAGAAAGGATGTGAAAGAGACATACGAAAAGTTGATGATCGCCTTAGAGCAATGGAAAAAAAGATGTGGTCTATATTTGGTGGTCTTGCTGTTATATCTTTCCTCGTTAGCCCAATCGGACAGAAAATAATCCGTTCAGTCTTGACATCCGGGGATGTCCATGGTAGTATAGTGGAACGAGTGAATCCTATGTAATGTCCTTTATTGACCTGAAGTATATTAATGTCATTTCCCCTCGACTAGAAAAATTTTCAAAGAAGAAAGACTACCTCTATAATTTCCGTTGTCCCTATTGTGGCGATTCTAAGAAGAACAAGAATCGTGCGAGAGGGTTTTTCTTTCTGAAGAAATCAGATATGGTTTACAAATGTCACAATTGTGGTGTTGGTAGAACTCTTGCAAATTTTTTGAAAGATATGGATGTTAATCTCCATGATGAGTACGTCATGGAGAGGTATAAACGTGGACTTACTGGGAGGGGAACTAACACTGTTAGTCCCAAGTTTGAATTTGAAAAACCAGTTTTCTCACGATCCGAAAACTTAAAAAGTTTGAGGAAGATATCAGAACTAAATAAAGAACATCCCGCTAGAGAATATCTTGCAAACAGGCACATACCAGAAAAATATTACCATACCCTGTACTATGCTGAAGATTTCAATGAGTGGGCAGGAACAACTGATACGTTCAGGGAAGGTAGGATTGTCATTCCTCTGTTAGATTTGAGTGGGAATATGATTGGTTATCAGGGCAGATCTTTACAAAAGGATGCAATGCTTAGATATATCACTATAATGACAGATGAATCACATCCCAAAATATTTGGATTAGATAGAGTAAATCCTGACGAGAAAGTTTATGTTACAGAAGGACCCTTTGACTCCTATTTCATTAGAAATGCTATTGCTATGTGTGGCAGTGATGTTGACCTGCGCTCTTATGATTATCAATTTATATACACCTTCGACAACGAACCTAGATCAAGACAGATTGTTGATAAAATTGCATCAGCGATCAATTCGGGACACAATGTAGTAATTTATCCTAGCAATATTAAAGAAAAAGATTTGAATGACATGACACTTGCTGGACATGACGTTCAAAATCTAGTAGAATGCAACACATACAAAGGCTTAGAAGCAACTATTAAACTAAACGAGTGGAAAAAAGTATGACAAACGGAACCAAAGTTCAAAAAAGAAATGGCGATCTTGAGTCTTTGAACCTTGATAAAATACATGCTATGGTCGATTGTGCATGTGATGGACTAGCTGGTGTATCCCCATCACAAGTGGAGATTCAATCAGGCATCCAATTCTATGATGGTATTACTACCAATGAAATTCAAGAGATTCTTGTTAAGTCTGCTAGTGATTTAATCAGTCTCGACAATCCAAACTATCAATTTGTTGCTGCTCGTTTACTGTTATTTGGTTTGTATAAACAGGTATTTGGTGGTGGTTGGAAAGATAGTTTTCCATTAGTATCTGAACACCTAAAGAGTAATATAGATATTTACGATTCTAGAATTTACACGAAGTATTCTGAAGCTGAATGGTTTGTCATTGACAAAATGATCGATCATGGTCGCGACTATTTGTTTACATATGCAGGTTTGAGACAGGTTGTAGATAAATATCTAGTCCAAGATAGGAGTTCTAGTAAAATCTATGAGACTCCTCAATACATGTATCTTCTGATTGCTGTAACTCTGTTCCAGGACTATTCACAAGATATTAGACTGAATTATATTAGACGATACTACAATGCAATCTCAAAACACAAAATCAACATCCCAACACCGATCATGGCGGGGGTCAGAACACCCCTTCGTCAATTTGCATCTTGTGTTCTCGTTGATGTTGATGACACCCTCGATAGTATCTTTAGCAGTGATATGGCTATTGGTAAATACGTCGCACAGAGGGCTGGTATCGGTATTAACGCAGGCAGAATCCGTGGGATCAACGCTAAGATCAGAGGCGGAGAAGTTCAGCACACAGGGGTTGTCCCTTTCCTCAAAAAGTTTGAAAGCACTGTCAGATGTTGCACTCAAAATGGCATCCGTGGTGGATCAGCAACTGTCCACTTCCCAATCTGGCACCAAGAAATAGAAGATATCATTGTCCTTAAGAACAATAAAGGGACAGAGGATAATCGTGTCAGAAAACTTGACTATTCAATTCAAATCTCTAAGATCTTCTATGAAAGATTTATTGAGAATGGAGAGATCACATTATTCTCTCCACATGATGTACCAGGACTCTATGAACGTTTTGGTACACCATCTTTTGATGTATTGTATTGTGAGTATGAGAATGATGAAAGCATTCCTAAGAAAACTATCAGTGCTCAGGAACTAATTCTAAACATTTTGAAGGAGAGAGCAGAGACTGGTCGTGTTTATATTATGAATATTGATCATTGTAACGAACACTCATCGTTCAAAGATAAAGTAAACATGTCTAATCTCTGTCAGGAGATTACGCTTCCAACTGATCCTATCAATCATATTGATGATAGTGGTGGTGAGATTGCTTTGTGCATTCTGTCTGCTATTAATGTTGGTAAACTTCGTAACATTGAAGAGATGGAAGAACTATGTGATTTATCTGTACGTGGTCTGGAAGAACTAATTGATTATCAAGATTATCCTGTGACTGCTGCTGAGAGAAGTACAAAGAATCGTCGTTCTCTTGGGGTTGGTTTTATTGGTCTTGCACATTATCTTGCAAAACAAGGGTATAAGTATAATGACAATAAAGCTCTAGAAGAGGTCCATAAGATCACAGAAGCGTTCCAATATTATCTTTTGAAGTCTTCTAACCAAGTTGCAAAAGAAAAGGGTGCTTGTAACGGTTTTTCTCATACTAAGTACTCTGATGGAATTCTTCCGATCGATACATATAAGAAGGATGTGGATGAAATCTGTAGTCAGGAGTTAGTACATGATTGGGAGTCTCTTAGATCATCTATCCTGGAGCACGGACTTAGGCACTCAACATTGTCGGCACAGATGCCATCGGAAAGCAGTTCCGTTGTGTCAAATGCAACCAATGGAATCGAACCACCGCGTGATTACTTGTCCGTTAAAAAATCAAAGAAGGGGCCTCTTAAGCAAATTGTTCCACAGTATTCCACCCTGAAGAATAACTATACTCTTCTGTGGGATATGGAATCTAATCGTGGTTATATCAATATTGTTGCTGTGATGCAGAAATTCTTTGACCAAGCAATTTCTGGTAACTGGAGTTACAACCCCGAAAATTATCCAGACAATGAAGTTCCAGTTTCTTCTATGGCACAAGATCTTCTAACTACATATAAGTTCGGATGGAAAACCTCATATTATCAAAACACTTATGACGCTAAAAAAGATGTAGATGATCCTACCCATTCAATCGGATGGAAAGACAATGTACCAGACGTAGATAACCTAGTCAACCAATTATCACAAGTGGAGGAAGAAGACTGTGAGTCGTGCAAGATCTGAGGAGAGTTACCTGGAGTTTATGGTGGATGCAAAGAAAAGAATTGATCGGATGACAGTCTTTAATTCTAATAAGACGGATATTAAAAAACAACCAATGTTCTTTGGTGCTCCACTTGGACTCCAAAGATACGATATTTATAAGTATCCCATTTTCGACAAACTGACCCAACAGCAACTGGGTTATTTCTGGAGACCAGAAGAAATATCATTACAGAAGGATCGTGCGGATTATCAGACATTACGTCCAGAACAAAAGCATATTTTTACCAGCAATCTTAAGTACCAGATCATGCTGGATTCTGTACAAGGGAGGGGTCCTGGGATGGCTTTTATCCCTTATTGTTCATTACCCGAACTAGAAGCTTGTATGACTATTTGGGAAACTATGGAGATGATTCATAGTCGATCATACACATACATTATTAAGAATGTTTATTCAGATCCATCGGAAGTATTTGATACTATTCTCGATGATGAAAGAATCTTGAAACGTGCTTCGACAGTTACTAAAGCGTATGATGAGTTGATTAATCAATCTCATCAGTATGATGCTGGTAATATGTGGCGTGATGACTGGAAATATTCTCCAACTTCTATGTGGGAGACTAAAGAACTAAAGCGTAAACTGTATCGTGCAATGATGAATGTTAATATCCTTGAGGGTATTCGTTTCTATGTGTCCTTCGCATGTACGTTTGCATTTGGTGAACTAAAACTTATGGAAGGATCTGCAAAGATCATTTCATTGATTGCTCGTGATGAAAGTCAACATCTAATAATTACCCAGAACATTCTTAAGAATTGGTCCAATGGGGATGATTCTGAGATGTTGGAAATCATGCATGAAGAGGAAGAGAATGTCTATCAGATGTTTATTGACACTGTAGAAGAGGAAAAAGAATGGGCAGAATATTTGTTTAGAGATGGATCATTGATTGGTTTGAATGCTAAATTACTTGATTCTTACGTTGAGTATATCTCTAATCGTCGTATGAGGGCAATTGGTTTAAAACCAATTTTCGATACTCCTATGTCAAACAATCCATTACCTTGGACACAACATTGGTTGAACTCCAAGATGATGCAGAATGCACCTCAGGAAACTGAGATCGAATCTTATGTTATTGGGGGGATTAAACAAGATGTTAAGAAAGATACGTTCGCTGGTTTCCAACTGTGACGAATTATTTTTTACCTACTATCATGGGGGAAATATATAGCTTAAGTTTAGATCTATAATATGAAACCTCAGAGTGCAAAAGCGAAAGGTAGAATTTTACAGAAGTGGGTTAGGGAACAACTTATTGAAAGATTATCTATTCATCCAGAGGATGTTGAATCTAGATCTATGGGCGCCGGTGGAGAAGACCTAATCATGGCACGTGCTGCTAGAGAGAAATTTCCACATAGTATTGAATGTAAGAACGTAGAGAAATTAAATGTGTGGGGCGCCTACGATCAAGCAAAAGCTAATTGTGGATCATATGAACCTCTTGTAGTGATGAAGAAAAATCATAAGAAACCATTGGTTGTTGTGGATGCCGAATATTTTATTAGTCTTTTTAATAAATAGGGCTGCGTTACCAATTAAATATGCCAGAAGAAGTTAAGAAGGAAGAACCTAAAACTAAAAAGAAAGGTATTATAGGAAAACTTAAGGAGGCCGCAGATGATAAGGAAGAGCAACTTGCAATTCTCTCTACATTTGTGCGTCTGGGGATTCTTGTGTGGTCTGGTGGGATTCTCACTCTTGCCTATATCAAGTTACCTCCTGCTTTGGGTATACCAGAACAAAAATTGGATCCAACTTTCATAGCTAGTGTCTTTACCGGGGTACTGGCGACTTTTGGCGTTCAGGCAACAAAGGGTAAAGGAGAAGGTGGAGGTAATGGTGGTGGAAATGGAATAACTAAAGAACAGATGGAAAGATTGATTGAAAAGGCAGCACAAACTGCACCACATCAAACTCTTCGTATCGAACAATCACCGATTCAATTGACTACAAAATCTACAGATTCAAACGAAACTTACAAACTTTAAAATCATGCAAAAATTAATTAATATTTTTTCTATCTCTTCTTTTGTTGTGTCCGCTGCTATTGTTGGTAGTGGTGTTTATCTTTATGCAAATAAAGATGTATTGATTGAAGATGCAAGAGAAAAAGTAACTAAAGCAGCTACAGAAGCAATTGCAGAGGCTCTTCCCGGTTTACTTAATTCTTCAATGCCTAAGTTACCATCTGCTACTGGTGGTGAAATTCCTACTATACCAGGAGTCGGTGGTGTGATGAGTAGTCCTAATATTAAAATACCATGATTAAACTTTCCCCATTAAAAATAGTAGTTATTACATTAGGTACTGTTGTGGGTATTTCTCATATAGGGTTACTTGGTTATGTGATAAAAGATAATACCTCTAGAGTAAAAGAAGTTCCTACTATCAATATACCGCATGGTGAATATTCTTCCTATACAATTAAAGCTGGTAAAGATGGATATGAGGTGGAGTATCGTGCAAACGATCCTGCTATTCTTGAGTCTCAGAAATCCTTAGACCTTCAAAAAAATCAAAGTGGTTTCTTTGGTGGTAGGAAATATGAGGATCGTCGTGAGTATCGTAGCGATCAGTTCACTATGGAAGGCACTCGTAATATTGGAGGTGCTGTAGACTCCGAGGGAAAGTCTGCAAAAGAAGTAGAGTGCATCGTGGCGGACGCTGGGGCACGATCACAAGGTGCGATGGCAGGAACTAGCATTACTGCTGGTGTTGCTGTCCCTGCTCTTGTTAGCATCCCTTATGTTGGATGGTTAGCAGGTGGATGGGCATTATTATTAGGTCAACAAGCCGGTGAAACAATTGGGTCCCAAGTAGGGCAAGTATTTAATGATTGTTAAATATGGAAATCCCAGATATCGAAGTTGGTGGTTTAGATATTAGATCGATTCGGGTTGTTGATGTAGTGACTACACCACCAACATCAATTCCAGCTGCGCCTCCAGTTGTTGTTAATATAGGTTTGCCTATTGTTGATATACCTGGATGTGTGGAGTCGCATAAAACTAATAACGTAAAGAATAATAAGATTAATGAAGATGATGAAAACGGTTTGGTCACGTACTGCGATTCTGGTCTCCCTAATTTTAATCCTATTTCTTTTGAACCTGAACAATTAGTTTATACAAGTGAATCAGAAGTCCCTCCAATAAAACCATCAGAATCACCAAAAGTTCCCGAAGCACCAGAAATAAAACCACCCCCAGTTAAAACTGCAAAGATAGATTGCCCGACAGCTTCTCAAGAATCAAAAGAACCCGTCGGCACATTTGTCAACGGGTTCAGAGATAAAGTTATTGGATATAGATTAATAGGAACTGAATGTATTCAAGATACAGAATCAGTTCCTATTCAAACGCAATTAATAGCAGGATTACCTAGCGGTGGTGCGGTGATCGCCACCTCTTCAATTGCCGTGGTGGCGACGACTTCGGCGTTGCTTGCAAAACCTCTTGCTGATTTTTTGTTAAAGGTTGTGAAACCGACTGTGAAGAAGGTAATGAAGAAGATTGCGACGTTACGGGGAAAGAAGATCCCGGTACAATCGAGGGCTGAGAGGACTGCTGAACAGCGTCAGAGGAATCAGGCTGTGAAGGCGTTGAGGTCGGTGCGACCGTTGAAGAAATAGGTGGGATATTGTGTATGTGATTATGTTTATGTCCTGGTGGATTGTTCACTAACACATCAGCACATACTTTATAGTAAGAACTCTTAGGATGGAATTGAATTCCTTTCAACTTTAACTCACCACAATTTTTAAGTCTTGCAATCTCAAAGTCTAATCTTTTATTGGCAACTAGTTGACTATTCAATTCAATCTGTGTTGATGCTGCCTTCTTACATAAGTCCTGTAACTTTTTATCTGTAGGTGTGCTCCATGTCATAGAGAAACCAATTCCAAGATTGTAGTTATCTTTCTGTCCAGTCCTAGTAGGGACACGGTAGAGAATGTCACCAGGATTATCTAAAGATCCATCCTCATCTAAATCACGCATATCATATACAGGATCTTGATAATATGGTTCGTAAGGTTTAGATGCTGAAGCAGATCCTGTTACATACGGTGTGAAATTGCGAGTGGGCCCCTGACATTGTATACCACCTCCGTATGTGTTTGTAATGTATGGTCCCTGAAGGACTTGTATAGCTTGGTTTGTAACACTGCCTGAGGAATTAGCCACAGGAGAAGCAGTAGCAGACACACCACCAACAGTTTCAGCATAAGAATTTAATGGTAATAATGATCCGAGAATAACTACTCCAATTATTGACTGAAAATGGAAGTTGTGTCGGTTACGCTTGTAACCTCGGTCATTCTTTGGATAATTGTATGATTGCTTAACCCTGGGCCCTGATAGGTTTCTGTGAACTGAAACGCTGTTCCTGGATTTGTTTGTGTGAATTGGGGTTTGCTCTTTACACCTGTCCATGATGATGTCACTCCATCTATAGTTACGTTGTTTGTTCCTGTCTCTGGAGACATATTGCCATTTACTGTAATTCCGCTACCAGTTGACGAATATTGGTAACCAGTGTTATAATCCATCGAGTTGATGGTCTCTGTTATTGTTTGAGTGGTTTCCGTGTGGCTAGTCATTGATCCTTGAGTAAAATTTGGGACCACTGGGACTGCTTGGGCGGTGGAACTTATACTTAGGATTGTCGCTGTACTCATAACAGTAAACCAAATCGCCTTTTTGAGAAACATGACGATCCTCCTTACGTTATTCGATTACTGTGATTTCGGATACAAATTGCCCGATTCCACTTGTTCCGGCGCCTCCTGCTGTGATTGTAAGGACTCCAGCCGAGGTGACAGTACCTGCAAGAGTTCCAGTAGTTCCAGCAGTATAGGATGTTTGGTTACTAAAGTTACCTACTGTACCTACAGTTGGAGCAGAGGTTGGGACTGCATCACCTTGAGTGTATGATTGACTGAAAGAGAATGCAGCTCCTGCTGTATCTTGAGTTGCACCAATGGTTCCAGGAGCATAGACTCCTGAAGTTATAGTACCAGCACTTACAGTTGAAGCAGTGGTGCCATCTGTAGTATCAACATTAGAACCGGAAATACTAAATGTCGAACCAATCCTTGTCGATTGAGTTTTGGCAGCATCAACATTTAATTGCACACTAGAAGCATGTTTGGATACTATACCACCAGCATAAGCCGCAGATGATGTCATCAGTAACATTATAAGTGGAATAAATTTAAACATAACTCTCATAGGTTGCATAGTTTTGACTGCTATTATTTAGATATTCTTACATTTCGATATTAAACGATTGTGGTGAGATCTAAATAGCTTGAAATTATTGAATGGTATGGCTAAAAGTTCTCTAACTAAGATTGACCTCTTGGCCAAAATTTACAAATGGAAAACTAATTTACATGACCAAGGACAACCGAATTTATCAATTGAAGCGAGGTGTGGGTATGATCAAGCTCTTAATGACATTCTTGATTATCTCATTGAATTTAAAGACTAACCGTAACATTCAGGATGTTACAGATTCGCCTGCAGACTGGGAGGATTTCTGGTATAATGAAGATGTTTAAGGATTATTCTGAGGAATGGAAAGACAGCTAATTAATGACTTATCTGGTATTATTCGTAATCATCAAGAGTCTCTACCAAACATAGAGGAAATGGATGTTGATGATAAATTCAGACTAGTCTATAAAGAAAAAGATGCTGG
>Ga0208275_1000082_pt1 | contig 15231 bp, 10 predicted proteins | sample ETNtaG_FD_185757 | JGI IMG/M metagenome (GOLD analysis project Ga0208275, IMG submission 185757) | Marine microbial and viral communities from oxygen minimum zone, Eastern Pacific Ocean - ETNP201306PF49B (SPAdes) (version 2) | ecosystem: Environmental > Aquatic > Marine > Oceanic ... | reverse complement strand
GCTCCTGCTACAAACATTTCGATCAGCTTTCCTCTCTGCTTTCCGCTTAGTCGACTCTTCCTTTCATACATGCCTCTGACATAGTCTTTCCTAGCCCTTAGCTATGCCAGCCCCTAGAACTAAATTACTCACTCACAGCTCGGCCAAACATAGCCGGTTGATCCAATTGCAGTGTCACCGGACTCGATTCATTGACATCAGACCAAGGTCCATTGACCGTTGGTGCTGACTGTAGTTTTCCATCGAATATTAGCGTGGCCGTTCCGTCTCCATTGTACACCAAGCTGATCGTTGGTTTGATTTCGCCAGAATCTGCAGCACCATCCAGATAGAACACGGTCGCATCTCCATCGCCTTGTAAACGAAATCCTTGCACGTTCCCGCCGCTCCCGTTGTCTGCACTGGAAACGCTTGGGTAAGTTTCAAATTCCGCTCCGTTGACCGATATTGAATACTCGCCCGATCCATTGATATACTGGATAATAACCTGGTTCCACTCGCCCTCATTGTAAGTTTGATCTAGAATCTGCCAGCCGACATCTCCGCCACCGTATATCCTTACTTCACCGCTCGGGAAGAAGGTTATCTGAGCACTGTCCCCTGTCTCAGATCTTGGGTAAACGCTTGCATAGCCACTCTCATAGAAAAGGGAAAACCTTATCTCAATTGTATCTCCATCCTCGCTATCAGCCGCAGCATCGAAATCTCCAATGGCTGTGATGTTCACTCGGCCCGGCATGCGAGCAACCTTGAGGTACTTCTCCCCCTCTGCTGCAACCATTCCTTCCGACTCTTCTTCGCCCATCACCTCGGCGATCGACGCGCCATTCCATTCCCAGTTGCCTACTTTGGGATCGTCTCCTCCTGGAGTTTCCCCGAGCGCACTCGATTCGAAATCGTCTTCGAACATCACCGTGTTCTTAGTGGCATTGGCTAGTTTCATCGCGTCCACAAAGAACACAGTCCCATCGCCATCGCCTTGTAAACGAAACCCTTCCACGTTTCCGCCGCTTCCATTGTCTTCACTGGAAACACCCTCATAAGTTTCAAAATCCGCTCCGTTGACTGATATTGAATATTCACCCGATCCATTCACATACTCGATGACAACCTGGTTCCACTCGCTTTCATTGTAAGTTTGCTCTAGGATTTGCCAGCCGACATCGACACCACCGTATATCCTTACTTCACCGTTAGGGAAGAAGGTTATCTGTGCGCTGTCACCTTCCGCGGATCTTGGGTAAATGCTCGCATAGCCGCTTTCATAGAAGACGGAGAACCTTATCTCCACCTTATCATCCACCTCACTATCAGCCGCAGCATCAAGATCTCCAACGGCTGTGAGATTCACTCGATGAGGCATGCGAGCAACCTTGAGGTACTGCTCACCCTCCGCTGCGACCATTCCTTTCGGTTCCTCCTTACCCATTACCTCGTTCATCGGAGTCCCATTCCATTCCCAGCTGCCAACCTGTGGGTCGTCACTGGCTGTTGCCTCTCCAATTACACTTGATTCAAAATCGTCACTAAAAATGACCGTTTCCTTGGTCAAATTAAGGACTGCCACTGTGTTGACATCCATTCCAGGCGATGGCTCGCCGCCGCCCCCGGTCAAGTTGATTTCCCATGCTTCGGAGAACGGACTTGTGCCAAAGCCATCGTCATCCTTGATATAGGAAGATGCGACGAAATAAGCTACGCCATTTCCCGGTATATCCAACCCGGAAAGGTCAAACTCAAACGCGTTATTGTCCGCCGAAAAACTTCCAAGATAAATCTTCCCTTGAGGGTAGTCCAAAGCCGTTTCAGGATCTGCAAGGTATAGATCCACCTCTCCAGGAATCGAGACTTCACCTATCAACTTGCTGCTGCTGGTTCCTTCCACAAGGACAGGTGCCAAATCTGCTGTGTCCCCGTGTTTTCTGGCGTGTAGTGAATGTTCCAGCCCCGAGTACATTTCCCCAGTGTTGTTAAACATGCTGTTTCCGCGAATCTCATACATCACCGCATCCTTGCCATACTTGAAAAGCTCTCCGGTATGGTTGGCGAGAATGTTGGCCTCAATATCATCACTTACATCATCAAAATTGCTGCCCACTCGCATCGTAGCTTTGTTCAATCTAATGCCTCTTTCGTTTGGCAGGGGGGTGGTTCCATCAATCCCCACCCCGACGTAGTTCCCTGCAAAAACCAAATGCTGCCCATCGGTCCATTCCCACGACTGAAAGACATCCTGCTTCATCCCACCGATGATATTACGCTCATCTTCATCGGCGACACCATCTCCATTGGTTCCCACTATCATACCGTCAAACTCGCCTCCCTCAACGGCATCACCCTCCCTCAGCAATTCGTTTGCCTCTTCAGGAATTGTACTCAACCCATCCGGCATTACCCCAATGAAATTACCGCTAAAACGCACATTCGGTGACTCCTCAACAATGGTGTTCACATTGTTTCCTACAATAATATTGAACTCAGAACGATCGTTTTTTCCATCTCCATTGGTTCCAATCACATGTCCACCGCCTGTGCCACAGCAGACTCCTACGCCAATTTCTCCACCCGCAATAGTCTCCCCGTCCGGGTGCAAACCGATCCAGCATCCGTTCAGACTTCCTCCATTGCTTTGACCTCGGAAGTTTACCCCGAAGATTTCCGCGTTGAAACTGCTCAAAAATGAAAACCCCCTGACATGGATATTATTGCCTTTCATGGTGAGTAGGTCCTGCTCGCCATTTGCATGCCCCATTTCCCCTGCATCAATCACCAGTTTGATCACCGCATTGTTTGGTTCAAGGATCGAATTGGTGTTTGGCGAGGATCCCGGTTGGGTGTAACCGTCGATGGTAACATTATCAGCCATGATGTAGGGAATCCCTTCCTCGGGAATTTCTATCACATGGGGGCCATCGCCGGGGATATTGAATTTGATCAAGTAGTTCTCATCCCGCTCTCCTACAATAAAGGCTTTTTCTGCTGCACTCAAATCACTCCTAATAAGGTTTTCATTCACATAGTCGATGGCTTCAATCAGCGTCAATTCTTCATTGGCATCGATCTCGTTTCCGGCAGAGTTAACCGTGATAATTATATCAGCCCTGACTTGTTGTGTTAGTAGAAGTGCAAAAAGCACAACAGCTTTGCTGGTCAAGCAAAGCCACTTGTTTAGTCCCTGCAATAGTAATCCTTTATTTCGATCAATTATGTTCATTTTATTTGCCTCTAAGTGGTTACTACACAACTCTACGAAATTGTAGACTTGAAGCAATAAATTATTAGTCAATGAGCAATAATAAGCTAAAAGAAAGCAAGATAGAGTTACAACAAAGGCTTTTCCACCTTCTTTCGAGCAAGTGTGTCTAGTGTGAATTATCGCTGGGGCAACTTGGGTTCGCGAGTGAGGACGTAACCCCGGTACCAAGTTTGATCCCACAAGCCGCGCAGCGTGATCTTGTCCACGTGGCCGTCGGCGAATCCGGCGTTGATGCCGAGGTTGTGGCGGTTGACAAAGAATCGGCGCATGCCGTTATCGGAGTGCGAGCCGGAATAGTCCGGCGGTGGCGCATTATCGGGCCGGGGCCATGAGTCGACCCAGTTGCCATCCCCGTAAACGGGAACCTCCGAGGTGGCGTTGGAGAACTGCTCCCAGTATTTCTTTTTTTCATCAGCGGTATTTGGTGCGTAGTAGCTGCCATTTGGATCCTGCATAAACGAGTTGATCGTATAGCTTCCCTTCTGCTTCTTCATCCCGTGACAATCTTCACACACCCGTACTAATACAGGCTCCACCTTCTGCTCGTACTTGCCCAAGCTCGCTTTGGAGACCGCCGCCGCCTTGGCCAAGACTGAAACCGCTCCGCCAATCAGGAGTACGCTTGTAATTGCCGAAAAAAAACACCTCATGACCTCGCTTTGTGACTTCTTTGCCTAGTCAGGTTGATTGTTTACTCGATTCCAAATTTTTCCCACCGGAACGGAACATCGAATGGTCTACGGGATTACCGGGATGTTCGAAGTTGAGGCCGGTTTCACCGGCTGCGCCAGGCACTCGTTAAGTATATCCGCGTAAGGTTCGATGAGGACGAAGTTGTCCATGGTGTAGCGCGAGATTATCTTGAGTAGACTCTCAAGTGAATCGCGATGGATATTGGGGGTGACAGGCCAGTCCTTGCTGTACTGATAGAGCCCCCAGATGGTGCCTTCTTTGTCATCGTCAACATACTTCCATGTCCATGGCGACCAGTGCAGGCCGTGCTCGTTGAACATGGTCAGAAACGTTCGCATTCCTTCGATGTCGTTCGGGTGATTGCCCATCGTGCTAAACTCTCCGAAGTAAATAGGCACTTTATGTCGATCTTGCACGAGGTGAGCAAGTCGTAAGATTTCTTGTGAACGTTTCTTGTGGTCAGCCAGCCCTTTCTCATCTGAAAAGAGAGGATCCGCACCTGAGTAGAAGTGTAGCGAGTAAATGACACTGTCCCATCCCATTTCTTTAGGACTCGGAAAGAAACCTTTATTAGTCCACCGCGGAAATTCGAGTTTGTAACCGTCCTCCATAACGATGATGGTGTCCGGATCTGTCTCTCGTATCGCGTCGTAGATCACGTCGTGGGCCTCGGCCCAGTTCTTTGTGTCCGTTGCGCTAAATGGTTCGTTCAGAAGATCGTACGCCCAGACGACTGGATTCTTGGCATAGCGCCGGGCAATTTCCTTCCAGAGGGAGGCTGTTCGCTTCTGATAGTCCTTGTTGCGAAAGAACTCAATCTCGCTCAAAGTACCAGTGTGATCCCAAGGGCTCTGGCCGCCAGGGGCACCGTGAAAGTCTAGCATTACATAGAGGTGGTGTTTCGCGGCCCAGGCGATAGCCTTGTCGAGATAACGGAAGCCATACTCGTGGTGCTGATACGGCCTATTGTCCGACTCGAACCAACGATACCAGAACGGTATGCGGATGAAGTTAAAGCCGTGTGACCGCGCGAGTTGAAAATCGCGTTCGGTGATCCAAGTGTCGTGAAAAGCATCCCAGAATTTCTGTGTTCCCGTATCTCCGAACCTCTCACGCAAGATTCTGTCCATTTGTTTCGCTGCGAAAACCGATGGTTCGCGATCGAACAATTCCATGTACTCCTCTAGTTTGTGAGCAGGAGCATGCTTTGCGAGCTCGACGTGAAGACGGGCTATGTACTCGTCATGCGTGTACGCCATCGGTGTAAAGTTGCCGTCCTTATCCTCGTCCGGCATATACTCACCGATAATTCTGAGTGACTTCCTGAGCTCTTTTAGCACCCCGGTTTCTTTCGCCAGACGCGGCAGATGGTCATGCCACTCCATCTCGATGCTGGGTATCCAAGTCTCCATCAGAAGCCAGCCTCCGAAGTTCATGCCTCGCATGGACATCAGGTTGCCGCTTTCGGTGATGACATCCTTGCCCTTGACTGTGAGTGACTCAAGGGCCCGGGCGTTAGTTCCGGAGACGGGCACGCATGCGATAATGAAAGATAGAATAAACGAACGAGGCATATCAGCGAAGTGCTGCTTCAAAGTGATCATTATTTCCACTGGTATTCCACAGTCCAAATCGGCTCTTAAGGGTTAGTAATACTCCTGTAGTCTTCATTTCGCTGACCTAGTGTTTGGACATTAGTAAGAGAGTGCGCTTTTGGTATGAGTCTAATATCGTTTAAGCAAATTTTCGATGCCGATGCGAAACATCAATCCAAGTGTCATCTCGAAAAAACTTATGCTACACTTTTCCTCGAACCACGAGAATTGATCACACTAAAACAGCAACAATTTCAAGCCTTACTTTCACTCAGCTCGACTTCCATCATCATAACCGGTGGAGTGACCCCGTTCTTTGTACCAACTGTCATGAGAGATTTGGTTCGGGGTTTTCACTTCCATTGTTCGGTGTAGGGAGGGGCGTAGCCCCGACCGGAACCGAACAATGGGCCGCATACACCCTAGGGCTTTTCCCGCCCAACGACGAATGCGGCCGCTTCTCATTGTAGTAACTCCTGTGCTCGTTGCCAAGGACTCGTGCCTCCTCCAACGTGCTGAAGATCTCCACGTTCAATAACTCGTCCCGTAGACGACTGTTGAAACTTTCTACGTACGCGTTCTGCCAGGGACTCCCCGGATCTATGAACAGTGTCTTGAATCCTCGTTTCTCTATCCACTCACACACGACTTTGCTCACAAACTCCGGCCCATTGTCACTCCGGATGTATTCGGGCACACCTCGCTCCTCCACCAGTCGATCCAGCACTTCCACTACATCGGCTCCCTTCATCCCCCGGCCCACCTCCAGTGCCAGATTTTCCCGGCTGTACTCGTCCATCACGGGCAACCATTTCAACGGTCGCCCGTCCTCTGTCTGGTCATGCACGAAGTCGTAACTCCATACGTGATTAACTCGCTCCGCGCTCTTTCCCTGCGTCCCATTCTCCGAATTGCCCCTACTCCGTTTTTTACACGTTTTACGGGGCACTTTGAGCCCTTCCTGCCTCCACAACCTCTGCACCCGCTTGCGGTTCACATCCCACCCTTCGCTGCGCAGTAGCCACGTCACCATCCGGTATCCATGCCGTGGATGCTCCTTCGATATCCGATGCAACTGCGCCACCAACACCGCGTCTTTTTCCGGCAATCTCGCGCGATATCGCTGCGTCGATCGACTCTGTCCCAATGTCTGGCACGCCCGGCGCTCGGAAACACCCAAATCCTTCTGAGCTCGATCAACTGCTCGTCGTTTCCGGTCCGGGCTCACCATTTTCCCTCCGCCACCTCCTTCAATATCCGCAAATCCAGCGCCTGCTCCGCCACCAACTTCTTGAGTTGCACGTTCTCTCGCTCCAACCCCTTGAACTGCTTTAGGCTGAGCTCGTCCATCCCTGCATATTGCTTCTTCCATCGGTAGTACGTCTGCTCGCTGATGCTCTCCACCTTGCTTGCCTCTGCTGCCGTCCTACCCTGTCCGACCATCAACTCAATGGCCCTTAACTTCTTTATGATCTGTTCTGGTGTATGTCGCTTTTTCTTCATCTCGAGTCTGGCTACGCTACGCGTCGCCGACTCTCATAACATCTGGTTCCTTTTTCGGGGAGCACTCCACCGGCTCTGCAAAAGTAGCAGTCTACAGCGCACAAGTGTAATCTTAACTTGCACATCAAAGCACCACTATGCACTGGGACAAATGCGGGACACGAAATTAGTTGTTATATTGTGATCATCAAATCTCAGATGAAGCTCATTGAATCCGTAGTGAGAATCAGAGTCCCCAATGCTTTACCCAAGCTGTAAACCGTTCAGAATGAAGGGTGGAGAAGTGGAGCGGGTGAAGGGAATCGTTGCTCGATTTACTCGGGTAGTGGTTTCTGGTGGTATTAAGTGGTCGCACTGAGACGGGCTACAAAGCCTGCTGGCGACGAACCAGCAAGCTGTGGCCTGGGATTCCCGTGATGGTTGATTTGAGTGTGCTGTAATTTGTCAGCGATATCTCAATGGAAGGGGAGCGAGCCTACGGCTTTAGTGCCGTCCGGTTTCTCGATTTCCACCCACCATTTTGCTCCGCCCGGTAGTGGGTCCGGAGCAACGGCGTGGATATCGTAATCATCATGAGACGGGGCATACTCACCTTTGCCGACAGAAGATAGAGTCCGATCTTCCGTCCCGATCCATGTGCGAACGGTCGTTTCTCCATTGTCGTTGTAGGGGAGTTTGATGACCAGGTGACCTTCTTTGCCTGGTTCAACATGTCCGTGTCCTTGCGAGGCCTCAACCTTGATGCCATCGATGTCATGAGTGCCCAGGGCAACTTCGTCATGCTCGTGGTCGTGGTCCTCTTCGTTGTGATTGGCAGAGGTGGTTGGGTTCGAGTTCTCGTTGTTCGGCGTGTTGGCGTTGTTGCATGCAACCAGGAATCCTGCGATCAGGATCGAGAGGAATGCGGTAACGGTTTTGTTCTTCATGTGTTTATCCTTTCTGTTTGGTGTTTGGTTTGATTTCAGCGTGCGTTCCGGTGACTCGGTGCAAGGCCGCGTATCCTGCCGGAACGACTAAGAGGTTGAGAAATGTTGATGTTAGTAGTCCACCTAGAATCACGATGGAAAGGGGTGCTAGGATTTCGTTTCCGGGCTGCTCGCCTCTCAGCGTGATTGGTACGACGGCCAGGGCAGCCGTTAGGGCCGTCATCATGATGGGGACCAGTCGCTCGGTTGAACCTGTGATGATGGATTCGTAAACGGTCTTACCTTCAATCTCGACTAAGTGCCGGTAGTGATTGACCAGCAGGATTCCGTTTCGAACGGCAATCCCGAAAAGTGTGATGAAACCGACCATACTGGCAATGGAGATAACAGGAGCTGTGTAGTGGCCTCCCAATTTGAAAAGAGCCAATACGTTCGTGATGAAATTGGAAGATTCAGCGAAGAAAATAGCCACGATTCCTCCGATCAGAGCTAGAGGTAGATTGACCATAACCAAAAGGGCAACCCGCATCGAGCCGGTAACAATCTTCAAGAGTATTGCCATGATTAAAATGACGAGGCCGCTGAACAGCAGAATCGTTCGGCTCGCCGCCTGTTGAGCCTCGAACTGGCCACCGTAGTGAACGGTGTAGCCATGACGTTGAACGATTGGATCGACTTTGGATCGAACCTGGTCCACCAGATGTCCGAGGTTGAAGCCTTCTTCGACATTGAGAGTCACGACGGCCTTGCGTTCAGTGTTTTCACGAGCAATGAGATTGGAGGTCATTTCGGGACCGATGTCCGCCACTTCGTGAAGCCGGACCATCGCTCCCCCTTGGCCACGCAGGATAAGGTTCTTCAGGTCTTTCAGCTCGTCGCGTTCGGATTCCTCCAGACGGACAGTAAGTTCATATCGACGAACACCCTCGTTAATCTCTGCGACTGAGACTCCATATACCGCATCGCGGACCTGCTGTGCGGCTGAGAGAGGCGTAAGCCCACATGCGGAGAGATCGCTGGCGCGGTAGTTCAGAGGCAGAGACTGAATCATGACTTCTCGATTGGCTGCCACATCTCGCGCTCCGGGGAGAACGTCCAACTTTACTTTTATTTCTTTGGCAATCGAACGCAGTATCGCCAAGTCGTCACCGTAAACGTTGATAGCGATCGCGGCCGGTGTTCCGGAAAGTATGTGACTCAATCGGTGTTCGATGGGCTGCCCGATATTGGTGGTGATTCCCGGAACTTTCTCAAGTATCCGGCTGATTTGTTGCCGCACTTCTTCCTTCCGGTAGCCTTGCTTGATAGTGACATCGATCTCCGAGTTGCTCCCCGGTTCGGCATGTTCATCCCGCTCGGCGCGTCCCGTACGGCGGGTCACGCTTTTTACCCCTTCGAGATTCAATAACTGCTTTTCGATTGAACCCGCCATGCGGTCACTGGCTTTCAACGAAGTACCCGGAGGCGCGAACAAACCGATCGTGAAGGTGCCTTCGTTGAACTCAGGCAGAAAAGATTTGCCATAGGTTGAAGCAAGGCACAGCGCTAATAACAGAGCAATCAATCCGCCGCCCAAGACCTTTCCCTTGTAATTTACCGCCCATACTAGCGTGGGTTGGTAAACTTTCTTTAACCAGGCCACGAGTGGTGAATCTGCCGCTTCATCGGCATCCACGCGGCCTTTCATGAGGTAGCGGCACATCGCAGGCGTCACGGTCAGGGCAACCAGCAGGGAAGCAGTGATTGAAACCCCGAATGCGGTGCCCAGGGGGCGGAAGAAGCGTCCTTCGATGCCTTCGAGAAACATGAGTGGCAGAAAGGCGAGAACGATGATGATAGTGGCAAAGACCATAGCCGGTCTGATCTCATTGCTTGCTTCGAAAATAATCTCAAGCCTGGGCCGTCGTTCGGACTCCGGTTTTGCCGCGTTTTGATTCAGTCTCCTAAATACATTCTCGACGTCGATGATCGCGTCATCGACCAAGCTGCCAACGGCAATCGCAAGGCCACCCAGAGTCATGACGTTGACCGTCATTTCCATCCAGTCTAAAGCCAGCAGACCGACTCCCAGAGACAACGGAATCGCCGTCAATGTGATGATTGTCGTCCGCACATTCAGCAGGAAGAGGATGAGAATGATGGATACGATGATAGCCGCATCCCTCAACGCATGGGTCACGTTCCTGACTGACAGCTCAATAAAATCCGACTGACGGAAGATTTGCCGATTGATTACCACACCTGACGGTAGAGCGTCCTCCAGTTGATCAAGCATCTGATCGATCCTTTCGGTAATGATCAACGTGTTGGTTCCTGGAGCCTTCTGAATCGTCATAACGACAGCAGAGGATCCCCCGTCAGCTCCGGTTCCTCGCTTTGGAGCTGGTCCCAATTTTACGTTCGCAACGTTGCCGATCTTAACCGGGAATCCTTCATGATACTTGATGATGGTTCCCTCTATATCGGCGACTGATTTCACTCGTCCACTCTGCCGTATCGGCATCTCCAGGGAGTCGATGTCAGGAATGTATCCGGCGCTTAGAGTACTGTGAGAGGATCGGGCCGCTTCCACAACGTCTTCCATTGTGAGGTCGTAAAGGAGAAGCTGGCCCTGCCGAACCAACACTTGGTATTCGGGTAATTCACCTCCGATGACGGAGACCTGGGCCACACCGGGGATGGCCAGGAGCTTGTTGCGCAAGTCATACTCTGCGAATGCACGAATTTCGAGATCGCTCATCGTGCCCTCCGGTGAAGACACTGCGAGCAACATGATTTCACCTGTAATCGAAGTGATCGGAGTCATCTCCGCATGCGAGCCGGATGGCAAGTCCTCGCGAACGGTGTCCAATCGTTCAGAAACCAATTGACGGGCGGTAATAATGTCCATGTCCCATTCAAACTCGACATAGGCAATCGACAAGCCGATGGCGCTTGAGGTGCGAACCCGTCTGACCCCGGGAACACCATTGACGGAAGTTTCAATGGGGAATGTGACATATTGCTCGACCTCGTCCGCCGCGAGACCTGGAGCTTCTGTCATGATGACCACGGTCGGTGCGTTGAGTTCAGGGAATACATCCACCGGCATTTGCGGCAATCGGATGGCGACAAAGATCAACAAGGCGCTCGCCAGCAACAGGATGAGAGCAGCTTGATCCAGAGAGAAACGAATGAGTCGGCTCAGCATGATATCAATGATCTCCGTGGAAGGTGCCGTCGGCGTGAAAATGACCGCCTTTCTGTGTGGTTCCACTCCTTGTCGTCGCCAACTTCAATTCGTAAGCGCCATTCATAACGACCTCATCACTAGGTCCGATCTCACTTTTGACCTCGATCCAACGTCCATCCTGGACGCCGAGGTCCGCTTCCACTCGAATGGCTTTGTTGGGATCCCGTGGATCGCGTTTGAAGAAAACATGCGTGATTCCATCCTTAACTACGGCGGATCGAGGGATTGCCAGCACGAAACCGGATGTTGAATCGATCGCAATCTCCATGAATGCGGATACACCTGGCCGAATCCAAGGACTCGATTCCGTAGGATTTGCGAAAAGAGTAATTGTTCGACGATTGGGATCCGCTTCCAGACCAATTTTCAATACCGCATTGATGGCTTCGTTTATGTTTGCTTCCTCACTTTGGGGTTGCACGATGCGGACCTCTGCCCCGTTTTCGAACTTATGAAGATCGGACTGTAGTCCCAGCGCTCGGAAGCGGAGCATATCAGGATTGACGGTCGTGATAACCAACGTCGTCTCTTCTGCAAAGACACCATCCGTCACCGCGAGAGTCTCTACGATCCCTGGTTCTTTGGCGTGGACCTGGATCTCCTCAATGGTTTCATAGAAGGGCACGGTTGTTCCATCTCGTTCCACAGAAGCTAGGAGATCATCAGCCGTTAATTCGTATTCCGAAGCACTACAAAGGTTTAATGTGCGAGCTGCATGATTGCTCGCTTCCAGCAAATCCGCTTCTGACTTGGCCACGTCCGCACGCAAGTTCGCCACTTGTTCCTCTAAATCAGCTCTTTTGAAGCCCGCTTGTTTGAGTGCATTGACCCTCGATTCGGCGGCATGCAGTTTTGAAATCGCCTGGTCTAAAGCTGCCTTGGTCAATTGAATCTTTGCCTGTAACTCCAACCATTTTGCTGAACGGAACTTGTAAAGAATCGTTCCGGGTTCTACCGGGCTAAGATGATCCACCGCATACTCAATGACGCCTGGCAACATGATTCGGTACTCGTGGCGAGCGAGAGGTTGTAGCTCGAAAGTGCCCGGTAATCGAATTGTGCTCGCTAGCTTTCTCCGTTCCACTTTCGCGAAGGTAATTCCAAGGTTGTTACGAACTGTTGCCGGAATTTCTACGCGGTTACTCGGAGTTTCGTCTGAAGCAGCTTCGGAGTGAGGGGAGCTTTCATCACGGTCACATCCGGTCAGCATTAAAAGCAGAAATGCCGACTTCACTAGAGTTGCGGTTAATTGTTTCATGGCGTGTGCGTTCAAGAGGCTGGATCCGAATGTGCAGCAGTGGGACCGAGTAAGAAACGGATCTCGTTGTTCGTTAGAGAGTTTTCGAGTTGGAGATCAATCAGCATTATTTTCACCTCATATGTCCTGATCAGGCTCTGAAGGAGAACGAGGCTGTTACTCTCACCAATTCTTAGGAGCCGATGGGCGTTAGTGACCTGGCGATCAACCAGGGGAGCGAGATTGTCCTGGATCGTCCGAAGCTGATCATGAATTCCCTTTAGTCTTGCCCGTAACTGTGCGATTCGCCCGAAGATTCGTTGGTATTCAGTCTCGAAAACAACTCTTGCTGTTTCTCGAGCCGCGTTGGCTTCAGCAATTCCCTGTCGGTTGGCGTTCAGTATGGGGATAGGAATCATTCCGATGAAACCAATGCGAGATTGACCTTCTTCTGATTCTGCCTGGGGGCCGATGGTGAGATCCGGATACTGTTTTCGCACTTCGGTAATCAACGCCCGCTCCACTGTTTCGTATTGGCTTCGAAGCCGGCTGAGCGTCGGATTGTTATTGTCCGGAACTTCTTTCTCGTTAGGTCCCGGCACACTGGATACGGATGGAACAGGATCGATGGGTGCATCAGGTGAAAGTCCCACCAGCGCTTTAAGTCGTTGAAAATCTTCCGCCACGCCCGCCTCTAGTTGATTCCTTTCTGCCTTTCTGGCTTCTCGCTCAATCAAGAAAAGGCTGGCTTCCGTCTCGGGCATCTCTCCCGCCTTAGACAGAAGAGAGGTCGACTCCACAATGAGGTTCAGCTGTTCTATGATTGCTTGGGCCTGCTCGAGCTTCAATCTCTTGGCGGACCACGAGACCCAGGCATCTCTCAAGTCCCGTCGTACTCTCCATTCCATCTCTGCGACTCGGTCTAGTTGGGTTTGGAGAGCGGCCTCAGCACGGGCTTTTTCTGCACGCAAGCGACCGGAGATTGGAATGGTGAAGGAAAGTGCGGAACTGACAAACCAAGGATCGGGAATGCTTTCGGTGATCTTCAATACATTCAAGTTGAAGGTAGGATCATTCCAACGACCTGCGTTTTCCGCTGTGGCCTGAGCGATTCCCGAGCGCATACGTAAGACCCGTAGATCGGGATTGAACACCAGACTGACTATCTCGCCCTCTGAAAGCGAGAGGCCATCGCTCGGATCGAATACCATCTCCCGGTAGCTTGGCTGGGACGCGAAAATACTCTCAGCAAAAGCAATAATGTTGTCGTTTGTCGGTGAAAACGCCTTCCAGGATTCGTGGTATGAATCCAAGTCTAACGGTTCGGGCCGATATGATTGGCAGCCCGACATAGCAATCACAGTTGTGACAGCCGCGAGGAACATAACGGGCTTGGCTTGGAGCCATCTTAAATGCATTTCGATTTAAAGTTTTCTGTGACGTCTCTTGAGTTCGCCTGCATTGAGGCGCAGTGAGACTGGGAACCGGAACCAACGGAGTGTTGGAACGACTATCAGGAAGGGAGAGAACTCGACAATTGTGTCGAGCTTATCCCGTTACGGGATGGGTGGGAGGGGCGTTCGGTTGAACGCTGTTGGCCAAGTGGCTATGGAAGAGGTTTTGAGAATGATTGATCCAATCGGGATCCGGGGGAGCATTTGCCCAATCAGTAACCCGCTCCTTGAAATGTTCCAACCACAACGATGGGAAATCCGGTCCCTCGTTGCAGTAGCACAGAGGCTTGGAACAATCATGAGAAGCCGAGATGAAAGGAACTGAGTGAAGGTCGACCAGGGGAATAGAGTCGGATTGGTCGTCTTTATCTTCTCCGTGATGATGGTCGTGACTGTGAGAATGACCGTGGTGGTGGCCAAGATCCGCCACCGCCAGCCAGACGTCATGGTGGATAGCACCTAGCCAGACCACAAGCACGGTCAGAGCAGTAAGGCAGGTTTTCCACGATGGACGCATCGGCGGTAGCATAGTTCGCGGGAGATACCTCTGTCAATCTCGCGGGACTAAACGTCATCACTTGGAGGAGCCATGATCGGCCTCTCGTTATCATCGGAGACGAATCTTTTGGTTGTGGGGCGTGAAATCAATTCAAGCGTATGAACAGTCATTCCGGAGTGCTCCACCACGAGCAGTTTTGTTGGAAAAACAAGAATTTAAGGTGCACGCAAATCGCTCTTGAAACGCAGAAATCTCCTGCACTTTTCCTGCACTCTTGTGTAAGTCGTTGATAATCAATAGAGCGGGTGAAGGGAATCGAATCGTTCCAACCGGTTTTAGTGACTCCTCCATCCAAACTGTCGCGTTTGGCACGAGTTGTCATAACGGGGAAATAATGGACTAATTAGGCCGATTTTTCAACAAATTTATCAGTTTAAATTATTTTTTTACCATCCACTTTCGTGTCACAGAATGACGAAATATGACTAACAATTTGTTGCGTTTTGTTTCGGCGTAAACTGTCGCTACAGTTTGTTCAATTACATTAATTCAACTATCAAGGAATTTGTCGATCCATTCTACCAACCACTCTTTTTTGATTATCGAACTTTCGAAACTGATGATGTTGCCGACAACCTCCTTTGAACTGCCGAAATCTGAGTCGGCTAGCGTGCAATCCAAATCAAGCCAAGATGAACTATCTAGTTTGACTCTCAATTCTTCCGCTGAGAGCTTGCTGGTCGAGGTTACTTAAACTGGGCCATATGAAGAGTTAGTCTGGGCGCTTAGAAAGGGTCCAGAAAATGAAAGGAAAACGATACACAACAGAAACCAAA
>Ga0208275_1000080_pt1 | contig 15317 bp, 13 predicted proteins | sample ETNtaG_FD_185757 | JGI IMG/M metagenome (GOLD analysis project Ga0208275, IMG submission 185757) | Marine microbial and viral communities from oxygen minimum zone, Eastern Pacific Ocean - ETNP201306PF49B (SPAdes) (version 2) | ecosystem: Environmental > Aquatic > Marine > Oceanic ... | reverse complement strand
TTCTGAAAAATCAGTAATAGTTTCTGAGACAAATAAATGTGTAAACTGATAAAAAATAAGTAATAAAAAAAGGACAAAAGAAAGGAGCAAAATACCGTTTCGCTCCTTTTTGTTATAAGTAAAGTAGTTTTTAACTTTCTTAATCACTACTTATATTTCTTGATCTCTCCACTTTTAAGTCTTGAAAAATAGGAGTCTAAATCAAATCGAACTTCTTTAGATAAAATTAATAACCCAACAATATTTGGAAAAGCCATTGCAAGAATCATCATGTCTGAAAAATCAAGTACTGAACCTAATTTTACTGAAGAACCTATTACAATAAAAATAAGGAACATTAACTTATAAGAGTATTCTGATACTTTACTTTTCCCAAATAAAAATGTCCAAGATTTTAATCCGTAATACGACCAGGAAATCATTGTTGAAAATGCAAAAAGAAAAATTGCAACAACTAATAAGTATGGGAACCAAGAAAATACGGATCCGAATGCATGGGATGTCATTTGCGCACCCTCTAGACCTTCAACATTATACATTCCAGTAAAGATGATAACCAAAGCTGTCATTGTACAGATTACAACAGTATCAATAAACGGTTCTAAAAGTGCAACAATACCTTCTGAAACTGGTTCATTAGTTTTTGCTGCAGAGTGTGCAATAGATGCCGAACCAACTCCTGCCTCATTAGAAAAAGCAGCTCTTCTAAATCCTTGAATAAGCACACCGATAACTCCACCAAGTGCAGCATCAGGAGCAAAAGCACCTTTAAATATTAAACCAAGAACTGTGCCTATTTCTGTAACATTCATAAGGATAATAATAATAGCTGTACCTACATATAAAGCCGCCATAAACGGAACTATTTTCTCCGTAACATTAGCAATGGACTTAATCCCCCCAATAATTACAACTCCAACTAAAATAGCTAAGATTGTCCCAAACATAGGACCGTTACCAGCCAAAATAGGGAACTGACCAGAGAGTTGTGCGTAGGCCTGATTGGCCTGAAACATATTTCCACCACCAAAAGAACCTCCAATACAAAGGATTGCAAACAGAACGGCCAAAACTTTTCCTAATCCGCCAAAATTATATTTAGCCAAACCATCACGTAAATAATACATTGGCCCTCCTGAAACTTCACCATTTTCATCCAACTTTCTATATTTTACACCTAAAGTACATTCTACAAATTTAGCTGACATTCCAAGCAGTCCAGCTACTATCATCCAAAAAGTTGCCCCTGGTCCGCCAATTGAAATAGCAATAGCAACACCAGCAATATTCCCTAAACCAACAGTTGCTGAAAGTGCCGTTGTTAGCGCCTGGAAGTGAGAGACCTCTCCTTTATCACTTGGATCATCATAATCTCCTTTTACTAAACCAATAGCATGTTTAAATCCTCTAAAATTTATAAAGTTCATTCTAAAAGTAAAGTAAATGGCTCCAAAGACTAACCATACTACTACAATAGGAACACTAGCTCCTACATCAAAACCTATTGCTTTTATAGGATCCCAGAAAATAACAGGAACTAAATAGTTATCTACTATTGGCTTAAAAAGGCTATCGATTGTTTCGCTTAATGTAGCCGCTTTTGAAGTAAGAGCAGAAATAAGCATTAAAGTTAAAAGTGGTATTTTTTTTGTCATATTAGCAGTCTTTTTTCATTGTTAATCTATTTTTTTTAATTGCTCATCCATTATGGCTAAACACTCTTCAAATGAATGAGGCTCATATCCTAATTCATTTATAGATTTATCCAAAATAAAACCTGTTTTAGGAGGTCTTACTGCCTTTTGATTGAGTGTCGCCGTACTTATCTTATTTAAACACTCTGTTGAGCTTCCATAATGCTTAGCTACTCTTTCTACTATTTCATAAATACTCATGATGTCTTTACCCGATGCATTAAAGATCCCTAATGCTTTTTTCTTGGCAGCTAATATACAGATATCTGCTAAATCCTCAGCCAGAGTTGGAGCCCGGAATTGATCATCAATAATATTTAAAGGGTCTCCCTGAGCCAAAGCATCCTTAGCCCAAAGCACAATATTTCCTTTGCTTAAATTCTCACCTACCCCAAATACAATTATAGTTCTGAGAATAGTCCATTTTACACTATGTGCTTGTAATAACTTTTCGGATTTTAATTTAGATAATCCATAAAAAGAAAGCGGATTAGGGATGTCTTGTTCAGTGTAGGGGCCATTCTCCCCATCAAAAATAAAATCTGTTGAAATTTGAATTAAATGTGCATCTATTCTCTCACATGCATCCGCTAAATACCCAACCCCATCAACATTTAAAGAATTGCATTCCTGTTTCTTATCTTCACACAAATCAACATTAGTCATAGCTGCTGTATTGATAACTACATCAGGCAGTTGTTCTGCAATTGCTTTTTCTACCTCCTCTTTATTAGTAATGTCTAATGAAATATAAGTATAACCATCTTTGCTAGAAACTCTATTCTCCCCTTTAGAAGTTGCAATCAGTTGAATCGAATAATCTTCTCTTAATTTGTGCAAAAGCTTCTGTCCAAGCAATCCATTACTACCAGTTATTAGAATTCTCATTAATATTGACTTGGCTTAATTAAATAAAGTATAAAGTAGATAATAACTGGGGAGCCAAATCCAAATATTGCAGCAGCAGCAAATAATATCCTTAAACCGCCAACATCCAAACCAAACTTGTCAGCAAGCCATACACAGACTCCAAGAATTTTTCTTTCATTCATTAGATTGAGAGTCAATTAATATATCAATTTTCTTAACAATATTCTTCTCAAGATCCATAATAGAATTTTCAACTTTCAATATTTGATGTTCTAGCTCAATAATCTTACTCTGATTTTTCTTTGACTTTTGAATATCAATAATCAACCATGCAAAAGCCACAACTTCTATAATCAGTAATGCAATTGTCAATGTGATCTGTAAATTTTCCATAGGATTATAAATCAAAAACACTCTTTCTTTTTTTATATTTAAAGTGACGCCTCACCTTCAACAAAAAAGTCATAGCCAAATATATTAAAATAGCAAGCGCATTAGTAAAAGCCGCATAAATAAAGAATAAACGAATAAATGACGCTCTAACACCTAGTTTATTCCCCCACCAAGAGCTAACACCAAATACTTGTTTATCAAAAATACTTCTAAAAAAATTTATCATTTAGCACTCTATTTATTAGATGCTGCAAGTTAAACATTTTTTAAAGATCCCTTGGTATATTGGCAGGCAATTAATAGCTTTAAGAATACACCTATAAATAATGTTTTATCACCTCCAATATTCTAAATCCCTGCTGATGATAAAATAAGAGCCATCTCTTGCTGTATTTTTCTCGATTCTAGTTCTGCTTTTTCTGCAAAGTCTACTCCACTACCCGCATAGATAATTGATCTTGAAGAATTAACTAAAATTCCACAGTCAGAATTCATGCCATACTTTGCTACATCTTGAAGACTACCGCCTTGAGCTCCAACACCAGGTACCAGTAGGAAATGGCTAGAAATAATTTTTCGGATTCCTAATAATTGCTCAGCCCTTGTAGCCCCAACAACATACATAATATTCTCATCATCCCCCCATTCTTTTGAGGTCTCTAAAACCTGTTTGAAAAGTGCCTTTCCACTGTGATCTTCAATATTCTGAAAATCTAGACCGCTACTATTAGAAGTAAGAGCTAAAATAACCACCCACTTATTTTTAAAATCTAAGAATGGCGTAACAGAATCTGCTCCCATATATGGAGACACAGTAACAGCATCAAAATTCATCTGCCTAAAAAAAGCACGGCCATACATGCTAGTAGTATTTCCGATGTCACCTCTTTTAGCGTCAGCAATGGTGAAGATATTATCTGGAATATATTCTAATGTTCTTTGTAAACTTTGCCAACCTCTAGCTCCCATAGATTCATAAAAAGCAATATTAGGTTTATATGCTACACACAGATCTTTAGTGGCATCTATAATCTTTCTATTGAACTCAAAGATTGGATCTTCTGATTCTAATAAATGCCTAGGTATTTTATTAATATCAGTATCTAAACCAATACATAAAAAAGATTTTTTTTGCTTAATCTGGGATATAATATCCTGTCTATTCATTTACTGTCCCCTCTTTTAATTTCTCGGCATTTTCGGCCATCTGCAACTCATCAATAAATTCTTGAATATCACCACCCATTGTTGCTGGTAAATTGTATTTGGTGAGTCCTATTCTATGCTCCGTTACTCTTCCTTGCGGATAATTATATGTTCTAATCTTTGCAGATCTATCCCCAGAAGAAACCATAGTCTTTCTATGTTTTGCATCTTCCTCCAACTTCTTTTGCAATTCTATCTCATAAATACGAGAACGTAATACTTTTAATGCCTTATCATAATTCTTATGCTGTGATTTTTGATCTTGACATTGAGCTACTACACCAGTTGGGATATGAGTTAATCTTACAGCTGAATAAGTGGTATTAACAGACTGTCCTCCAGGACCTGAAGAGCAATAAGTATCTTTCCTAATATCGGAAGGAACTAACTCTATATCAAACTCTTCAGCCTCAGGTAAAACAATTACAGTTGCTGCTGATGTATGCACTCTACCCTGAGTTTCAGTTTGTGGCACTCTTTGCACCCTATGCACACCTGATTCGAACTTCAACTGACCGTAAACATCATCACCAACTAGATTAAAAATAATCTCTTTATAACCACCTGAAGTTCCATCTGCAACATCGACCAATTCCGTTCTCCAACCTTTTGATTGAGCAAAAGCAGTATACATTCTATATAAATCTCCAGCAAAAATAGATGCCTCATCACCACCAGTACCTGCCCTAATTTCCATTACAGCATTTTTAGTATCAGCAGGGTCCTTAGGGATCAAGAGAACTTTAATTTTCTCATCCATTTCATCCTTCTTTGGTAAATTTTCCTCTAGCTCTATCTTTGCCATCTCTTTCATTTCCAGATCATCAGTAGTGGATATAATTTCCCTTGCATCAGCAATATTTCCCACTAAGTCTCTATACTGTTTATACGCCTTAACAATAGGCTCTAAATCCTTATATTCCTTACTCAACTGAATAAAAATCTTCATATCATTCATAGCATCAGAAGATGAAATTATTTTTTCAACCTCTAGATACCTGTCATTAATTGCGGTTAATTTATCTAACATCTTAATAAATGAAAGTTCCTAATTCGGATTTTATAGTTAATCTTCTATTTTTAGAATGTTCAACTCTGCCAATAATCTTAGCATCAACATTAAATGACTCTGAGATATCAATTATGTCCTGTGCGAGCTTTCCAGGTACATATAATTCCATCCTATGACCCATATTAAAAACCTTATACATTTCTTTCCATTCAGTACCAGACTCTACTTGAATTAATCTAAATAATGGAGGCACCTCAAACATATTATCTTTAATTACATGCAAATTATCTATAAAATGTAGAACTTTAGTTTGTGCACCACCACTACAATGGATCATGCCATTAATTCGATACCTATACTTATCTAAAATTACTTTAATAATTGGGGCATAAGTTCTAGTTGGAGAAAGCACTAATTTACCTGCATCTAAAAATGAACCTTCAACAGGATCCGTTAATTTTTTAGAGCCAGAATAAACTAAATCTTCAGGAATAGATGGGTCAAAACTTTCAGGATACTTTGATGCTAATACTTTAGAAAATACATCATGCCTTGCTGAGGTCAGCCCATTACTTCCCATTCCTCCATTATACTCAGATTCATAAATTGACTTTCCTGATGATGATAAACCTACAATTACATTCCCTGCTTCAATATTATTGTCAATTATATCATCTCTTCTTATTCTAGCAACAACTGTTGAATCAACAATTATTGTACGCACTAAATCTCCAACATCAGCCGTCTCCCCACCAGTAGAGATGATATTTACACCTAATTTCTTGTACTCGGCTATCAACTCCTCTGTTCCATTAATAATTTCAGAAAGCACACCCCCATCTATTAATGACTTATTACGTCCAATAGTAGAAGAAAGCATGATATTGTCAGTTACACCTACACATAACAAATCATCAATATTCATGATAAGAGCATCCTGAGCGATACCTTTCCAAACCTTGATATCACCTGTTTCTTTCCAATACATATAAGCTAATGATGACTTTGTTCCAGCACCATCAGCATGCATAACTAAGCAATAATCTTTATGATCTGTTAAATAGTCAGGAATAATTTTACAGAATGCTTTGGGGAATAGACCCTTATCCACATTCTTAATAGCATTATGTACATCCTCTTTATCTGCTGAAACTCCTCTCTGATTATATCTATTTTCTTTCACTTTTTGATAAAAAAAAACATCCTAAATAACTAGAATGCTTTCTTAGTATTTATAGGTTATCTACTTATCCTCATTACCAGGATTTTTTGCAACGTAATCTTCTCTTATTACCTTAAAAGATGTTCTTCTGTTGTACTGATGGGCAGTCTCCTTATTCTTTCTGAATATTATTTTCTTAATATATGACTTGGTTAAAACATCACCAACTTTAAATCTCCCATTTTCTTGCTCAATAACAAATGGTTCATTTTCACCCATCCCTTTCGATATTAATCTGTCTGCCTCAACACCTTTACTAACTAAATATAAAATACAAGCATCCGCTCTTTGTTGAGATAATCTGTTATTCTGAGCATCTGATCCAATAAAATCAGTATGAGACTTTAACTCAATTACTACATTAGGATTGTCTAATAAACCTTCAGCCAATCTATCTAAATCTATAAGAGATTCTGGTCTTAAATCAAATTTATTAAAATCATACTTAATTAAAGGTAAAATGATCTCTTTCTTAATTGGATCAACATGTAAGTCAACAATAAAATCTTTACTTAATTCAATTCCTTCAGTAGTTGCTCTTTCAATCTTAGTTAAATAACCGGTCTTATCTGCAATAATCTCATACGACACTAATGGTTCTAGTTTAAATGAATATTTACCTGTATTATCAGTTAAAACCTCATTAGCAGTACCATTACTCCCAATTAACTGAACCTTTACACCTGTCATAATAGCTCCAGTTTTTGAGTCTGTTACAATCCCTTGAACAGATAAATTAAGAGCTGGCAATTCAAATTGATAGATATCATCACCTCCTCTGCCTCCAGATCTATTTGAAGTAAAGTATCCTCTTTCTCCATTTTTTTCAACAATCATCCCAAAATCATCTCCAGCAGAATTGACAGGAACTTTTAAATTTACAGGCAGGGTATATGCTCCATATTCATCCTTAGAAGTTTTATAAATATCAAACCCTCCCATTCCAACATGTCCATTAGAAGCAAAATATATTACACCATCATTAGCTAAGAAAGGAAACATCTCATCCCCAGGAGTGTTCACTAGCGGACCTAAATTCATAGGCTCGCTCCATCTATTTCTTTTTTCTTTCACTGAAATCCATAGATCCTTACCTCCATAACCACCAGACAAATCAGATGAGAAAATTAATATACTTTCATCTTCGCTTAAAGCTGGATGCCCTATAGTAGTATTACTATCAACCTTAACCTGCAATAGCTGGGTCGCTCCCCAGGACCTTCCTTTTCTTTCTGAGACATATATACCACATCCAAGGTCTTTCTTCTTTTCAACTTTACACTGAGTTAAGTACATTGTTGTCCCTCTCTTATTAACATAAACCGACCCCTCATTACCTTCTGTATTAATTGGTTCGGTCATCACAACTGGCCTACTCCACACTCCCTTCTTATTTAACTTTGTAAACCAGACATCTGAAAAGGTCTCACCTGTTCGAGCATCTATTTTATTAGTTAAACCTCCTTCTCTTGTAGATGTAAAATAAAGTTCCGAATAATCTTCATTACCAAAAGCAGGAGAGAAGTCACTAAATCTAGAATTAACAACAGACATTATCTCCACTTGATATCTTGTTGGCACATCTTTCCACTTTAAAGCAAAATCACAAGATTTCATTCCCATCTCTCCCCTAACATCAGTTGGATTAAGCTCCACGTATTTAGTATACTGAGCAACTGCCTCATCAAAATCACCCGACATTCTTAACACATCAGCATATCTTAAATAAACAACAACATCTGGATATTTTGCTTTAATTGATCTTTTGTAATAATTTGCAGCTTGCTTAATTTTACCTAACATTCTATAGCACTCCGCTTGCTTAAAAATAATCTCAACTTTTACAGCCCTATTTTTAGTTTTTTTATACGCCTTTTTATAAAATTTTATGGCATCCGAATATTTCTCTAAGGTAAAGGCCTGATCAGCTTTTTTCATCTGCCTGCTTTTCTTTTGAGCATAGACTTCAGATTGAGAAGTCATAAATAAGAAAATAACGACGGCTATTAAACGAAATATTTTTTTCATTTTAAGATTTTTATTAATTATGGCGAAAATAGACAATAATTTATAAACTTAATAAAAACACAAAAATAGAATTATAACAAACTGATTGTTAACATGATTATAGCTTTGCAGACTTAACAGTTTTAATAATTCTTCCCGCAATCTTGTAAGGATCAGCGTTAGACGCCGGCCTTCTATCTTCCAGCCATCCTTTCCATCCTTTCTCAACGGTAATAATAGGGATCCTTATTGAGGCTCCTCTATCAGAAATCCCATAACTAAAATCATCAATTGATGCCGTCTCATGAAGACCGGTTAATCTTAAATCATTATAGGCGCCATAAACTTCAATGTGCTCTTTGGTAACAGGTCGAAAAGCTTCACAAATTTTCTCGTAAATTTTCTGAGAACCACACTCTCTCAAAGTAGAATCAGAGAAATTAGCATGCATCCCAGAACCATTCCAATCTCCTTGAACTGGTTTTGGATGATACTCTATATAATAGCCATAATCTTCTGTTAATCTATCTAATAAATATCTAGAAACCCAAAGCTCATCACCTGCCCTTTTTGCCCCTTTAGCAAACAACTGGAATTCCCATTGCCCACAAGCAACCTCCTGATTGATTCCCTCGAAATTGATACCCGCCTCAATACATAAATCAGCATGCTCCTCTACAAAAGCTCTCCCATGTGTATTTTTACCTCCAACTGAACAATAATACATCCCCTGAGGTCCAGGATACCCACCCAAAGGAAAGCCTAAAGGTAGTTGAGTCTCAACATCCATTACAAAATATTCTTGTTCAAAACCAAACCAAAAGTCATCGTCATCATCATCTATTTGCGATCTTGCATTTGAATCATGTGGGGTCCCATCCGCATTTAGAACTTCTGTCATTACTAAGAATCCGTTTATTCTGTTAGGATCAGGGAAGATAGCAACTGGCTTTAGCAAGCAATCGGAAGAACTCCCATCTGCCTGCCTAGTTGAGCTACCATCAAAGGCCCAAATAGGACATGACTCTAATGTGCCATCAAAATCTTCAACAACTTTAGTTTTACTTCTCATATTCTGAGTAGGAGCATAGCCATCCAACCAAATGTACTCTAATTTAGATCTCATAATAGATTTTTTGAATTTAGAAATTAATAATGGAGACAAATATAATCGAAAAGAATACTCACAGACAATTAGAAGAGTGGTCAGGCAACAGCAATTTATCAACAAATTGTTAAATAAATTAAGCTAACGTAGTATACATATATAATAAGTAGATCAACATCAGAAACAAACCCTCTTTTCTGGAGATATATTGCTTTGAGAAGATATAAATCAATAAGCCTACTAAGAAAGTTATTGCCATCATCCAGCAATAATCAGAAGAGAATATAGCAGCGTCATCCATATTTATTTCTTTAAAAAAAGCGGTAATACCTAATACAGCAAGAATATTGAAGATATTTGATCCAATTAAATTACCAACAGCAAGATTTCCTTCTTTCTTTAATGCTGCTATAATTGAGGTGACCAACTCTGGGATACTTGTACCAATTGCGACAACAGTTACAGCAACAATCCTATCAGAGACACCAAAACTCTGAGCCAATATCTTAGTAGAGTCAACCAAAAAGTCTGCACCATATTTCAACAAGAAAACACCTGATATTAGCAGCAAGACACTCTTTAATAAAGAATCATTCGAAGCTTCCTCTAGAATTCCACTTACGTTAGTTGCAGCTTCTAGATGCTCTTTCCTAGAATTTGCGATTAACAGCCAAACAAATAAAATTAGTAGAATCACAAATAAAAATCCAACATTAACTGGTATACCATTAAAAAGATACAATACGACCCCAAGTATAAAAGATGCGCAAAACATTATAGGATAATTTAAAGATAAGGTTTGTTTTGAGATCTTGACTCTGAATATAATTGCAGTAACTCCAAGTACTAAAGCAATATTTGCAATATTTGATCCGATTGCATTACCCAATGCTATATTACCACTACCCTCAAATACTGCCCTAAGGCTTACAAATAGTTCTGGAGCAGAAGTAGCAAAAGATACAACTGTCATCCCTACAACTAAAGTAGATATTTTCATTATTAGAGCTAAAGATACTGATCCCCTAACTAGAAGTTCACCACCAAAAAACAACAAAACAAAACCTAATAACAGTAAAATTATAGGACTCATTATTGCTTTATATTAAAATCATCTTTGATAGAGCTTGCGCTGTCACGAATCTCTTTTTTAATCTCACTAGAGGCATCTTTTACTTCCCGCATTGCCTTACCAAGTCCTTTTGCAAGTTCTGGTATCTTATTTGAACCAAAGAATATTATAACAAAAAGTAATATCACCAAGATTTCAGGCCCCCCTATAAATAATAACATAGAGCAAAAATAAAAAAACCCTTTCAATGAAAGGGTTTTTTAATTAAATTTATAAACTAATAAAATTAGTTTTTCTTTTTTATTGTATCTAGCATAATAGGAGATGCTATAAATAATGAAGAATAAGTACCAACTAGAACCCCAACCATTAATGCAAACATAAATCCTCTAATTACTTCTCCTCCAAATATAAAGATTATCAAAAGCACAAAGAAAGTTGTTAAAGATGTATTGATAGTTCTACTGAGTGTTGAATTCAGAGCACCATTAATAACTTCATGTACCTCTTTCTTCTTATTATTAGTAATATACTCCCTCACACGGTCAAAAACAACCACAGTATCATTTAATGAATATCCGATAATTGTAAGGATAGCAGCAATAAATGCCTGATCAATCTCCAAAGAGAATGGTAGGATGCCATAAAATATAGAGAAGACAGATAGTACTATGAGTACATCATGAAAAGCTGCAGCAACTGCACCTAAACTAAATTGCCATTTTCTAAATCTTACTAGAATATATAGAAAAATTACTATTAACGAGAAGATAATTGACCATAGAGCTGCATCTTTAATGTCATCAGCAATAGTAGGGCCTACTTTTTGTGAGCTCATAATCTCATACTCAATACTAGTAGTTGCCAAGCCCTCTGATAATTTTGATTCTACTACTTCATCAGTAGTGATCTCATTACTCTCAATCATAAATGAAGTAGTAATCTTAACTTGATTATCATTACCAAAAGTCTTAACCTGTGGCGAGTACCTTAAACCATCTTCATCAACAAATACAGCCGACAAAGCTGATCTTAAAGCTTCATTGTCTACAGTTTCAACAAATCTAACAACGTAAGTTCTTCCTCCTACAAAATCAACTCCATAATTTAAACCCTTAGTAAATAAGGATCCTACCCCCAATAAAATCACAACAAGTGATAATATATAAAATCTTTTTCTTTTTTTAATAAAATCAATATTAATATTTTGGAATGCTCCTTCAGTCATTCTAGTTGCAAAGGAAATAGTTTTGCCTTTAGCTAATCTTGATGAAATAATTAGACGAGTAATAAATATTGCTGCAAATAAAGAAGTTAAAATACCAATAACAAGTGTAGTCGCAAAACCTTTAATTGGTCCTGTTCCAAAAGTATAAAGAATAATCCCCGTTAATAATGTAGTAACATTAGCATCAATAATTGAACTATAAGCACTATTATAACCATCTGTAATTGCTAATTTCAATCCTTTACCGTTTTTCATTTCTTCACGAATACGCTCATAAATAAGTACATTTGCATCTATTGACATACCAATAGTTAAGATAATACCTGCAATACCAGGTAATGTCAGTACAGCCCCTAAAGATGACAATACCCCGAAAATAAAGAAGATATTCACTAAAAGGGCAGTATTAGCAGTTAATCCTGCACCGCCATAATAGAATGCTATATAAATTAATACTAAGATAAGAGCTAAAATAAATGACGACATACCTGAACTTATTGCTTCTTCCCCTAATGAGGGACCTACAATTGCTTCTTCAATAATACGAGCAGGTGCTGGTAATTTTCCTGACTTTAAAATATTAGCCAAATCTTTTGCCTCATCTAAAGTGAAATCTCCTGTGATAGAAGATCTACCGCCAGCAATCTCAGCCTGTACGGTTGGATACGAATAAACATAACCATCCAGTACAATAGCCACAGACTTTCCAATATTATCAGCAGTTAATCTTTTCCACTGCTTTGCACCTTCAGCATTCATTGCCATTGATACCTCAGCAGTTGAAGAAAATTGTCCAAATGCCTCATTAGCATCAGTTACAACATCCCCTTCCATAGCTGCTTTACCACCCCTATTAGATTTTAAAGCTACTAGCTGGACAAATTTCCCGTCAGGATCATAAGGCTTAACAGTATAAGAAAAAACTACATCCACAGGAAACAATTTAATTATCGCTTGATCATTTAAGTATGTATTTACTTGAGCAGTATCTTTCACCGCACAAACACCTACAACAGGACCTGGATTTAACTGGCCTGTTTGCTGGTTCACATTAGGATATAGAACCGCATAAAAAGGATTCTCGGCAGCAAACTCTTCAAATGATAACCCGGAACTAACTGAATCAGTTGATAAAGAATCATCTGCCAATACATCAGCCAATAAAGTTGATTCTTCAGAATCTTGAATAGATTCCTCAGCAACTTCATTGCTTTCAGCATCTTTATTATCAGTCACTTCTTCAATTGGAGCTTCAATACTTCTTAGATAAGTATTAGCAGACTCAAATGCTTGAAATAATTCATTATATTCATAAGTCTCCCAGAATTCTAATTGGGCTGTAGATTGCAATAATTTTCTTGCTCTTTCAGGATCTTTAATGCCAGGAAGCTCAACTAATATTCTTCCAGCAGTCTCTAATCTCTGAATATTTGGCTGGGTTACCCCAAAACGGTCAATCCTACTTCTTAAAATATTAAACGAACGAGATATTGCATCTTCTACCTCAGCAGCTAAAACATCAATAACCTCATTATTGGAAGCATTAATCTTAACTTTATCCTTCAATTGAGCAGCAAAAATAACTGCTAAACCGTTATTTGGAGAAAGCTTTTCATACTCGACACTAAATAAAGTCACAAAATCATCTTGACTGTTTTTTTGCGCATCTAAAGTATTAGCAATAGCAATAGTAAAGATAGAATCTTTGCTATTATTTGATAATGCCTTGAGTACATCAACCACCATTACCTCAAGAGTAACATTCATTCCTCCTTTAAGGTCAAGCCCAAGATTTAACTCTCTAGATTTACAATCTGCATAAGAGTATTCAGTTAGAAAGATATCATATACGGGTTCAGAATTTACTGAATCAAGATAAAATTTTTCTTTCATTTCTTGCTGTTCTACAGGATAATCACTAGCATACGCCACCGCATCATCTTCTACTCCACTTGCAACCCAAGTAAACGATAGTTGGTATAAACTAACAATTGCGAATAAGATGGTGAAGATTTTAATAAAATTTCTATTTTGCATAATCTTTGGTTTTTTCTCTTTTTTTAAAAGGTCGGCAAATATAGAACTATAAAGCAAATAATACAACTACTGAAATAAGAAATGCTAAATAAAAAAGTGACTATTGAGTATGTAAGATTAAGTTCTTTAAGACTCCTACTTTATAAAAATAATCCCTTATTTTGCAGAAAATCATTCCAAATGAAATCACTATTCTCAATTTTACTTACGATATTTGCTTCTACCCAGGTAGCATTTTCACAAATGATCTTAAACCGAGATACCTCGCTAATCTTTAAGGAGAGTGGATTACAATTTTCATCTGCACTTTCTGGAGGAATAAATGCAGGTCAGTTCTCAAATATTGATTTGAATTTAGATGGAATAATGGATCTTGTAGTTTTTGACAAATCAGGAAATAAATTAAGTCCATTTGTTAATGATAACGGAACTTTTGTTTATGCGCCAAGATACAGAAAAAACTTTCCTGCTCTTCATGACTGGGCGCTTTTAACCGATTATAATTGTGATGGGAGAAATGATATTTTTACTTATTCTTCAGGAGGCATGGCTGTCTACTTAAATACATCAAACAATGAGTTAGAGTTCACTCAAATCACCTCATTAGTACTAAGTGACTATGGTGCTAATAACTTGAATATCTATATTAGTCCTATTGATATACCTGCAATTACTGATGTTGACTATGATGGAGATTTAGACGTTCTAACATTCTCAATTCTAGGTGGTTTTATTGAGTATCACAAAAATCTATCCATGGAGCTTTACGGAACTTGTGATTCCTTAACTTTTGAATTATCAGAGAGCTGTTGGGGACTCTTTTATGAAGGTTTAAATTCTTATATATTAAACTGTCCAAATTGCCAATGCCCACAACTTACACCTAACAATCTCTCAAATGCAAAACAGAAACATGCGGGATCTACCCTACTTGCCATTGACATTGATAATGATAATGACAAAGATTTAATACTTGGGGATGTCAGCTATAACAACCTAAATCTTTTAATAAATGGAGGTGACAATCAAAATGCGATTATGGTAGCTGTAGATTCTATATTCCCTCAAAATTATAACAATACTATTGCAGCCGATATACATGTATATCCCGCATCATATTATTTAGATGTGACTAATGACGGAATCAAGGATCTTGTTGTCTCTACTAATAGTAAAAGCAACTCAGAAAACTTTGAAAGCTGTTGGCTTTACAAAAATACTGGACAAAATACTCTGCCAATTTTTGATCTAGTACAAAAAGACTTTCTGCAAGTAGACATGATAGAACTTGGAACTTCAGCTTTTCCAACTTTCTATGATTACAATAATGATGGCTTAAAAGATCTAGTTATTGGAAATTATGGTTATTACAATCCAAATAACGACCCTATTTCATCATTGGCGCTTTTTGAAAATGTTGGAAATGATTCCATCCCAGAATATAACCTGATCAATAGAGACTGGCTTG
>Ga0208275_1000074_pt1 | contig 15739 bp, 24 predicted proteins | sample ETNtaG_FD_185757 | JGI IMG/M metagenome (GOLD analysis project Ga0208275, IMG submission 185757) | Marine microbial and viral communities from oxygen minimum zone, Eastern Pacific Ocean - ETNP201306PF49B (SPAdes) (version 2) | ecosystem: Environmental > Aquatic > Marine > Oceanic ... | reverse complement strand
ACTTTAAAAAGATACGTGAAGAGGCATTGCGTCAACAGGTTAGACATGATGATGTCTTCCGAGAGGGTGATAACATTATGTCATCAAAGACTGGAGACAAGGGTACAATACATCGTATAGGTACTAACTATGTTATTTGTATTTCCGAGTATGGTGATATGTTTCGTGCCTGGATTAAGGATGTGAGGCATATCAATTTGAATGAAAGCATAAATAAAGACAGAAAAAGTACTATTTTAAAACATGGAAAGGCAAAAACCAATCAATAGTGTTCAGCACAATGATGCCTATTCACAGGCGCTGATGGATTCTTATAGTCAGTGGATGAGTGGAAAAGGTTTTCAACAGTCTGATCCATTGACAGAGGATGGTATTCCTGCTGAACAGAAACAAGGTGGTGAAAGTACAGGTGCATTTGTTACTCCTATAGGAACAGTTCCTGCTCCTGAGAGTGATGAATCTTCTTCTATTCCAGAAGTAAAGAAGGAAGGTGGAGAGGATAATTTTTCAACTAAAGATCCTAAAGCAAATGCTGGATCACCTGATCCTGCTGTGAATCTTCGTGTTCGTGCTGGTGTTAAGCAGTCCCATGGTGCTACTATTAGGGACGTAACAAAGGTTGCTAAAGAAGAAGTTGAAGTTGAAGAGAGTCATGACTGTTGTAAGAAGTGTGGTAGTATGAAGCACACAACAAATGAATGTAAGGAAACGAAAGAGAAAGTTGAGTCTTATCAGTGGGATGTAGTTGGTGAAGCATTGGAAATTCTTGGTGAAATTACTGAAGCCAAGTACCATGTACGTGGTGTTAAGTTAAATGAACAACCACATAAGACTACTAGTAAGCTTCTTGCTTATAACAAGAGACTGCAGGAGAAGAACTCCGAAAAAAAGTAAAGGCGGCAACTATCGAGATCATGCCTGATATTAAGGATGGTGCCGAGAAGCAAGCCGAACGTAAAAAGAATAAAAAGTATGTGCAGTTGGCGGTAAAATCGCAACGTAAAGATACTGAAGGAAAAACTTCCGGAAGGTAGTATAAATAATATCATAATTTATGGTATTAGATAATGTTAAAATCATTCCTTCCTTTTGCATCTAGGATTATTAAAGATGCTGTTGCTGCTATCCCAAATGATGCAGCAATTGGTGACCGATTAGTTGAGATTTGTCTGACAGTTCTTGCTAAAGCAGTTAAGACTACCAAGACTGATGTCGATGATCAGTTGTTTGAGCAAGTAGCTAAAGCGATTCGTAATCGTGAAGAAAAGGCAGATGATTTCGTATCGTGACTGACATAGGACTTGATGCATCACAGGAAGTAAAGATCACTGTGATGCAACTCAAGATAGAACGTCTTGAGGAGAAGCAAGAGGATTTGCGAGAGAGATTGAAGTCAGTAGAGAAGTGGGTCATTGGTGCTGCAGCAGTTTTGGCTGCTGGTGTTACCGTTATAGGATTCGCTACTAATATATCTAAGGCATACCTTTAGCAAATCATAGGCATTCAGTATTATTATAAATACTGGTAGAAATTAAAGAGTAGAGAGCCATGCCCATACTTGGATCCATTGATAGTGCAACGTTCGCTAATGATGTAGCAGTCACTAATGATTCTGCTGCAGTAACTAGGAATGTTGCTGACGCTATTGCTGGGGGCGATGTTATTGTCCTTGCTAACGTGTCGTATTACGTTAAGTCAGTTGATGGTACTACTGTCACACTTGCACAAAAATATGCTGGAGCGACTGATGGTACTCTATCGGGTGCCAAGCGTCGTACACCACCAAAAGCACTGTCTGATTTTGTTCTGACACGTGCTACAGACCACCAGTCTTCTGTGGATACACAGATTGTTGCTGTAAGTCTTGCTGAAGCACAACTTTCCACTAACAAATCACGTGGTATTAGTAGTCCTGGATGGTGGGCATACAGGACATACACAGATGCCTCTGGTACTACTCGCCATAAGTCAGAATTGATTGCATCTTATAAAGATGGATCTGCTATTAGTGGTGACTTTACTGATGATGCTTGGGCTGGTGACGTTACTTCCTTGATTACAATTTCCTCTCAACCTACTGACGCTACAGTATACTTCCCTGCTGGAGCAGTTGGTACATTCACCAGTAATGGTGCTGCTGATGGATCCAGAACTGCTGGAACATACACAGTAACTGACGCTGCTGGTTCAGCATCTGGTGCTGGAGCAGACTTTACAGTTGTTGTTGCTGCTGATGGTACACCAACAGTTACATTAGTATCTGGTGGTACAGGTTACGTTGATGATGAGACCATTACAATTGCTGATGCTTCACTTGGTGGAGGTGGCGGTGTTGCTGTTGTCTTAACAGTTACTGCTGCAACTGCTGCTAACACATTCAGTGTTACTGCATCTTCTACTGGTGCTGGTGCTTCTATCACCTATCAATGGCAGATCAGTACAAACAGTGGTACTAACTTCAGTGATGTTTCAGGTGCTACTAACCAGACACTTGCACTTACTGGACTTACAGCAACTGAAAATGGAAACCAGTATAGAGTTAAAGTCAACAACTCCATTGGTGGTGTTGAAGTGATCTCTACTGTTGTTACTCTAACTACAGACAGCAACGCATAAAATAAATGAAATTTGATGAATTGACACCAAGTAATTGGATCATGTTTGCTATTAAAAATTATGATAATCCAAATTCGGTTACTTATGAAGATTTTGAAAAAGATCTAAATAAGATTAAATATATCAAAAGATTATTTCGTCGTTATGAAACACATAGTGAATTGAAAACTCATTTAATTCTTAATCATATCATTGTAATGTATAATGTGTTTGGTGATGCTGCAACTCCTCTATTATTTTATAAAATAGAGGCAACACATTGGCCAGCATTAAAAGCATTTATGTTGGTTTTGAATCGTTTACCCTCAACCCTTAATAAGGAAATTGATCCAGAATGTCTTCAACAACTGAACCTAATATGAATGAAATGATGGCTGGGGATGGATCTGGCTTGTCTATGCCACCTGCTTTTGTTTTTGTTAATACAAAAGCTCATCGTAAGTATAAGAAGAAGGATAAGGATAAGGTAGACGGTCGCACCACAGGTGCAAAAACAATGCTCTCTCGTATTACTAAAAGGAAAATGAAAAAAGAAGAAACTATACCTGCTGGATACACTGCAAGGGTTGATATAGAATCTATCGAACCTATTATTTCTGAAGGAGCTCCTTCTGAAACTGAACGTGCTCAAAAGCAAATTGGGCAGATGAAGAAACTTAAGAGGCAGAAAGGTCTTCAGAAGAAACGGGATGAAGCAAAGAAAAGTATGCAGGATAAAACTAAAGAGATGGATGTATTGATGAAAGCAAGGATGTCAGATTTTAAGAAGAAAGCATCTGATCAAACAAAGAAAGCATCCTCACAAAATAATTCTTATGAACCAACTGAAGGTGAAGTTATGACAGAAATAACTGCTACACATAATGATGTTATTAAAGTTGCAATGGATGTTGCGACAAGTGAACTCAATCCAAGTGGTGAGTCATCATTTGCACAGATTACATTTAGTGATGGAAACAAACAGAACCTTGATAACTTTTCTGCCAAAAGAATTTCTGCATGTTATGCTCAATTAGATGATACTCATAAGCAACAGTTCCAAGCGTTGCTTAATAAAGATGCCTCTACATATCAGAGTGCTCTTGATTTTGCAGTTCGTAATGTTGGATGATTAGATGAGTGAGCCTGAACAGAAGGCAACAGCGGCTATTCTAGAACGTTTAGAACGAATTGTCGAGAACCTTTCCACCAACTCTATTACCATGGGCAAACTTCTTGCTGTCCATGACGAAAAAATAACTCATCAAGATACTATTGACGGTATTTTATTTGAGAAGATCGATAATTTAACTGCAAAGATGGACAAGTCTCATGCAGAAATCAAGGAAGGTTGTGAACGTGACATCAGAAAAGTCGATGAACGTCTTCGCCTCATTGAAAAGAAGATGTGGTCTATTTTTGGTGCTCTTGCTGTTATATCTTTCCTCGTTAGCGTACCGGGACAAAAAGTGATGCAGAACATTTCTTTTCCAGATGCTTCGATAGCATCCTTGACATCAGGTAAATAGTCTGTTATACTGGCGTCATAAGAACTGAGTGAATGAGTTTTATTGACGTAAAATATATAACTCTTGTATCTGGGCGACTGACATTGTTTAGTCGTAAGAAGGAAGGGTTGTATAATTTTAGGTGTCCTTACTGTGGTGATTCACAGAGGAAGAAGAATAAGTGTCGGGGGTATATCTTCCGGATGAAAAATGATTATGTATACAAATGTCACAATTGTGGTGTTGGTAGAACATTTACAAATTTTCTGAAGGACCAGGATATTTTACTCCATGATCAGTATATTATGGAGAGATATAGGGAGGGACTTACTGGTAAAAATAGTCAGACACCTTCGCCTAAGTTTGATTTTAAAAAACCTGTCTTTAAAACAAAAAAGAAGATAGATTTACCAAAAATTTCTGAACTAAATACAACACATCCAGCGAGATTATATTTAGAAAACAGAAAAATAAATGATCTATCTCGCTTTTATTATTGCGAGAAGTTTAAGGAGTGGACTAATACTTTAAAGCATACCTTTCAGGATATGCGAGGAGATAATCCACGTATAATACTACCAATGTATACGGTAGATAATGATTTGTTTGGGTTTCAGGGTAGATCCTTGTCTCCCAATACAAATTTAAGATACATCACTGTAATGTTAGATGATGACCACCCGAAAGTATATGGACTTGAAACAATCAACAGACTACAATCAGTATACATCGTCGAAGGACCATTTGACAGCACGTTCATTCGCAACTCGATTGCTATGTGCGGAGCTGATATTCATGTTGATGGTATCGGGATTAGCAGCCCTGTTTGGGTATATGATAACGAACCAAGAAATCCCGAAATCATCAAACGTATCAAGACTACTATTGCCGCCAAGCAAGGTAATCAAGTAGTCATTTGGCCGTCTAATATACAGCAAAAGGACATAAATGATATGGTCCTTGCTGGACATGATGTTCAATCTGTGGTAGAATCGAATACGTATTCTGGACTGGAAGCACAAGTAAAATTAAACACCTGGAAAAAGATATGACGAACGGCATTAATGTTGTTAAGCGAGATGCATCTGTTACGGCACTGAATTTAGATAAGATTCATAGGATGGTTGAAGATGCTTGTGAAGGATTGGCGGGAGTATCTGCTTCGCAGGTGGAAATTCAATCTGGTTTGCAGTTCTTTGATGGTATTACTACACATGATATCCAAGAGATTCTTATCAGATCTGCGAATGATTTAATTTCATTAGATAATCCTAACTATCAATTTGTAGCAGCACGTCTTCTGTTGTTTGGTGTTCGTAAAGAAACATTTAATAAGAATGTATGGAAGGATGGTATGCCATCTATATTTGATGTTGCTGCCTATAATGTTACAGTTAATGAAGTTTATGATGAAGAAATATTAGATAAGTACTCCGAAGAGGAATGGCAGAAGATAGATAGTTGGATAGATCATGATCGTGACTATTTGTTTACATATGCTGGTTTACGGCAAGTTGTAGATAAATATCTGGTACAAGATCGTAGTACTGGGGAAATCTTTGAGACTCCACAGTACATGTATATGATGATAGCAGCAACGCTGTTCACAGAATACCCACTCACAACACGTTTAGATTACATAAGGAAATATTATGACGCAATCAGCAGACACAAAATCAACATCCCTACCCCGATCATGGCGGGAGTACGGACCCCTATTCGTCAATTTGCTAGCTGTGTTCTGGTTGATATTGATGACTCCCTCGATAGTATCTTTAGTTCTGATATGGCTATTGGCAAATATGTCGCACAGAGGGCTGGTATCGGTCTTAATTCGGGTAGGATCAGAGGAATCAACTCTAAAATCAGAGGAGGAGAAGTACAACACACAGGTGTGGTCCCCTTCCTCAAAAAGTTTGAGTCAACTGTTAGATGTTGTACTCAAAATGGCATCAGGGGTGGATCAGCAACTGTCCACTTTCCTATCTGGCACCAAGAAATCCGAGACATCCTCGTCCTCAAAAACAACAAAGGAACCGAAGACAACAGAGTCAGAAAACTAGATTATAGTATACAGATAAGTAAACTATTCTATGAAAGGTTTATCCAAAACGGAGATATTACGTTATTCAGTCCTCATGATGTCCCTGGCCTTTATAATGCTTTTGGGACCGATAGTTTTGATGAGCTCTATGAGATATACGAATCTGATGATTCAATCTCACGAACATCAATCCCTGCCCAAGAATTAATTCTTGATCTATTAAAGGAGAGAGCAGAGACTGGACGGATCTATATCATGAATATAGATCACTGTAATAGTCACTCATCATTCAAGGATAAGGTGTACATGAGTAATCTTTGTCAAGAGATTACTTTACCTACCACACCTATTCAACATATTGATGGTGAAGGTGAAATTGCATTGTGTATTCTTTCTGCCATCAACGTAGGTACACTACGTAAACTTGATGACTTAGAAGAATTGTGTGACTTAGCAGTACGTGGTCTGGAAGAACTTATTGATTACCAGAACTATCCTGTTATTGCTGCAGAGAAATCAACTAAGGAACGTAGGTCTATTGGTGTTGGGTTCATTGGACTAGCACATTATCTTGCTAAGAATGGTGTTAAGTATGAGGATCCTAAAGCATTGAAGTTGGTTCATGATTTATCAGAAGCATTCCAATTTAATCTTCTTAAATCTAGTAATCAATTAGCAAAGGAGAAAGGAGCATGTGGTGCATTTGCTAGGACAAAGTACTCAGATGGTATTCTTCCAATTGATACATATAAGAATGATGTTGATGAGCTAGTATCTAATGACCTTAGTTTTGATTGGGAGACTTTACGGGGAGACATACAGTCCGATGGGCTTAGGCACTCAACACTGTCAGCACAAATGCCATCAGAGAGCAGTTCCGTTGTGTCAAATGCAACCAATGGAATCGAACCACCCAGAGATTACTTGTCCATTAAAAAGTCAAAGAAAGGGCCTCTTAAGCAGATTGTTCCATCGTATGGGACTTTAAAGAATGCTTATACGCTCCTTTGGGATATGTCTGGGAATACTGGTTATATTAATATTGTTGCTGTTATGCAAAAGTTCTTTGATCAAGCGATTTCTGGAAATTGGTCCTATAATCCGGAGCATTTCAGCAACGCTGAAGTTCCTGTTAGCGTAATGGCACAGGACTTGCTGACGACTTATAAGTATGGGTGGAAGACTTCTTACTATCAGAATACATATGATGCTAAGCGAGATGTAGATGAACCATCACATCCTATTGGATGGCATGATGATGTTGAGGAAGATAAACTAAAACAGGTAAAAGATTTGTTAGATGATATATTAACTACAGAAGAGGAGGACTGTGATGCTTGCAAGCTCTGATGTGAAAGGAATGACCGTATTTAATACAAACAAAGTAAATACTCTCAAGCAACCTATGTTCTTTGGTGCTCCATTGGGAGTCCAAAGGTATGATGAATTTAAGTATCCAATTTTTGAACGGTTAACACAGACACAGTTAAGTTATTACTGGAGACCTGAAGAAGTTTCTCTTCAGAAAGATCGTGTTGATTATCATAGTCTTCGACCAGAACAAAAGCATATCTTTACTTCTAATTTGAAGTATCAGATCATGTTAGATTCTGTACAAGGTAGAGCACCTGGTATGGTATTCATGCCTTATGTTTCTTTACCGGAATTAGAAGCATGTATGAACATCTGGCAGACTATGGAGATGATTCACTCTAGGTCATATACGTATATCATCAAGAACGTGTACCCAGATCCTACTGAAGTGTTGGATACCATCATTACCGATGAACGTATCCTTGAGAGAGCACGAAGCGTCACAGAGGCATATGATGAGTTCTTGATGGTGGCAAATGAATGGGGTTCTGGTAATATGTGGAAATCTGATATGAAAGATTCTCCATCTGCCGATTGGCACATGAAAGATATGAAAACAAAATTGTATCTTGCTGTTGTTAATGTGTATATTCTAGAAGCAATTCGTTTTTATGTGTCATTTGCATGTTCTTTTGCTTTTGGTGAGTTGAAGATCATGGAAGGTAACGCAAAAATCATTAGTTTAATTGCACGAGATGAGTCGCAACACATGACTGTCACTCAGAATATTATAAAAAATTGGGTTAATGGTGATGATCCTGTCATGATAGATATTGCTAAGGAACAAGAAGAGAATGTCTATCGTATGTTTGAAAAATGTGTACAAGAAGAAGAAGTTTGGGCAGACTATCTCTTTAAGGATGGTAGTATGATTGGATTGAATGCTAAACTTTTACGTAAGTATGTTGAATGGATTGCTAATCGTCGTATGAAATCCATAGGATTGAAACCTATATATGATGTACCTATGTCACATAATCCTCTTCCATGGACTGCACATTGGTTGTCTTCTAAAGGACTTCAGGTAGCACCACAAGAGACTGAAGTAGAGTCTTATATTGTTGGTGGTATTAAGCAGGATGTGGAGAAAGATACTTTCGCTGGATTTAAATTATGAAGAAATCAGTTTCACACTATCTAGAATTATTAGATCAGAAAGATGATGTTAATATGCATAAGATTTATTGGTGGACTAAATTAGATCAAGATCAAATGCTGAAAGTGATGCAACAATTTTGTTGGGATAATAGTATTGATTTTAATATGATCAATTGGGCTGATTTTCTTAACGGTAATAGTGTTACTAATGAAGTTCTGTGGAATAATGATTAGATATGTTTAAACCTTTACAGTGGTTGATTAATTTAGATGACCGACTCCGAACAATGGCGAGAAGAGTACCAAGGAATGAAAGTCCTGAGTACGATGCAGATAGAATGTTTGAAGAATGGACCGAAGAGTCTTTCTCAGAGTTGGATGATGCAAGCTATGCACAACGACTGGAAGAAGAAGAAAGGGATCAAGGATCCAGAACCACCCGATTGCCAGTCAAGTCTGAAGGAGTTCTTCGAGCAGACGAAAGATCAGGGAATTTAATATCGGATCCGTGGTTATGAAAACACAATCAGCGAAGTCTAAAGGACGCTTACTCCAAAAATGGGTAAGAACCATGCTTATCGAGATACTTGATGTGCATCCAGAAGATCTTGAGTCTAGATCTATGGGTGCTGGTGGCGAAGATCTTATTATGGCCCGAGCAGCAAGAAAAAAGTTCCCACATTCTATAGAATGTAAGAACGTAGAACGATTAAATGTCTGGGATGCATACGAACAGGCATGTGATAATGCTGGTGACTACGAACCGTTGGTTGTTATAAAGAAGAATAGAAAAGATCCATTGGTTGTAGTTGATGCTCAATATTTTATTAAACTATTTGAGGATAAATAATGTGGAATCCATTCAGTAAAAATATGCCTGATAAAGAAAGTATTAAGGTTGATAATGAATCGGTTGAAAAGAAGAAAGGTACACTTGGTAAATTAAAGGATAAGATTCTTCCTGATGAATCAGAAAAAGCAGCGATCATTTCAACAATGGTTAGACTTGGTGTATTGGTGTGGTCTGGGGGAATTTTGACATTAAATTATGTTACAGTACCTGGTATACCACAGCAGAAAATTGATCCGACTTTTATAGCTTCAGTTTTTACAGGAGTTTTAGCTAGTTTCGGAATTCAGACAGCATCTAAGAAGGGTGACGGCACAATGAAAATGGATGCTGCTAAGGCTGCTGCTGCTGCTAATAGTGGTGGAACAGTTCAAACTATTAGAATTGAACAACTTCCATTAAAGATTATTGCTGCTGATATTCCATCTAATGATAAGAAATCAACAGAACCAGAACCTAAGGTTTAATATATCCCTTCTTTTCTAGAAATTCTCTAGTTAATGGAGTGGGTGGATATGTTTCCCACATAGGAATCTTACTAGCACATGATTTTAATGCTGTTAGGGTCATTTTTTCTTTTTCGTTCCCTGCCCAGAGTGCTTCTTGCTCCCATGGTAGGGAACTTTTTGGGTATGTACGTGTAGCAATATTTCTCCAGAACCAAGGAACATCTTCTTCGTTGTGAATAATAGCAATCATACTATTATCAATAGTACCTGCCATACAGTCTTGTGCAGCGTGCCATCCTTCATGTTTCATAACACTAATTAGTGTGCTTGGATCATTCATATACAAGGAATTTAGAAAGAAATTATTTCCTACAGTATAGTATACTCCACGATTTGAAGATACAAAATATTTTTTGTGACCTAGAAAGACTTTAACTCCGAGTAAATCCAAGGTGCTGATGAGCTCATCAAAATGGTCAGCAACAACAGTGTAATCAGAATTAGGATAGCGATTTTCAATGTCTTTGATCGATGTTATCGGTATAACATTCTCTACACATTCTCTCATCATCATACATCCCATAGAGTCATGGGTGTTCCAACCTTTTACTCTAGGGTCAGCAACAGCAGTACCAGCAGTAACACCGAAAGTGACTGCTAGTAGGGCAATAAATTTTTTCATATAATTTTATTTTAATAAGAATACTCTTCAACTACATCTAATATTTTATTTAAGTACTCATCAGCACCTCTACATTCTTGTTCTGATAGTTCATGACGTTCACACCTATCATATAATTCGTTCTTAAGTTTGTATGCCCTAGATTGGATATCTATTTTATTTAAGCTACCGCTACTCATGGTTCGTATGGAAAACTACCATATTTATTTATGGGTTGTTGTGCTGGGGATGGCGTCCTAATTGTTAAGATTTGGATTTGAACATATAAATAAGTTCACCTGTTAAAATTAAAATGCAAAAAATTGTAAATGTCGTTGCACTGTCGTCTGGTATTGTATCTCTTGCCGTTGTTATCAGTGGCGTATACGTATATGTCAACAAGGATTCCATTGTTGACGGTGTTAAATCACAAGTTATGGAAGCTGTTACTGGATCACTCGGAGACCTTGGTGGATTGGCTGGCGGCGGGCTGGGAAGCGGTTTGGGCGGTGGCGCATTAGTTCCTGAAGGTGGTGCTGGTATTGCTGGTGGTGCATCTGGTTCTGCTTCTATTCCGGGTCTTCCCTTCTGATGGATCTACAAAAAATGGCTACAATGGGAACAGCAGTTGCTGTTGTGGGTACTGGTACTGTGGTGGGTGGTGGTACTGCTCTTGATAGTATGCGTGGTGGACCAGAGAAGAGAGAAGGTGCTCGTGTTACTGAGATAAGAGAGATAGTACGCGAGGAAGTTGCTAATGCTTTAATACAAGCTTGGCCAACTACATCTGGACCTGTTAAAGGTACACCTGTTCCAACACAAAATTACAGACAGCAAGTTCCATTGAGGTAGTAGATGGATCCAATAAGTAATATACCTGGCATTGGTAGTGGGTTGCCTATCCTTCCTACTATTAATACAGGTACAATTAATATCAGATCACCTGGTATCACTGGTGTTGTTGTTAAAGATATTAAAATATCAGATACTCGTATCTGGATGCAAACACCACCACAAGCAATACCAATAGAACCTCCTGTTGTTGTTCGTGCAGGTACACCTATTGTTAATATGCCTGGTTGTGTTGTAGTGAATAAGGAGAATGCTAAGAACCCTTCTAGCATTAATAATAATTTAGTTAATGATGATCCCAAACAGAACGTTGCTATATGTGATGCTGGGATGCCATACTACCAACCACCAGATTACCAAGCAAATGAATTGACTTGGAGAACAGTTTATATGGAGCCAGAGGAGCAGGAAGGGGGGGTTAAGACAGATCCTCCAGAAGATGTTGAAGCACCTACTCCAGAGGCACCTGTGACCCCACCAACGAAAGAGGTAGAGGAATGTCCTTCACCTAATGCAAGACGCATTGGAGACCTTTCTCAGAGTGGTAAGGAAAAGGTTTCTGGTTATGAATGGAATTCAACTAAAACTGAATGTATTACTTTGTGGGAAGATGTTCCATGGACTCAGGAATTTTTTCCAGATCCTGGCATTGTCACTACTACTGCTACTATCGCCGCTGTGGCAACGACATCGGCTCTCCTAGCAAAGCCGCTCGCTGACCTCCTCCTGAAGGTTGTGAAACCGACTGTGAAGAAAGTGATTGCGAAGGTGAAGAAGATACTTGGGAAGAAGGAGAAGGTTTTGTCGAAGAAGGAGAGGTTACTTGCTCAGCGGGAGCGGAACCGAGCGGTGATGGCTTTACGGAAGGCTGTGAAAAAGTAGGTTTGGGTAATTGATGTTCGTGTGGCAACAGTGTCCCACCTGGATTTGTTACTACTATATCAGCACATACAGAATAGTATGGACTTTTTGGGTGGAACATGATACCTGCTTTTTTGAGTTCCCCACAATTTTTCAAACGGGCTATCTCAAAATCTAATCTCTTGTTGGCAATTAATTGATTTTGCATATCAACTTGTGCTTGTGCTGCATCAGAACATTTCTTTTGCATACTTCTATTCAATGGTATGGATAGGGTAGCAGACAAACCTAAGTTGAATGATTGATTAGATTTCATATCAGTACGTACAGGTTTCATCCATGTTATAGCACCTGGATTATCTGGGATACCATCAGGACCATCAATATCTTGGATGATTGTCATGTCGGCACCATCCTCAAACCACCTTGTTTCTACTCCATCAACATCATGTGTTCTGGTATCATACCAAGGTTCCCATGGATAGTTTTTAACTGTTACTGTTTGTTGTGTAGTACGACCAGTGAAGTCATTCATATCATATTGTGGTTCATTATAAAAATCTTCCCAAGGATCTTTCTGGGTTTGTGCAAATTGAACATAAGGTGTCATATTTAGGGTAGTACCCTGACATGACACTCCACCACCGCCGTAGGTGTTAGTTACGTATGGACCTTGTAAAACCTGAATAGCCTGGTTGGTGACTGAGCCAGAAGAGTTGGCGATAGGATTAGCAGTTGCTGAGACACCGCCGACCCCTTCAGCTAATGCGGCCGTCGGACTTGTAAAGGAAAACGCCAGTAATCCATATAGAACACTGCGTAAAGGTTTTTTATAAAAAGTGATCATCAGGAACATCCTATGAGGGATTATTGCGTAGAGGTTAAGTTTATTGCGTAAATACTGAGGTAGTGTCAGTGACCGATTGAATTTCTGTTACTCTTTGTATGACTGTCTGATTGGTCATCCCTGGTCCTTGATAACTTTGGGTAAATTGGAATCCACTTGCTGGATCTGATATTGTGAAGTTCCCTGTGTTGTTGAAGTCCAAAGCATCGAAGGAACTTGTTACTGCTCCTGTCACAGTTCCTGCTGCGTCTGTTGCTGATGGACTCAATGTCACTGTTGAGGTGTTTACGTTCGGGTTGAGTGCTGCTCCGTTGTTGGAGATCCCGACCCCTGTTACTGAGTATTCCCATCCTGTCCTATAATCAATTGAGTTTATTGTCTCTGTTACTGTAGATTCAGTTTCTGTATGGCTTGTCATTGAGCCCTGCTGGAAGTTGGGCACCACTGGCACAGCAAGGCTTTTAGCGGGTATTAATACTAAACTAACACCCATTATGAGTAGGAGTTTTTTCATATTAATTCCTTATTTATCGTACAGTAACTTCACTGACGAATTGTCCGGTAGCTGAGGTTCCAGCTCCACCAGCAGTTAGTGTTGAAACACCAGCAGATGTTATCGTGCCAGCTAGCGACCCAGCTACACCACCACTTTGCGTTGTCACTACACCGAATGCTGGCATGTCTGCTACGACACCTGAGGTCACATCAACACCAGATCCAATAGTGTTAACTGCATCCCCTTGTGTAAAACTTTCGGAAAAGCTGAAGGCCGATCCGTCGGTCGTAATATCGTAAGTACCAGCTTTCATTGTTGCTGCAGCAGTAGCAGATCCAGCAGTAAGACCACCAAATACGTCGGAGTTTCCTGAACCAACTTCCATGTTTGTACCGCTAACACTATACGTACTTCCTACGCGAGTTGCTGCTGTTGCAGCTCCATCTACTTGTAGTTGAGTTGATGTGGTTAAGCGATGAATTAAATCGGCTTGTGCTGGTTGTGCCAGTGGAGCCGCCATCAATAACATAATGAAAGGAATTAACCTTTTCATTTATAATATTTGCTATGTAGTTGTATTTATGAGTATAATTGTTTATACTTTTCAAATTCTTTCATTAAAAATTCATCAGCAGGTGTTGGCCATGTTATTCCTTGACTGATACAATAATCACAAAATTCATATAATTGTGCTGATATATTGTAACCATTATGAACAAAGGTAGTGATGAGAAATGCTCTTTTCTCTAGTTCCTTTGTAGTATATCTCCAGTCAGATTGTACAGTTGTCTTCTTCATAATTTTGTTCCAAATAATTTTCCAATCTTTTTTGTAGGTGGTCATACTCATCCCACATAAATTCACTTCCTGTAGATTCTTTATAATATCCACACGCAGTTATTAATTTAGCAATATCATGTTCTTGAAGACGGTACATTATAAATACCCAATCGTGCTTACCATATATTTATCTTGACAGCACGAACATTATATGGTATACTGCCATATTGCTATGTCGAATTCTGTATTTTAAATGAAGAAATTTTTAATGACCGTTGGGTTAGTTTTTAGCTTAACATCATCACATGCACATGCATTGGCAACATCATCTAATCCTCATAAGACTACTGAAGATAAACCAACACCTAAGACATGGAAGTGTGCTGGTTGTACTCCTGAAGAACAATATGTATTAGCACAACTTCAAGATAAGACTCTCATCAGAGATAAGAATGCCCTTGCTACTATCATGGGCAATATTAAACAAGAGTCTAAGTTTGTTCCTAATATTTGTGAAGGTGGTGCTAGAGTACCTTATAATAAATGTTATAGTGGTGGATATGGATTGATTCAGTGGACTACTGCTGGTCGTTATGATAATCTTGGAAAGTTTTGTAAAAATTATGGGTGTGATCCTAGTTCATTAGAAGGTCAGACTCGTTATATGATTAATGAGAATATCTTCCAGAGACAACTTCCTTATTTTGAAGGTAGTGGTATGACTGTTAGTTATTATATGAATGCTGCTTATCGTTGGTTAGGATGGGGTATTCATGGTGCTAGAACTAACTATGCCTATAATTATACAAATAAATTGACTTGGGTATGATATGAGACTTGGAATCATGTGTTCTGGCAACGGTTCTAACTTTGAGAACATCGTTCATTCGTGCCCAGAGCATGAAGTTAAGATCATGGTTTACAATAAGAAGAAAGCAAAGGCGAAACAGAGGGCAGAAAGATTAGGTATCTCCTCTTGTTATAGTAAGGATGAGGATGAGATCATTGCATTGTTTCATGCATATGAAATTGATATGATTGTCCTGGCAGGGTGGATGAGGATAGTATCTAAGAAATTTTGTGATGAATTTCCTAATAGAATTATAAATATACATCCATCATTACTTCCTAAGTATAAAGGATTGAATGCTGTACAACAAGCCCTAGATAGTGATGATCTAGTTACTGGATGCACGGTTCATTATGTGACGGAGGAACTTGATTCTGGTGCTATAATATGTCAAGCAGAGGTTGCTATCGGGCATAGGGATACATTAGAAACATTAACTAAGCGTATCCAAAGAGAAGAGCATCGTATTTTACC
>Ga0208275_1000067_pt1 | contig 16412 bp, 36 predicted proteins | sample ETNtaG_FD_185757 | JGI IMG/M metagenome (GOLD analysis project Ga0208275, IMG submission 185757) | Marine microbial and viral communities from oxygen minimum zone, Eastern Pacific Ocean - ETNP201306PF49B (SPAdes) (version 2) | ecosystem: Environmental > Aquatic > Marine > Oceanic ... | reverse complement strand
AGCAACCCTCAATGCCTTTAATGATTTAGCAGATTGGGGCGCAGATAGTGTTCGAGTTGGAATTGGAGGAGGATCAATATGCTCTACCAGAATTATGACAGGTCACGGAATTCCTACATTTCAGTCTATTCTTGATTGCGCTCGTTCAGATCGAGATGCAGCGCTAGTAGCTGATGGTGGTATTAGGACATGTGGCGATATCGCAAAGGCTTTGGCTGCAGGCGCAGATGCTGTCATGTTAGGGTCAATGTTGTCAGGTACAGATGAATCACCAGGCGAAATATTCAGAGTAGACGGCTTACCATTTAAGACCTATAGGGGCATGGCATCTAAAGAAGCACAGCTTCAGTGGAGAGGTCATGTTTCTTCCGAAGAAGGTGTTGCTTATAGATCTCCGTATAAAGGCCCAGTTGACGTTACATTAGACTTAATAAAAAAGTCGCTTAAGAGTGCTTTTTCATACTCTGGTGTTAAAAATTTAAAAGAATTTAGATATAATTCAGTATTCACAAAAATTACTCAGTCAGGTATGATTGAGAGTAAACCACACATTCTACAAAAATAAGGAGAAAATCTAGAATGGCAACCACAACAAATACAGGTACTACTACAAATACAACAACTACAGCAGTGCCTCCATCAACAGGTCAGCTGGCACTTAGTGCAGTTGTTGCAGCATTTCAGGCTCAACGTGAAACTGCTTTGGCACAGATTAGCCTTTTCATCAATAATCCAGCAGGTGTTGCAGATCATAATAATTTTGTCGAGGAAATTCAGACTTGTGTAACTAATCTAACCAATGCAAACAATGCTTTGGCTACCATTACAAACACTTTTAGCTTTGGGGAATCAACGCCCACCACACCTATTACTGATACAACTAACCAGAACTAAGACAATCCATTGCTCTGGTGCATATTTAGCTAGTATGGGTAAGAAGATCATAGAAGAGTGCATCGTCGTCGGAGGTCAGGCCTCCGGTGGCAATGTTCTTGGTAAAAATCGTGATAGAAATTATTCCCCTCGCCTTAGAGTTGTTCGTGATATCATGGATGGCGTTGAGGTTGCTTATATACATGATTTAGATACTGGCTATATGGAGGGTATGAATGCTGCAGGGCTAGGAATGGTTAATGCAGCGCTTCTTGTAGGCAAGGATGAAAAAGAAGTTAAGGGAAAAGTTCAATCTGATGATGGCCCTAGAATGGAAAATGCTCTAAGGCACACAAAACTTTCAGACATGATCAAAGCTCTTATTTCATATATGGACGGGATTAAAGGTCATACTATTGTTGGAAGCCCAAAATCACTATATAGTATTGAAATGACTAGTGAGACAAATCCTGTGGTTAGAAAGCTAAATCCTGCAACAGGCTTTGATGTAAGAACGAATCATGGTGAAGAACATCCGGATGCAGGTTATACACCAAGAACACACCCAGATGATTATCTTTCATCAAAGATTCGAAAAGCTACAGCACAAGTTCAATTGGCTAATATTGATGATCATGAAAAATTAATGCCAGCTTTAGCTCAGCAACATTTTGATACTGCTAGTAATTTTAATATGTTGCGTGCAACAAAAAAGATGAAGACTACAAACCAGATACTTCTTCATTTAGATAAAAAAGAGATGATTGTGTATCTCGTTCCGGGGCACTGTAAATATCAAGGAATAGTTGATAATTGCCCAGAAGGATATGATCACGCAATTAAAATAAGGGTGATGGAATATCCAGCCGATAAGGAAGTATAATGAAGTTAAAAAAGAGTGATTTGCGAAGAATTCTAATGGAAGAGCTTGATATAGATAAGCTTTATGAACCAAAAGAAGATGTCCTCGCAGGTGGAGATAATTTAGTACTAGATATTGATCATGAAAAACTTGCAGGCCGAGAAGAAGATATTGAAGGCCCAGAGATTATGGACATAACGGGCGAAGCTAGAATTCGTAAGATTGTTCGTGAAACTATGCTTGCTTTTGCGGAGCCCGAAGAGGTGGGAAAAAGTGACCATGAAAAAGATCCGGACAAAGATGGCATAATTCAGCCCGATGATCTCTATAAGCATTTCGATATCGATAAAGATGGTGTTGTCTCTACACAAGATTACGATAATCATATTCAATATCACTCTACCCACCCACAGATTCTAGAACCTTTTGAGAAGGTTGCACTAGAAAGCGCACCCAATGCAATGTGTCCAACATCTTATGAAAAGGCAGCTAGTAATTTGGTTGCAGATCCTACAAATGCGCATCAACTAATTCGACCGGTAATGGATGCCACAGGTATTGGTTGCCCTGCATCTGCTGCCAAAGCTTTGGCTGATGTACTTCAAATTGCACAAGAAAGTGGTGTGATCGAGCACGACTAAATGATACCTGAGTTAGATTTGCACGGTGTCCGACATGAAGATGTAGCACGCAAGTGTGATCAGTTTATGACTGAAATATGGGGTCGATGTGATGAGGCAAAGATAATTACAGGAAATTCTATTATTATGAGAAAACGCGTTGTATCAGCTTTGCGATCTTATGATATAGATTTGGAACCTTTGCCTTACAATCCAGGAATTCTTAGAGTTTTCTTCTAACTGCTAATACATCATAAAATTTAGATATATACTTGACAGTATCGTATTTTAAAGCGAGTGTGTTTAAGTGTCAAAAGAAGTCAATAGTTGTTTTAAGCCGTTCAAAGATATACATAAGGGAATGTCAGCAGCCGTTATGGGCTGCGGTCCAACTTTAAATCTATACGATGGAAGTAAAAATTTAATTCATGTAGGTTGCAATGAGTTGCTATACTCACAAGAGCTAAGCTTAGATTATCATTTTGTAGGTGACTCACAATCAGATTGGCCTGATCGTAAAAAAACATTTGCAAAAGACCCTAAAGCTTATAATGATTACAGCCCTAATATATCAAAATTTGTACGAGATCATCCTCAAGATGAATGCAGTATTATTCAAGCAAACAAAGGACGCCTAGTATCGGGTGCTCTTCATTATGATGTCGCCACCCCGGGGATGACATATAAAGGCTTCAAAAAGCATCGCCAAAAAGAGTTTCAGAAAGATATTCTTTCAAATTACATGTATAGTCGAATATCAATAACATGGGAGATGATGCAATTTATATTGTGGACAGGTGTCAGTAGAATATATCTTATGGGCCATGATTGTTCATATAGAGAAGGGACGGTTCATAATCCGACCGTGCGCGCCTATGGTGGTATGCCTCGATCTGGCTTGATTGAAAAATGGAAAGAGATAAAAGTTTGGATTGAAAAAGAATATCCGAATGTTGATGTTGCATGTATTAATCCGGATGAAATGAGATGTTTTAAAGAAGTTACGTTAGATCAAGTTGTGGAGAACTAATGTTTAGCAAAGAGATTAGAGACTGCTTAGAAGAATTAAAAAATCATCACGGAGCTGTAGCACTTAAGGCTAGTTTTGAAGATGAAGGAATCAATGATGACGATCTTACAGATTTAGTTCTTTTGTCTGGCTGCGCAAATCTAGATGTTGCAGTAAAGATTGGGGGTGCAGAAGCAAACTCTGATATTGACCGATGTTTGCGTCGAGGCGTAATAGACATAGTAGCACCCATGATTGAAACAACATTTGCAGCCGGCAAATTTATTACAGCTGCCGGTATAAGGTCTTCGGCGCTTGGAGCTACAAATTTAGGACTTCATATCAATTTAGAAACCAAGACAGCATCACAAAATATAAATGAGATTATAAGCGACCACTCAGATAGTCTTAGTGGGATTGTAGTAGGTCGATCAGATCTTTCAAAGTCAATGGGCTTACAAAAAAAAGATGTTGATACAACCGACGTTATGAACATTGTTGAAAGCATGCTTCTAAAGGCAAAAAATGCAGGTCTTACTACAACAATGGGCGGTACGATATCGGCATCTAGCGTTGAACATATAGCACGTCTATCTATTTCTGGACTTTTAAATCGTTATGAAACAAGAGCTGTAGTATTTGAATTGCATGGAAATAGCTCTCATCCAAAATTGATATCAGCAATTGGATGTGCGCTTCGATATGAACAATTATTATTAGAAACAAGGTCTGTATATCATACGATAAGAGCACATGGATTGACTCAACGCGTAATGTCTATTGAAAGTAGAAAGAATGTCTAATGACTATAGTGAACTAGTTTCGCAAGAAGAAAAGAATCAGATTGGTATCGATTTTGATGGCGTTATTCACAAAAATTCGTTAGGATATTATGACGGTACCATATATGATGACCCTGTACCTGGAACAAAAGAAGCGTTATATAAGCTGTCTTTAAAGTACAATATTGTTGTATTTACGTGCAAGGCGAAACCAGATCGAATTTTGGTAGATGGTAAGACAGGTACAGCACTAGTATGGGAATGGCTAGAGAAACACGATTTGGCAAAGTTTGTAAAAAGTGTAACATCAGAAAAACCTCGTGCAGCTTTTTATATTGATGATAAAGCATTTCGTTTTAAGGCATGGGAATTTCTAATGCCTCACTTGGAGAGACTATGATTGCATTAGTACCGGTTAGGAAAGGCTCCGAGCGGGTTGTTAATAAAAATGTGCGAGACTTTGCAGGCTCATCACTCTTAGAAATAAAAATAAGACAGCTACTCAGATTAAATCTTTTTGATGAGATTATAGTTACAACAGATTGTCATGATATGATTGATATTGCAAAGAAGAATGGTGTCACAGGACATATAAGAGATGAACAATATTGTCTATCAACAACGCCAATGACGGATGTGTATAGCTATTTAGGAAAGACATTTGAAGAAGCCAAAGATATTGCTTATATTAATGTAACAAACCCTCTCTTAAGAGATGAAAGCATTAGTGCATGCATTAGAAGTTATATGACAAAAGATGATATCATAAAGTCTGTTAATACAGTTCATGAAGTAAAAGAGTTTTTGTGGCATGAAAATCATCCAGTCAATTATAATCCGGAAAATCAACCAAGATCTCAGGATTTGCCAAACTACTGTGCACTTAATTTTGCATGCAACATTATATCGGCACAAGACATGAAGAATATGGGTGTAATTGTTGGTCACCCATTTAAAAGTGTAATAATTGATAAGATTCAATCTTTGGATATTGATGATATATACGATTTTGAAATTGCAGAGACACTTTATAAAAGAGCCTCTAGAGGAGATAGTAAATGAGATTTAGAGTTGGAGATCGAGTGGTACCTATATTTGCATCACATAAAGCAGGGACTATTACCGAAGTAAAGTCAGCAAATAATGGTCAGTGGACAGTTGGTGGTCCTACAACGCTGCAGATACTAATAACCATCAAGCATGATAATCCAGAATTTGGTGAGCAAGTGTGGCGGGCGAAAGATATAATAAAAGAACCGTAAGGAAAGGTAAAGACAAACCATATTATATGTACGTCTTGCGCTGCAGTGACGATTCTCTTTACTGCGGTGTTTCAACGGATCCAACAAGAAGACTCAAAGAGCATAATGAGTCAGCTAGAGGTGCAAAGTACACACGATCTCGGCGCCCATGCAAACTACTTTTTACACAAGAATGTAAGTCAAAATCAGATGCATATAAAAAAGAAGCGGCGTTTAAGAAGCTTCGAAAGCTTCAAAAATATGAATATATGTGCCAAGTAATTGACGAAGAAATGCTAGCTCAGATTGCTCAAGTGGAAAAGATGAATAAATCCAATGATGCTATAAATGATGCAGGCACCAATTGTGACAATGGGAGCTAAGTGATGACTTCTTCTTATGTAAAGAAAACAAGAAGATAAGCCTACCAAACTAAGTTTACATGTAAAGAATAGAGGCGCGCCCATGGATAAAAGATAGTCCATGACGGGATTGAGCTCAATTAAATATCCATTAGATACACCCAAATGGGTAAAATACGCATCAAAAAAATTAAGCAAATTTAGGACAAGTAACCAAATGAAGATATTGTGATTACTCTCCGTCGTCTTCTCCATCATCATCACCTTCATCCATGCCGCCATAATCATCATAGTCGGAGTCACCGTCTGCCCAATGGTGGTCACCTACATGCCCACCGGCTCCGCCACCGCCGCCTTCCCATGGTGGCTTCCATCCAACAATTTTTTCTTCACGATCTTCAACTAGAATGGCGCGAATAAGCGTACGTAGAGAAGTTTCTGTTAATCTCATGTGTTACTCCGGAACAATTTTTTTATGCTATTAAGTATAACCTCGAAACCATAAGCAAGTTTAAAGAAAAACTTATAAGGGCCTTCATGAGCTTGTTTCATAATTTGAATTTGTTGCCTAAGGTGTTGATTTTCTCTTTTAAGAGATCTAATTTGCAAATTTTGAATAATCAATACACGACGCATTTTTTGGTCGTGGAGAACTACAGGGCTTGTGTTCGAAGGGGTCTTCTTGCTGCTCATTGAGCTCTCCCTTCATATCATTATTGAGGAACATATAGTGACTCCTTAAAATTTGAGTTGAATTACTACAATAAGTATAGACAAAAAAATGCATGATATTGTTTTAGTAGTCATCATTGATTCACCTAGTAAGACCCATGTCATAATAGGAAAAACTAAATACGATGTACCAAACCCAATAAAGCGAGCAGACCATACGCTATCTAGGCCTGTATAAAGTGACTTAGTCGCAAGTGCAGACAAAATAGATGTAGGAATTGCTAAGCCTAAAATTACCCACCAAACCTTAGATGATTCGCGCCATCCTTCAACAAATTGAAGATTAAGTGTAAACCAAATGAAAGTGTGAACAATTACAAGTATGCCAATGCCCAGCGCAACATTCATTGATTATCATCAATATTTAGATGAATATTAATCTCATTAAGCGCACCATCTAGTGAATTACGAATGTCTAGTAAGCGATTATAAGCTTTGGATATGTCAGCAAGACAGTTGCGCGCTTCATAGAGTTGATTTGTAAGCTTCTCGTTTGCTTTCTGTGCTTCTAGAATCTCTTCTTTGAGTTTACCTATAGATCTCTTAAATCGAGCTATCTGTGCCTTGGTTCTATAAGAAGCATCAGATGATATAGTTTGTTTCTCATGAGAAGAATTAACAAGTCGCATAAGTGTGCGACGTGCCCTTTTAAGCCGAGAACGTGTCCGATTTGTATGTTTAGTCATTCACACCCCGTTCAGGATAAACTAAGCGTTTTTACTTATATTACACATAATAGTGTGTATTGACGAATTTTATAATATGTGTTTTGTAAACGGTTAAACGATTGATTCGGTACGATAGAGTCCTATCTCCCCTCACAAATCGACACCCGTTCTAATCACTACCTACGCAATATGAGACTTCTCGTGTCATCAATACTTCTTCGGGTGTGATAGGCTTTAAATTGTTTAATCTAGCAGGCATTATTTCCCAATGTGATAATGGGTGTGATCGATCTAGTTCTTTAAGGAACCACTCTGCACGTTCTTTTCCTCGAACTGTTGATAAAATTTTGCCATCAAAATATATTTCCCACCAGTCCAAATTAACATAACTCATTGCAAACTCTCCATAACAGCCTCTTGCTTGCATGTGTCTATATAGAAATATAGCCTCTACACATACTTATCCAAGCACAGAGTATAATGATACTCTAATAATCCACTAGGAGAATGTTAAAATGATGGAGATTCTTGGAATCTGTTGGAAATTTGTATGTGATACTGCTATATCCCTTTGGGGCTTAGGAGAATCCGCCGCAATGTTTGTATGGGACTTGCTGGTTATCCTGCATGTCAACCACCCACGGTTGGAAGGATTGCTTATTGGTGTTACCCTTGCATGGTTGCTGGCGAGAAGAGATCGGCACCCATTGCTTAGAGCTGCATCGTCACCTCTCAATTTGATAATTGGGATTTTAGATCTTGCATGGGACCATGTTGCTGAATTTTTTCGGGACGTTTGGACCACAATCAAGGGCTGGTATTATCGGGCTAAAAATTGGATCCAAAGCAAATGGGCCGACTGGGTCTGGACCCCTGTGATGGGTAGCCTAAGATGGCTAAAGTCCAAACTGAGTCGCAAGGAAGAGAAAAAAGAAGAGGGCTAACATGTTTACTTTTCTGGAATTAATGAGAGATGACTGGAACGCCATCGGCTTGGGCCTCAACGTTCTAGCAGACCTTATTTTCTTTGGATCGCTGTATTGGGCACATATTATTGCCAAGAATGCGGTTCGTAAGGACGGATAAGAAAAAAAGATTATGTCCTGCATCTTAAGGTAAACAAGAGGTGCAGGACATATTTAATTGTGTCGGTGGGATATTTGGTCTGAGCCCACTTTAAAATAAAATGAGATCGGCACATCTAGGACCATATTGGCCCCTTTAAAGCCGGACTCGTTTTTTAACTGAAGAGGATTTAAGGAGAGACGATATGTCAGGTTTATTACACAGATTAGCTAAGTTATTTGATTCATCCCACTGTTGCTGCTGCTGCGGTTGTTGCGCATGCGCTGGTTGCCAGGGCTGCAAGTAAAAGGAAACACCCGTGAAAATCACCAAACGGCAACTACAACAGATCATCAAAGAAGAGAAGACGAAGCTCCTTGAAGAACAAATGGGCGGTGATATTGTTGAGATCCCTTTGTCTCTCTTTAATGATTTGACTGAGTACCTTGAAGATATGGGTGGCCTTCGGATGAAAGGCAGTGACTTTATATCTAGTAGAGCTCGGGATCTTTTACTCCAGGTTGAAAGACAAGTAGGAACAACATGAAAATCACAAAAAGACAACTAAGAAGAATTATCCGGGAATCATTAGTAACTGAATTTTTTGGCCTGGGTAAGAAGAAGCCTGAAGCTTACACGCAGGCATTGAAAGATGCCGGCCTTACAGACCGCAATATCGAAGTTGCCATGCCTAACATGCCGCAAACCTTGGCAGACAAAAAAGTAGAACCAGGTGATGTTACGACTGCTGTAAAAGAGCTGCTAAAATCGCCAGGCGATCACATAGGTGGAGTCCCAGGCGGTAAAGCTATATTGAAAAAATTAAAATCCATGGGAGCAATAAAATGAAAATCACCAAACGACAACTAAGAAGAATCATCAAAGAAGAGAAGCTTAAGCTTCTTAAGGAGCAGCCAAAAGCTACTGCAATGGGCCACACTGCGGCCTCTGATGAGCTGTTTGGAGCAAAAGAAAATTTGCTCGACCTTATAGAGCAACTCCTCGATCCTAATGAGTACCATGCCTATATTGATACTCTTATTAGAGAACTTGAAGAAATGAAGCAGGATATATAGGGTGAAGATTACAAAGAGGCAACTTAGAAGAATTATTCGAGAAGAAAAGAGAAGAATCGTGAATGAAATCGGTCCTGCACGACCTGTCCCGAATCCTGAAATGAAATCACCAGGAGAAGACACTCCAGGAGAGAAAGGGATGAAGAATCAGTTTGCGGCCAAGAAGCTTCAAACTGTTTACAAAAACCTAATGGACATTCACGTTCAAACAAGCGGTCCCATGTACGATGAGATTCAGAATCAGCTGATCTTGTTAGAAGATGCGATGGAACTGATGGGGATATCATACTAATGAAGATCACAAAGAATCAACTAAGAAGAATTATTCGAGAAGCGTTATTAAGAGAAGCTGACGACGAGTCGATGTATGATGACATCACAAAGGTCAAGACGCACACACCTCAACCGGATAACCACCCTAAGCCTTCCATTACTCATGATGATCGACAAGGTGAATATAACCTAGGTAGAGAGGATTCATTTGCCGGCATAAGACCACAATCTAGCGGTAAAGACTATATGAGGGGTTATAACGAGGCACAGGCGGATGCTGGTTTACCTACAATGCAGGCACCGTCGAGGCAAGAAGCTTGATCCTAACAAGCTCAAAGGCGCATTCGCTGGAAAACACTATGGGAGTAGATAAATGAAAATCACCAAACGACAACTAAGAAGAATTATTAAAGAAGAGAAGCTTAAGCTTCTTAAGGAGCAGACAGCTCCAGCTGTGCAAGGTCAGCTCCTTGCTGATTTCTCAATGACCATGGATGCGATATCTGAAATTGCTGCTGGTATGTACGGACTAGATGATCCCGCCAATGTTAAAGCAGGACTATCAGTACAACCGGCTGGAGATGAGATGGCAAGTGATCTTGAGTTGCAGGTTGAGCGTCTTAACGATCTCTATACAAAACTTGAAGCACACTTTGAATCAGGAGATAGATAAATGAAAATCACAAAAAGACAACTTAAAAGAATCATTAAAGAAGAGAAGGCGAAGCTTCTCAATGAAAACAATCCCATGGCAAACGCTGAGCGTATGCAAGGTGCATATGCAGATACTACTGCCATCGATGAGATTGAAAACGCCATGTCAGATCTTCAAGCAGGCGTAAATGCCGATGCCTTTGATGATATGCAGGATGAGGATGAAGCTGATGATGCCGCAGTTGCTGCATTGACTTTTACTGTTGCACAAACTTTCCAATCATTGGGTATGATGGCACAGTATGATGCGCTTTTAAGAACACTCAGATGAAAATCACAAAACGACAACTTAAAAGAATTATCAAAGAAGAGAAGCAAAAATTGCTTAAAGAAAGTCAAGATCCAGTCAGCTTATTACAGATTGCTTACGGAGATCTTGAAATGGTTTCTGAGCAACCGGGTCCTATGCAATCAGAGGTTTTAGACATTATGGAATTAGTAAAAGATGCTATCCTCGGCTTAGGCGGTCGTGTATAAAATGAAAATCACAAAGAGACAGTTAAGAAGAATCATTAAAGAAGGAAAAGGAATCTAAAATGAAAATCACAAAAAGACAACTAAGAAGAATCATCAGAGAAGAGAAGAACAAACTGCTTAACGAAATTGGTGGTAGAAGCCCGGCAGCGTACGGTAAAGGTGGGCCAAACATAACCGGTCAGTCTAAGGGGTTCGATGGTGTTCGTGGTGAAATCGATGATCAAATTAACAGCGCATTATCAGCAGCAAAAAAAGCTAGAGATCTCCTTCCGGGAGATAATCCTATGAGCCGCAAAAAAGCTGGTGAGGCTCTTGAAGTAGCGATAAAAGCACTCTTAAAAGCTAGTAACGTTTACAGGTTATAAAAGGAAACATGATGAAAATCACAAAAAGACAACTAAGAAGAATCATTCGAGAAGAAAAAGCAAAGCACCAGGAGTCACCTAAGCGAGCGAAATTACGACGATTAATTCGCGAAGAAGCTGAGGGCGGCGGTGCACCTAATGTTGATGATATTGCCCGAAAGGTGTCGTCCTTGGGCGCCGAAGGGGCAATTCAATGGCTAGGTGACTTGATGGCTAAATTAGATGTTGGCGGTGCTGCACCAGAACCTGCTGTTGCTCCTCCACCTCCTGTTGAAGAAACATTACCTGAGGATATGTAAATGAAGATCTCAAAGCGTCAGCTAGCACGTATTGTACAAGAAGAAACAATACGCCATAGCAAAATAATGGATCTTAATGAATCAGTTCGTGAAGCGTACGCTGAGCACTTACTATTGACATATCCTAATGTTTTGCTAGCAGAAGGTCATATTACAGCCAGTACTTATACACGTGCATGCAAAATGCGTATGCTAAATGAAGCAAAGGGTACTAATCGTCATCTTGAAGAAGCGTTTTTTGATGATGTTAAAGCCATGGCCAAGAAGGTCGGCGGCGCCGCAATGGAAAAGGGAAAAGAGCTTGGTAAGGCAGGTCTGGAAAAAGCTAAAGAAATTGGCAATACAGAAATCGATACTAAGAAATTTGCCAAAGATGCTTCTAGAGTAGGAAAAGAAGCAGGTGAAATGATTTCAGGCGCCGGCGAGGGTCTTTGGAATGCATTGGCACCTGTTGCTAAAAAGCTGGGTGCCAAGGCAGCTGATGCTGCCAAAGGAACAGTTGATGCTATTGAAAAGAATGCTCCGTCTGCTTTAGCCACTGCAGAAAAAATGATCGGTGGCGCTGTTGATAGTGCAATGAAGGGTGTAAAGGGTGCTGCTTCAACTGCGGCCGGCGCAATTGGCGATTCAGCACATAGCCTTGCAGACATGATAACAAAGGCCAAAGAAGGTCTTTCAATGGAGCAACAGGCAACAAAAAGCCCACAGGCATTTTTAGCAACTTATAACGCCCTTCAGCAAAAACTAAATGATATGGGCGTGCCGGCACAAACACCTGAATTAGCACAGAGTTCGCTGGGTGTTTGGGAATCTCCTGATGGTCAATCAGCTCTAGCAGCAGGTGCAAAGAAAGCAGGCATCTCACCTGCCGAATTACAGTCACTTACTGCGCTATATGTAAGTCAATCCAGATATGTTGATATGGCAACAAAAGCATCAGCGCAAATGTCTGAAGGCAGAACGATTACACGAAGTCAAATTCGTCGTTTAGTTAGAGGATCAATAAAAAGGTAATATAGTTCAATGAAAATTACTAAGCGTCAACTTCGAAAAATTATATGTGAGGCACTAGCTTTGGACTTAGAAGTTGGTGATGTTATTTTGACAGGTAAATTTAAGAATAAGCGCAAGGTAGTTAAAGATATTGGGGTTGATGAGTTAGGCCAACCAACGATCAACGGTATGAAGATTTTAAACTTTAGAATTGAAAAATTAATGCCGCGTGATAAGTGGAGCAAAAAATCCTTAGAGGAAGAAAAATGAGAATTACAAAACGACAACTAAGAAGAATTATTCGAGAAGAATCAAAAAAGCATCCCGCTCTAAAAGGTGATCAGGATAAACTGCCCAAAGGTCTTCAAAAGGCAATTATTGATAAGGCTGATGATGAGTGGGAAGAGCAAAATGAGTCTAGTCTTAGAGCGAAGCTAAGAAATATGATCAGTGAGGTAACAGTATCCGATAATGCCGACGAGGTATCTGAGGAACTGAGCGTAATGCGCGATACAATTAGAGAGATCCAAGGCTTTTGTGAGAATGGTAATATGGATTTCTCCATGGATGGCCAGACTCGTGTTGCTACATTACTAGAGCAAGTTGTAGATCTCATGGAAGAAGCAATTGCAGTTACAGATGAGGACGAGGGACTTTAAGAATGACAACTAGAAACCAATTTAAGAAAAGCATACGTAAGTCGCTTAAAGAAATGGCTAATGATACAATTAATCTAGGCGGCGAAGAATGGTCCCGAGATGATTTATTAGATGCTATAAGCGATTATTCAAAAGAGCTGACGGGGCGAAGAGATCGCGGTGCTATAGAACGATTAGCTTCAGCTCCTCTAGAAGATCTTGCAGCACACTATGAAGATATGTCTAATAGCGAAGAAGGTCAACAATTGGCACGATTAGATTCTGATGCTGAACTAGGGCATGAAGATAGTATGCATTCTCTTGACAGGGGCCCCAAACAACAAGGTATGGGTCGAAGAACAGAAAGTAGAATGAGAATTACAAAGCAGCAGCTCCGACGAAAAATTCGTCATATATTAAATGAAGCTTTGCAAGATCATGGTATTAGCTATACATCAAATTATGACAGTATGCTAGCAGAATCGAGAACACGCGGGCACATGATTTATCTTTGTGAGGGACCCACAGGATTGGGTTCTGGTGTTACAACATTTGGCACGGTGATGGAGAAGTTTGATCGCGGTGAGCTCGACGGTGACCAAATGTGGAACATTATTGAAACTTCCATGGAATATGAATGGTCAAGAATTTGGGGTGACCCACTTCTAACAGAAGGATTATTTGGTAACCTTGGTGCAAAAGCTGATAAGTTTCTAGCTAAATCTGCAGATATGATTAAGACAGGTGCAGGTAAAGTTGCAGGCGGCGCCGCTAAAGCTGCTGGTGCTGTTGGTGGCGCTGTTAAGGGTGTCGGCGATGTTGCCAAAGGCGCAGCCAAAGGCGCATGGGATGCAATGCCAGATTCTGTAAAGAAGGGAATTGAGATGGTCCTTGATAAGGCTGTTTCATTCTTTGAAAAGATGTTTGATCAGGCTATAGCAATGGCCGAAAAGCATACGCCGACATTTGTTAAGATTGTTAGAAAGATGATTGAGTGGAATGCAGCATTTAAAGAAAAGCACCCTATTCTTCATTCTGTAATTAGCAAGATCGTTTTTATGCTTATCATCTACGGTGTTTCATTGCTTCTTACTCCTGCTGCTGGTGGTGCTGCTGCTGCTAAGGCAGGCGCCGGCGCTAAAGGAGCAGCAGCAGCTAAAGGAGCAGCTGTTGCAAGCAAGGCAAAGGCAGCAGCTGGTGCAGCTAAGGGCGCAAAGGCAGCAACTGGTGCAGCTAAGGCCGCCAAAGGGGCAGGTGCAGCCGCCAAAGCAGCAAAAGCTGCCAAGCTTGCCAAAGCCGCTAAGGCCGCTAAGGCAGCAAAAGCAGCTAAGGGAGCCGCTTCTGCTGCAAAGGGTGCAAAGGCAGCGAAAGCAGCTAAGGGTGCTTCTTCTGCAGCGAAAGCCGCTAAGGCAGCAAAAGCAGCAAAAGCAGCAAAAGCAGCAAAAGCAGCAAAAGCAGCTAAGGGAGCCGCTTCTGCTGCAAAGGGTGCAAAGGCAGCTAAGCTTAGCAATGCCAAAGTCAAGGCAATGAAGGGACTGCTTGATACATATTCTCAGTCCAACCCAGAAATGGCAGATCAGGCGCTTGAAGCAATTAAACTCTTACAAGATGCACAATCAGGTGGTGTTACAACTCAAGAGATTGCAAACATGAATAAGGTTGCCAAGGCAGCTTATAGTTCGATCAATAATGTTGTTGCTCAGGCTCAAGCAGGTGATCCTGTTACACAAAAGTACTTGCTTAAACTTACTAAGCTCGGTGGACGAGTAATAGTCAAGGGATAAACAGTGAAAATCACAAAGAGACAACTAAGAAGAATTATTCGCGAGGCGGTAGCCGATATGCGTGACTCCACCACAGAATACTATACTGACTCCTCCGGAAAGCAGTCGATGGTACCTGACGCACGATGGGCAGAGGAGCAGGGGGAGAAGGCGCAGGAATTGGCACGAAATGTCTCAGAGTATATCGCCTTCGCCGGAAGTCCTGCCCAGGCAGACCCCAAGAGACCAGAGTGGGCGATCAAGCAGGTCGCTGAGGATGAGCGCATCGATATGAAGATCGTGAAGGCGGCCGTGGATGAGTTTGGAATTGATATCAAGCAGTTCGATGACGACGGCGACCTGGATGAGCCTCGATGAAGAAATTCTTGCTAACACCCGATACATATGCATACAACGGAAGTAATGCAGATCCAGCTGATCTAGAATCAGTACGTCAGCATTGGGCACCTGGCACGTTAAATAAACTAGGAGAATCTAAAATGAAAATTACAAAAAGACAACTAAGAAGAATTATCCAAGAAGAAAGAGCTACGGTAATGGGAATGACTGGTCGAAGTGACGAGCTATTTGATGCAAGAGATAATCTGCTTGGTCTTATAGAAATGTTAGAGCCCGAGGAGTTTAATTCTTATATTGACTCTCTTATCAGGGAATTAGAAATGATGAAGAGGGGTGTATAAAATGAAGATTACAAAGAATCAACTAAGAAGAATTATTAGAGAAGAGAAGCAGAAGCTTTTAAAAGAAGGAAGATACAGCGATAGCACAGCAGGTGAAAGTGTAACTGATCTTCTTGGTAAACTACATGATGCTATCAATGCACTTTATAGCGTGATGGAACCAATCGAGCTTGCATCCGAACTACGCGGTATTGCTGCTGATATCAACCGAGAAGACGATCGGCAATTCGCTCGAGAGAGGGACAGTCAATGAAGATTACAAAACGACAACTAAGAAGAATTATCCGAGAAGAGAAAGCTAGGCTTTTAAGAGAGGCTTATGACTCACCCGCTGATATGAGTATGCATGATGCTGCTGATCATTACGAGAAAAAGAATAGCCCTCCCTCCATGGATGCTAAAACTGCCGATGCTGCCCAACTCTTACAAACTGCTTATTATAACTTAGATGATTTAGTTGGTGGTACGACTGACGATGGTGTAGTTGATGATGTCCTTATGAATATGGAGCTGATAAAGAACGCTCTCCACATTCTCGGAGTTGTTCTCTAATGAAAATTACAAAGAGGCAGCTTAGAAGAATCATCAAGGAAGAGAAAGCTCGCTTGCTTGCCGAGGGGGAAAATCCGGTCAGCTTATTACAAATTGCTTATGGAGATCTTGAAATGGTTTCCGAAAACATATCAGGCCCGATGCGATCAGAGGTTTTAGACATCATGGAATTAGTAAAAGACGCTATCCTCGGCTTAGGCGGTCGTGTATAAAATGAAGATTACAAAACGACAACTTAGAAGAATCATTAAAGAAGAAAAAGCACGTCTGCTAAGTGAGGCAATGACGCAGAACGATGTTGAGGCTACGTTCATGCAAATGAATGAGATGACAGAAGAGCTTCTTTC
>Ga0208275_1000063_pt1 | contig 16783 bp, 11 predicted proteins | sample ETNtaG_FD_185757 | JGI IMG/M metagenome (GOLD analysis project Ga0208275, IMG submission 185757) | Marine microbial and viral communities from oxygen minimum zone, Eastern Pacific Ocean - ETNP201306PF49B (SPAdes) (version 2) | ecosystem: Environmental > Aquatic > Marine > Oceanic ... | reverse complement strand
CCGGCTGCTGGCTTGAATGGAGCCGGTGTCAAGCGCCCCCCCGCTGTTAAGCGCTTTGTACTGGAAATTCGGCATGGGGATTAGTCACGGTTGACGTGTTCACTCTTGGTGACTCGCAACACTTCGTCCGGGGTGGTGATGCCTTCACGAACCAAACGCCATCCATCCTCGGAGAGTGTTCCCATCCCGGCTTCGGTGGCCAGTTCCTTCAGCTCCCCACTGGAGCAATTTTGGAGGATGAGCTGACGGATTTTCTGGTTGAGCGGCATCATCTCGAACACAGCATGCCGGCCATGGAAACCGGTATTTCGGCATTCTGTACAGCCCACCGGTTTAAAGATCGGCGTCCCAGACGGGATGTTGAATTCCTCCTTCAAGGCTCTGGCTTTGTCAGAGCGGTCCTCGGATTTGCAAACAGGGCAGAGGACACGCACCAAGCGCTGGGCCAGGACACCCTCCAGCGAAGAAGCGACAAGATACGGCTCAACGCCCATGTCTACCAGACGGGTCAGCGCACTGGGAGCATCGTTGGTGTGCAGTGTGGAAAAAACCAGATGGCCCGTCAGAGACGCCTGTACGGCAATGCGCGCTGTTTCCTGGTCACGAATTTCGCCGATCAGGACCACATCGGGGTCGTGCCGCAGAATCGAACGCAGGCCCACGGCAAAGGTCAGGCCGGTTTTTTCTGAAACCTGGATTTGGTTGATGCCCCTGACCTGGTATTCGATGGGATCCTCCACTGTCACAATCTTGCGGATCATGTCGTTGATCTCCCTAAGGGCAGTGTAAAGCGTGGTCGTCTTGCCGGAACCGGTCGGGCCGGTGACCAGAAAAATGCCGTGCGGTATGCCGAGGATTTTGCGGAAGATGCTGCGCTCTTTCTCAGCCATGCCTAGATTTTCGAGGCTGAGCACGGTGTTGTCCTGCTTGAGCAACCGCATCACCACCGCTTCGCCATGCAGCATGGGAATGATCGAGACACGAACATCGACCTCGGCGCGTTTGACCTTCAGCTTGATGCGACCATCCTGGGGTAGTCGTTTCTCGGCAATGTTCAAGTGACTTAAAATCTTGATACGGGAAACAATCGCTGGCTGGAACCGCTTGATCTCGTTCGGCACTGGCACATCAAGCAATAGGCCATCCACACGGTAACGAATCTGAAGTTCGTTCTCGAAAGGTTCAAGGTGAATGTCCGTGGCCCGCATTTCAATGGCATCACTCAACACCTGATTAACGAATCGGATGATCGAGGCATCCCCGGCTGCCTTGTCGAGATCTGTCTCTTCCAGATCGCCTTCATCAAGAACCTGAAATGCTGCATCATCCTTCAGGGTATCGATGGTATCTGCCCCGACCCCGAGGCGACTTTTGATCTCCCTCTGAATCGCCTCCGAGGTGGCAAGAACCGGCTTAATATTCAGGCCGCTCAACGCCTTCAGCGATTCCAATCCCTGTGGGTCGAACAAGCGACTGGTGGCCACCTCAACTCCCTCGGCGGATTGCCGAAGCGGCAGGAGTTGCTCCTTGATCAGGACACGCGCCGGGAACAGGGAGATCGCGTCCTGCTCAATCTCAAGCCCCTCAAGGGACGTGAATTCAAGCCCGTATTCCTTTGCCAGCCACTGCAAAGCGGCCCCTTCCGAAGACAAGTTTGCCTGGGATTCCGACGTGGGTAAGGCAGCAAGTCTCTCCGCATCCAGTGCCGAGAGACTGCGACCATCAACCAACCGTTGTAACAGCTGGCTCAACAGCAGTGCTCCTTTTCGTAAAGCGGCGAATGAACTTAGTTCAAAAGTCCCGACAAAACCGCCTGGGCCTCCTGCTTCAACGTCAATAACTGGCGCAAGTCTTCCTGGGCTTTATTGAGTTTCGCCTCACGAGCCTTGCGATCCGCGCGGTAAGCGGCGAGCTTTGCCTTGATCTCCCCCTTGGCGGGATTTTCCTTTTCCAGGAGATCGCGAAGTTCACTGGTCGGAGTCTTTTCAGTGGAGGAATCACCGCGCCCTCGACTTCCGCGTCCCCCGAAGAAACTCATCATCCCGGATGCGCCAGAGATGCGATTGTCCATGACAGCCTGCACCTTGGGCTGGACCACCTTCCATTCAGCGACGGAAATGCCTAGGTTTTCACGGTAGCGCTCCATGATCCGCTCCATGATCTGGGATCGATCAAAGTTCCCACGATCACCACCTCTTCCCCCTCGATCACCACCTCTTTCCCCACGATCACGGTTGCGATCACGCTCCTGGGCTGAAATATCCACGGTAACACCGGCAAAAACCGCAGTTACCACCAACAATGACAATGATTTAATTAACGTATTCATAAGCCTCACTGTCTGTTAAACACATCAAAATGGAATTTAGTTACATATAATTTTGCTTAGATGGCAAAAGTTTGAACAGCAAAGGATACGAAAAACCGCAGTTTTGTGAAGAAAACATCAGGTTCAAGAACACTTTTCCTTAAAATGAAGTCATTTCTGCCTTATGGCATTATAACGCTCAGATTTCTTTTATAGCTTAGCATGGCCGTCAGTGAGACCCAGCAAACAACATTGCCGGTGAACCGTGTCCACAACGGTACGATCTTGTCAGTTAAGGCTTTGTGAGAGCTGCGGCGCTTCGCTATCCTTTGACTGCTTTCAGGCTTATGAAACCTCTACTAATCATGACTATCGCAACCATGCCATTGATGGGGTATGGGAAGCCAACGCAGGAATCCGAGGCAACTCTTGTGTCGCAGATCCAGACGCAGAAACTTCAACTGGCCGAAGAAATCAAGGCTCCGAAACTTGTGGCTGCTGAGTCGACAAAAGCAACAAAGGCAGTTTTCACTAACAAAGGAGCTGACACATCACGAGAGGCAAAACCAAAACCGTGGACAGCGAAGGAAGAATACGAAATTTCAATTCACGAAGCTGCCTGGAAGGGAAACATCAAAGCCATCGAACAGCATTTGGCTGCCGGCAAAGATGTGAATGCGAAAGATGATTTGTATGGAGACACGCCTTTGCTTTGGGCGACAGGCTTTGGCCACAAAGAAGTCATCGAAATGCTAATCGCTAAAGGTGCGGATGTGAATGCTAAAGCCGAGGAGGGATGGACTCCTATACATTACGCAACTGGTGTTAATGACAAAGAAATTATTAAACTGCTAATCGCCAAAGGTGCGAATGTGAATGCCAAGGAGGCAAAGGATCAAATTACCCCATTGCATTGGGCAGCTTGGCAAGGTCACAAGGAAGTCGCCGAACTTCTTATTACAAAAGGCGCAGGTGTGAATACGAAGAATAAAGGTGGGGGGACTCCTTTGCATAATGCCGCCTGGAAAGGCCACAAGGAAATTGTCAAACTGCTTATTGTAAAAGATGCGGATGTGAATGCGAAAGATGGTGATGGCGAAACCCCACTAAATTGGGCCGAAGGAGGGAAACACAAAAAGATTGTAGACCTCCTCGTCAAACACGGCGGCAAGACCAAGAAGGAACTGGAAGCCGCAGGCATATGAAGCACCTCCTAACCACAACAATTGCAACTGTGCTGTTGGCATTAGCGACCTTCGTCGGTCCTATTCGCGAAGCTGCTTGGGACAGCGACATCGCCGCTGTGAAACAGCACTCGGGTGCTGGCACAGATGTGAATTCTAATGGGTTGAACTTTTCACTGAGCTGTCCTGAAAAGTTGACGGCTCTTTTATTGACTGCGCTGTGCTTTAGGGGTAGACTATGAAGAAACTCACAGTGAGCAAGATAAAATAAACCCTTGGGAAGCAGTATTGAGACATGGTTTTAGAGACAGAATGTATGGAGAATGTATCCGCGCCGACGAAAACCTTCCTTGGCAGGGAAGGAAAGCTTTTGATTGACGGAAATTGGGTTACTTCGGCCAATGGAGAGACGTTTGAGACGATCAACCCTGCAACCAAGCAGCCGATTTGCTGTGTCGCACGAGGTAATGGCGAGGACATAGACAGGGCAGTCGCCTCGGCTCGCAGGTCGTTCGAGTCCGGAGTCTGGTGGCGAAAAACCACACCTGCTGAACGTGGCCGGGTGATCCATCGTATCGGGGAATTGATCGACAAAAACGGGGACGAACTGGCAGAACTCGAGACGCTTGACAATGGCAAGGCGGTTTCCATTTCCCGCGCGGTCGACATTCCTCTTTCGGCGGAGCATTTTCGATACTACGCCGGCTGGGCTACCAAGATCGAGGGAGAGACAATTCCCGTGAATGGTCCGTATTTCAACTACACGCTGCGCGAGCCAATGGGAGTGGTCGGACAGATTATCCCTTGGAACTTTCCACTTCTGATGGCGGCCTGGAAGTTGGGGCCTGCCTTGGCAACCGGGAACTCGATCGTCCTCAAGCCTGCGGAACAGACGCCCTTGACGGCAATCCGACTGGCAGAACTGGTTCAGGAGGCGGGAGTGCCCGATGGTGTGTTGAATGTGGTCACAGGCTACGGAGACGCGGGAGCAGCGCTTGCCAATCATCCGGATGTGGACAAGGTGGCGTTCACCGGGTCGACTGAGGTCGGGCACGAAATCGTCAAGGCATCGGCCGGAAATCTCAAACGCGTCTCCCTTGAACTTGGTGGTAAGTCCCCCAACATCATCTTCCCGGACGCTCAGGTGGAACAGGCGATAGAGGGGGCGGCCATGGCGATCTTCTTCAACCATGGACAATGCTGCTGCGCCGGTTCCCGCCTTTTCATCGACCATCAGATCTACGACCAGGTCGTGGAGGGAATCACGGAAATAGCGAAGAAAATCCGAGTTGGATCAGGACTCGATCCGAACACTGATATGGGACCGCTGATTTCCGAGGAGCAGTTTGACCGAGTAACCGGATATCTTCAGAAGGGGCTCGACTCGGGTGCGAAAATCCGCTGCGGTGGATCTCCCTCGAAGGAAGGCGATCTCGCCGCCGGATATTTTGTCCAGCCTACGGTGTTCGCTGATATTAAGGACGAGATGGAGATCGTCAGAGAGGAAATCTTCGGCCCTGTCGTGGCCGTGACGCCGTTTGAGGATATGGAGGAAGTTGCACAGCGCGCCAACGACACGACCTATGGCCTGGCAGCGGGCATTTGGACACAGGACATTACGAAAGCCCACAAACTTGCCTCATTGCTCAAGGCCGGAACTGTCTGGATCAACTGCTACAACGCGTTCGATGCGGCTTCCCCCTTCGGAGGCTACAAGCAGTCGGGATACGGCCGGGAGATGGGACATCATGTGCTGGAACTTTACACGCAAGTAAAGAGCGTGTGGGTGGGGCTTACGTAGGAGAAGCAATCGTTTGTAGTTGGGGTCTACTGACGACGCTCCTCGTCAACCTGCTGCTGTTAGTTGGCGTGGTAGTTATAACATTAATTGTTTTCTTCATCACACGTGCAGCAAAGTCCGGCAAGAATCCAAAATGAAACACCTCCTGCTCACAACAATCGTGAAGGGGTCAGTTCTTGTTGTTGACAAGTAACGCCGTCGAACGGAAAGGCCTTCGACGTGCTGAGTCGCTTGGCCAAGCGGCGGCGGATGAATTGGCGTGCCGAGGCGGTAGTGCCGCACTCCAAAATCTAGCGTAGCTAGTTGATTCCCCCATTGACGAGGCCAAGCGCTTGGCCAAGCGGACACGCGCGGACAGCAGTCAGGCTTTTTCCTGGATGAGTTCGCGGCGGCCGCCGCCAAGGAGTTCCTCGACTAAGTTGGTGGAGTAGGCACCGCGGCAGAATTCCGGGTCGTGCAGAACGGCCTTCTGGAACGGGATGGTCGTCTTGATGCCGGTGACGATGTATTCGTCGAGGGCGCGGTTCATCTTGTTGATGGCGTCGCGCCGGCTGGTACCGTAGGTGATGAGCTTGGCGATCATCGAGTCGTAATGGCTCGGAATGGTGTAGCCTGCGTATACATGGCTGTCGAGGCGCACGCCGCGCCCGCCCGGGGCGTAGTACATCTCGATCTTGCCGGGACTGGGCCGGAAGTCGTTCCACGGATCCTCGGCGTTGATGCGGCACTCGATAGCGTGGCCGGTGGGCTTGATGTCGCTCTGGGACAGCTTCAGCGGCTCACCCATCGCAACAAGAATCTGCTGCTTGACAAGATCGACACCGGTGACCTCTTCGGTAATAGGATGCTCGACCTGGATGCGTTTGTTGACCTCGAGGAAGTAAAATTTGCCCTTGTCATCGACAATGAACTCGACGGTGCCGGCGTTGGTGTACTCGGCCGCCTGGGCAATCTTGATGGCTGCCTTGCCAATTTGGAGGCGTAGTTTCTTGTACTTGCCCTCGAGCAGTGGTGAGGGAGTTTCCTCGACAAGCTTCTGGTTTCGGCGCTGGACGGAGCAGTCGCGCTCTCCCAAGTGAATGATGTTGCCCTTGGAGTCGCCGAGAATCTGGAACTCAATGTGGTGCGGGTTCTCGATTAATTTCTCAACATATACCCCACTGTTACCAAACGATTTTTCGGCTTCGTTGCGTGCGGTGTGGTAGCCTTTGATCAGTGAGATATCGTTGTGGGCCGTGCGCATCCCGCGGCCGCCACCGCCGGCCACGGCCTTGATCATCACGGGGTAGCCGATCTTCTTGGCGATCTTGAGCGCCTCCTGCTCGGTATTAATGTTGTCCTCTGAGCCGGGAGGGATCGGCACGCCGGCCTTGCGGGCCAGTTCGCGGCTCAGAGCCTTGTCCTCAAGCGCGTTCATCGCTGCGGGCTTCGGGCCGATGAAGCGGATGTTACAATTCTCGCAGACCTCAGCGAAGTGGGCGTTCTCGGAGAGGAATCCGTAGCCGGGGTGGACGGCATCGACATCGGAAATCTCGGCGGCGCCGATGATGCGGTCGATGCGCAGGTAACTGTCGGCACTGGCCGCGCCGCCGATGCAAATGGCCTCGTCGGCCATCTGAGCGTGCATGGAGTTCGAGTCGGCCTCTGAGTAAACAGCCACGGTGCGGATGTTCAGCTCCCTGCAGGCGCGAATGACCCGGACGGCAATCTCCCCGCGATTGGCTACCAGTATTTTCTCAAACATTCGGTGGATCCTGGCTGACGATCGTGCTGCGGCGCTCCATCACGCGGGGCGCACCCGGAACAGCGCCTGGCCGAACTCCACCGGGCGGCTGTCCTCGACGAGAATCTCCGTGACCACGCCGCTTATCTCAGCCTTGATCTCGTTCATCACCTTCATCGCCTCGATGATGCAAACCACCGTGTCGGCCGTGACCGTGTCGCCGATCTCCACGTACACCTCGGACTCGGGCGACGGCTTGCGGTAGAAGGTGCCGATCATCGGCGACTTGATCTCGGGCTCGGCCGGTTGCTCCGGCGCAGGCGCCGGCGCGGCGGCCGGCGCCTCGGCTGGCGCGGGCGGGACCGGCGGCAGGTAGTGCTGCACCTGCACTTCCTCCGGTTTGCCCTCGCTGGCGGCGCGGCGCAGCTTGATCTTGAATCCCTCCTTCTCCATCTCGAACTCGGAGAGGGAGTTTTTCTTCATCAAGTCGACAATGCTTTTTATGTCCTTGAATTCCACGGCGGCTGAACGGTTGCAGTACGTTGTTCCCGGGTTTGATCGCTGCCCGCTCCCCGTCACCGGGGAACGCCGGTCACCCCGCCCCATGCGCGACAACCGTTGGCGACGCGGAGGCTAGTCACCGGCCCCGGGGCGGTCAAGGTTGATTCCCCACCCCTTGGCCAGGCGCAATTCCGGCGTGACGCCACGGCCCAGCCGGTGTTAATTCCCCGCCGGTGACACCGGAGGAAACCAGCCAACTGCTGCAGCGCTTCAAGGCCGGCGAGGTCGATGAGCCAGAAGTGCTGCGCCTGTTGTGCGCCGCGCCGATCGACGACCTCGGCTTTGCGCAGGTCGACGCGCACCGGTCGCTGCGGCAGGGATTCCCCGAGGTCGTCTTTGCCTCCGGCAAAACACCGCACCAGGTTGCCGCCATCGCGGCCAAAGTGATGGAACGCGAGAAACGCGTACTGATCACCCGCGCCGATGCTGAACACGCGGCCACCGTGTGCGGAGAGTTTCCCGATGCCGTACATCACGAATCGGCGCGGTGCATCGCAGTCGAGGCCAAGCGCTTGGCCAAGCGCCCCGGCACCATCGTCGTGCTGTGCGCCGGGACGAGTGATTTACCAGTCGCCGACGAGGCGGCGGTCACAGCGGACTTCATGGGCAACAACGTCACGCGCATGAACGACGTCGGCGTGGCCGGACTGCACCGACTGCTGGCAGGTATGCCGACCGTGCGCGAGGCCAGCATCATCATCGCGGTCGCCGGCATGGAGGGCGCGCTGCCAAGCGTCGTTGCCGGGCTGGTGCACCGGCCGGTGATCGCGGTGCCGACAAGCGTCGGCTACGGGGCAAGTTTTGGCGGCGTGGCGGCGCTGCTCGGCATGCTCAACAGTTGCGGCAGCGGCGTGACCGTGGTTAACATCGACAATGGCTTCGGCGCCGGTTTCGCCGCCAATCAGATCAACGCTCTGGCCAACGGCTGAGCCAGTTTCTCCGGTTTGACGCCGTGTTTCTCCGGTTTGACGCCGTGTTTCTCCGGTTTGACGCCGTGTTTCTCCGGTTTGACGCCGTTTTTACCTTCGCTTGGCCCGATTTTTTTTGAGCTTTGACTTGGTTTTGGTTTTTCTCCATTTTCCGCGCCGCACAACTTGGCCGCGCCTGGCCAAGCACCATTTGAAACCGTAGCCCGCCAAAAACCGTCTTGGGAAAAGCACTCGTCATCGCAGAGAAACCGTCGGTCGCGACCGATATTGCCCGTGTGCTCAAGGCGCCGCGTGACAAGTCGAAGGACTTTTTCGAGAACGACGACTACGTGATTTCCGCGGCCGTCGGCCATCTGCTGACGATCATCGTGCCGCCTGAACAGGAAATTAAGCGCGGCAAGTGGACCTTCGACAAGCTGCCGCACATCCCCACGCATTTCGACCTTGAGCCGATCGTCAAGAGCGAGTCGCGGCTCAGGGTGTTGCTGCGCTTGATCAAGCGCGACGACGTCGATCGCTTCGTGAACGCCTGCGATGCCGGGCGCGAGGGCGAACTAATTTTTCGCTATATCATCCAGTATGCCTGCACCAAGCACCCGAGGAAAACAGCGGGCAAAACCATCTCGCGGCTTTGGCTGCAGTCGATGACGCCGGACGCGATCCGCACCGGCTTCGCGAACCTACGCAGCGACGACGACATGAAGCCGCTGGCCAGCGCCGCCAGTTGCCGGAGCGAGGCCGACTGGCTCGTCGGCATCAACGGCACGCGGGCGATGACGGCGTTCAACTCGAAGAGCGGCGGGTTTTACCTGACACCAGTCGGCCGGGTGCAGACGCCGACGCTGGCCGTGGTAGTCGAGCGGGAGAAGGAGATTCGCGCGTTCGAGCCGCGCGACTACTGGGAAGTGCACGCCACATTCCGGGCCACCGCCGGTGAATACACCGGCCGTTGGTTTGAAGAGGCGTTCAAGAAGGATCCCGAAGACGCCCACATGCGAGCCGAGCGAATCTGGGAACAGGCCAAGGCGGACGGCATCCAGGCCAAGTGCTACGGCCAGACTGGTGAAGTCAGCGAGCAGAGCAAGCCAACCAAGCAGGCAGCGCCGACGCTGTTTGACCTCACAACGCTGCAGCGCGAGGCCAACGCGAAGTTTGGTTTCTCGGCGCGCAACACGCTGGGGATCGCGCAGGCGCTGTATGAGCGACACAAGGTTCTGACCTATCCGCGAACCGACTCACGCTGCCTGCCGGAGGATTACGTCGGCACCGTAAAGCAGACGCTCGAGTCGCTTGGCCAAGCACGTTACGGCAATCTCGCCGGCGACGTGCTGAAAAACGACTGGGTGCTCGGTGGCAACAAGAAGGTGTTCAACAACGCCAAGATCTCCGACCACTTCGCTATTATCCCCACGCTCAAAGCGGCCCCAGCCTCGCTCAAGGAGCAGGAGCAGAAGATTTACGACCTCGTGACCAAGCGGTTCATCGCCGTGTTTTATCCATCGGCGGAATTTCTCGTCACCACCCGCGTCACCCGCGTGGCGGGCGAGCCGTTCAAGACCGAGGGCAAGGTGCTCGTGAAGCCGGGTTGGCTCACAGTTTACGGACGCGACCAGGCCAAGGAGAATGCTGGGCACCTCGCGCCAGTCGAAACCGATGAGTCGGTGCAGGCGGATGAGGTCAACGTCGAGGCCAAGGCCACCCGACCACCGGCACGCTACACCGAAGCCACACTGCTCGGCGCGATGGAGCACGCCGGCAAGCGCGTCGACGACGAGGAATTGCGCGAAGCAATGCGCGACAAAGGCCTTGGCACCCCGGCGACGCGGGCCTCGATCATCGAGGAACTGATCCGCCACAAGTACATGGTGCGCGAGCAGAAGGAACTGGTGCCCACCGCACAGGCATTCTCGCTGATCACGCTGCTCACGGCGCTCAAGGTGGACGCGCTCTCCAAGCCGGAGCTGACTGGCGAGTGGGAGTTCAAGCTCAAGGAGATCGAGCGCCGGAACTTCGACCGCGAGTCGTTCATGAACGAGATCCGCTCGATGACCGAAAAAATCGTCGGCACCTCCAAGGCGTTCGACGGCGATACCGTTCCCGGCGACTACGGCCGGCTGAAAACGCCCTGCCCGAAGTGCGGCGACATGGTGAGGGAAACGTACAAGCGGTTCCACTGCGAGGCCGACGGGTGCGAATTCAGTTTTTGGAAGACCATGGGGGGGCGGCAGTTCGAGTTACCCGAGGCGGACGAGTTGGTGGCCAACCGCCGCATCGGGCCGCTCGACGGTTTCCGCAGCAAGATGGGTCGCGCCTTCTCGGCGGAGTTGAAACTGACTGACGAACACAAGGTGGAGTTCGATTTCGGCAACGACGAAGAGGAAGAGGAAGCCGACTTCAGCGGACAGGATCCGGTTGGCATCTGCCCCAAGTGCAAAGCCCCAGTCTACGAGCACGGCAAAGCCTACGTCTGCGAACAAAACACCGGCAAGGCGCGGCAGTGCAAATTTCGCACCGGCAAGACGATCCTCAAGCGCGATATCGAAAAGCAACAGGTCGCCAAGCTGCTAAAGGAGGGCAGGACGGACCTGATCCCCAACTTCATCTCGAAGCGCGGTCGGCCGTTCAAGGCGTACCTCGTGCTCAAGCCGGACGGCGATGTGGGTTTCGAGTTCGAGCCCAAGGCCAAGTCCGCGGCGAAGGGCGACTCCGGGTCCGCCAAGTAGCCGCGCTTGGCCAAGCGCGAAAACCGCGGCCCGATTATTGCTTTTACAGTTTTGTTTGCAGGTTGCCACAATGCAAACGGTTGTGGTATGTTCCTCTGTCCGAAAGGAATGGCTGACAATAAACCGCCCAAAATAAGGGAGAAAAAGCCCAAAACCGACAGCGAGGATCGTTTCCCGAATCCGCGCTCCTGGATGCTATGGGCGCTGGGCATCTTCATGGTTGTGATGCTTTTTCAAGTCGGCAAAACAGCTGGCACCACCCAAGCTGAGAAGGTCGATTACAACACCCTGTATGGCTGGATCAAGGACGGCGAGATGGTCAAGGGCTACATCGAGTACCCCCCGCCCAACTCCTCCGCGCTCTGCACCATCACCGGGTTCCGCAACGAGAACGGCAAAAAGATTCCGTTCTCGTTCGAGGACAAACTGATCGAGGGCCGGGAGAAGTTTCTTATAGAAAGCGCCGGATTTCAGCCCCGCGAAAAGAGCACCCTGCTCACGGCGTTCCTCGTGAACCTGCTGCCGATCCTGATTATTTTTCTGCTCATCTGGTTTGTGCTCATTCGGCAAATCCGGAGCGCCGGCCGCGGCGCGATGAACTTTGGCAAGAGCAAGGCCCGCATGCTAAACAAAGAGAAAAACAAGATCACCTTCAAGGACGTGGCCGGTGTCGATGAAGCCTGCGAGGAGGTCTCCGAACTGGTCGACTTCCTCAAGGATCCAAAAAAATTCCAGAAGCTTGGCGGCAAGATTCCCAAGGGCATCCTGATGGTCGGCCCGCCGGGCACCGGCAAGACGCTTCTCGCCAAAGCCATCGCCGGCGAGGCCGAGGCCAGTTTCTTCAGCATCAGCGGCTCGGACTTTGTGGAGATGTTCGTCGGCGTCGGCGCCAGCCGCGTGCGCGACATGTTCGAGCAGGCCCGCAAGAGCACGCCGTGCCTGGTGTTCATCGACGAGATCGACGCCGTGGGACGATCGCGCGGCCACGGGCTGGGCGGCGGCAACGACGAGCGCGAGCAGACCCTCAACGCGCTGCTCGTCGAGATGGACGGCTTCGACACACAGGAGGGCATCATCATTATCGCCGCCACCAACCGGCCGGACGTGCTCGACCCGGCGCTGCTGCGCCCGGGTCGGTTCGACCGGCAGCTCACGGTGAACCTCCCCGACGTCCGGGGCCGCGAGGAGATCCTCAAGGTGCACGCCAAGAAGGTGAAACTGGCCAAGGCGGTCGACCTCAGCATCATTGCCCGGGGGACGCCCGGGTTTTCCGGGGCGGAGCTGGCCAACCTGCTCAACGAGGCCGCGCTGCTGGCGGCGCGCTCCGACAAGAAATCCGTTAATATGCCCGAACTCGAGGAAGCCCGCGACAAGGTGCGCTGGGGCCGCGAGCGCCGCAGCATGGCCATGACTGACGAGGATAAGAAAATCACCGCCTGGCACGAGGCCGGCCACGCTCTGGTCAACGTCCTGCTCGACAAGTGCCATCCCCTGCACAAGGTGACCATCATCCCGCGCGGCCAGGCGCTGGGCGCCACGATGTCCCTGCCCAAGGACGACGTCCTCAACCGCCAAAGCAAGGAAATGCGCGAAACCATAGCGATGACCATGGCTGGCCGGATTGCCGAGGAAATCGTGACCGGCGACGTTTCCACCGGCGCGGCTAGCGACATCCAGCAGGCCACCAACACGGCCCGTGCCATGGTCACCCAGTGGGGCATGAGCGACAAACTCGGCATGGTGCTCTATGGCGACAGCGACGAGTACGTGTTCCTAGGGAAAGAGATTTCACAGAACAAGACTTACAGTGAGCAAACCGCCCAGGAGATCGACACCGAGGTGCGGCGCCTGATCGACGAGGGTTACAAGCTGGCCAAAGGCCTCATTGAGGATAACCGCGACAAGCTCGATCTGATCGCCAACGCGCTGCTGGAGTACGAAACTCTCGACGGGAAGCAGGTCGAGGACATCGTTCGCACCGGAAAATTCACCCCCACTGAGCGGCCGCCCGACGTCGATCCCCCGTCTGGGGCCGACGCCGTCACCCCCACGCCGGACGCTTCCAAAAGCGACAAGCCGAAGCTCGACGACGGCCTGGGTGACCCCGCCCCCGCAACCGCCTGATATTTCAGGCGGAAATGCATACCGGTTTTCCAGAAACTCGTTGACTTGTAGTAACTTGGGAAGCTAACGTGCCGCCCCCGGACTGAGCACATGCCCAAGCTGATCGTTTTAACCGATGGAATCGAGCCGACCTCGTTTGAATTGACGAAGGAGGCCACGTCCGTCGGTCGTGTGGATGAAAACGACATCACCCTCCCGCATGAGTCCGTTTCCGGGAGCCATGCCGAGTTGATGTTGCGGGGCGAGGACGTGCACGTCCGCGACCTGGGCTCCACCAACGGCACCTACATCAACGGCAACAAGGTCGCGGAGTCGCCCCTGCAACCGGGCGAGTTGCTCACCTTCGGCGAGGTGGAGCTGAAAATCGACGGCCCCCGGAAGTCCCAGTCCCACGACAAGCATCTCGAGCAGGGCGTTCGGCTTGGCAACCTCGATTCATCCCCCAAGGGGCCGGCGAAAGGGTTCAGCAAAAAATCCGACAAGTCCGGGAAATACTTCGTCATTTTCGGCGTGCTCGTGGCCATCGTGGTGATCGCCGCAGTGGCCATGGCCTGGATGAAATTCAATGGCGGCAGCTGACGCGCTTGGCCAGGCGCAGGATCCCCTTCAACCTTCCTTCAGCCAACGCGCCGCCTTGACCGCAGCATAACTCACAATAATGTCCGCACCGGCGCGACGCAGGGCCAGCAGCGACTCCATCGTCACCCCCCGCTCGTCCACCCAACCGCGCTTGGCCGCCGCCTGCACCATCGAGTACTCGCCGCTCACCGCGTACGCCGCTGTCGGGTAGCCGAAATCCGTTTTCACGCGATACAAAACATCGAGATACGCCAGGGCCGGCTTCACCATCACGATGTCCGCCCCCTCGCGCAAGTCGAGCGCCACCTCGCGCAGCGCCTCTTCCGTGTTGGCAGCGTCCATCTGGTAACTGCGCCGGTCGCCGAACTGCGGAGTCGACTCCGCCGCGTCGCGAAACGGCCCGTAGTAGGCCGAAGCAAACTTGGCCGCGTACGACATGATCGGCGTGTCGCCAAAGCCACTCGAGTCGAGCGCCGCGCGAATCGCAGCCACGCGGCCGTCCATCATGTCGCTTGGCGCGACGACATCCGCGCCGGCCTCGGCGTGGCTCACCGCCGTCCGAGCCAGGAGCTTGAGCGACAAATCGTTGTCGATGATCGCCTGCCCGCCGCGCTTCTTCACCAGGCCGCAGTGGCCGTGGCTCATGTATTCGCACAGGCAGACATCGGTCATGACGAGCAGCCCCGGCAGTTCGCGTTTCAACTGGCGCACCGCCCGCTGCACGATGCCGTTCTTGGCATAGGCGCCGCTGGCGCGCTCGTCCTTTTTCGGCGGGATGCCGAACAGAATCACCGCCGGGACGCCGGCCTTTTGCGCTGCCGCCGCCTCGCGCACCGCCTCGTCGATCGACAGCTGAAACACCCCCGGCATCGACGGCACGGCGTTGCGCACCCTGCGGCCGGGCCGCACGAACAGCGGCAGCACCAGTTGATCGGCGTGCAGGCGCGTCTCACGCACCATGCGGCGCAACGCGGCCGAGCCGCGCAGGCGGCGCGGGCGGTAACTGGGAAACTCTCCGGTCACGGGAGACGGCATGCGCAGCATGATAAACAATCTCGCCCGCAAGCCAAGCGCCTGGCCAAGCGGTCAACCGCCAATCTTCGAGACCAGAATCGCGAGCCCGATGATGCCAAAGCAAATAGCGAAGCAGGCGATGAAGCCCCAGAAATCCAGTGCGCTTGGCCGCTGAAACTCGAGCGAGCTACCCGGGAAGAGCTTGCATTCATCAAACCGATCCGGCTGAGCGTAGCTTCGCTCCATCTGTGCGCGGTCGCCGGCCGGATCGGGATCGACCGGTGTTTTCATCTTGACGTACAGCCGATCGAGAGCCTCCCTGCGGTTGGGCTTGGTCAACAGGCTGGCGACGATCATCACGAGAAACGGCACCACCGTGGCGAACGGCAGGTCGAGCGTCTTGATGGCCGCCTTGTTCATCGAGGTTAGGTCGATGCCCAGTTGGTCGATGATCAGCATGTCGAGCCGCATCCGGCCGCTCCCGGCCAATTCACAATCGTACTCGTAAACGACCTCCTCGCCGCCGGGCACTTTTCGGCGATCTATCTCCCGAAGTTTCTCAGTATCAGTCGGCTTGACGCTGCCGGCCCAAAAGAGCGCCACACCGCCACGCCGCTTGGTCTCCGTGATCTCCTCGCCAACGATTTTGGCTTTCCCTCGAGCGACGTCCAGCGGTGAGGCGGCGTGGGTGGTGGTGCTCTTGATGATGTGGCTCGTGCGCGTCAGCGCCGGATTACTTGCCAAGTCGGGGCTGAGCTTGGGCACGGCGATGGGCAGCACGAGGAAGAATAGCAGGCAAAAGGTGAACGTGATCCACGCTGCGCTGGTTGTTGCACGCCGCCAATACATTCCCATCCAAAACACGGCGGCGAAAAGCGTCGGCACGATCCATGTCAGTTTCAGGTTGGCGAACATGTCGTAAATGGTCAACGAGAGCGCCACCGATCCGGCGACAATCAACCCGCCAATGATGCGCGCAATCTTGAGGCTCTCGGCCTCGCCGGCGTCCGGCTTGATGTAGGGCTGGTAAATGTTTCGCACAACCAGTGCAGAGCACACGAGCATGTAGCAATCCACGCTGCTCATCAGCGCTGCCAACAGGCAGGCAACCATCAGTCCCACAAGGCCAGGCCCTAGCAATCGCTCCGTGGCCATGCCCCACGCCTTGTCTGCATCCGCTGTCAGTTCGGCATTGCTGCCATACAGTGTGAGCACGACCAACGCTGTGATCACCCAGCCTATGGTGCAAAATCGCTTGATGAAATTGCCCGTAACCAGCCCCACCCGGGCGTCCCATTCGCTCTTGGCCGTACCGCCGCCAGTTACGATGAAGTGCGGTGTCAGCACGATACCGATCATGTTGATGATGACAATCGCCACAATGGCATACAGTGGAAACTCGCTCGCCGTGGTGCCGCCAACAATGGTGAACGCCCCCTCGCCGAGTTGCTCATGCATGATGCGAAACCCATCCATTAACCCGTCACGCGTCGGGTCACCAAATTTTTCCACCACTGCCTTGAGTCCAAACGGAATCAGCAACACCGACAATAGGATGATGCATAATCCTTGAATGAGATCGGTCCAGTACGCCGCCGAGATGCCGCCAAGCAGCCCGTACGTCACCACAATGATCGCGATCAACGGCAGCAACGAATACTGCAGCGGCACACCAAACAACGTGTCTCCCATGAGCGGCGCGGCCACCTTGCCGATCGCGGTGAACAGCATCGCGCCGTAGACCATATAGTAAAAGCAGCCGAACAACGCGTAGGCGGCGCCTATTTTTTTCGACTCGTACCGCTCCACAAACCAGTCACCCAGGGTCAGGCAGCGC
>Ga0208275_1000060_pt1 | contig 17199 bp, 16 predicted proteins | sample ETNtaG_FD_185757 | JGI IMG/M metagenome (GOLD analysis project Ga0208275, IMG submission 185757) | Marine microbial and viral communities from oxygen minimum zone, Eastern Pacific Ocean - ETNP201306PF49B (SPAdes) (version 2) | ecosystem: Environmental > Aquatic > Marine > Oceanic ... | reverse complement strand
AACTTATACATTAGAGTACACAAACGGTACAGATTTACAAGTTGCAACGTCTCCAAGAAGTTATTCTGATGCTGAATTAGTTCAAAGTACATTATATCAGTATCGAGTATTTACTTCAACGGCGGCCGGTACAAGCGCCTACCCACATTCAACTGCATCAGCAACCACCCAAGCAGGTCCGGATCCCACAGCTGGGGATCTTTTGAGATTGGGGGCATTAGGACACGCTACTGGTAATTCTGATGCAACATCTACAAGTGATATGAATACTATTAGTGGAGGAACAAGCACAGTTTCTATGAGAGATTACTACTCTGGAGGTTGCTCCACATCATTAGCGGGGCCAGGTGTAGTGCCTTTTGGAGGAACAGAGACAGTGTCTATGCAATTCATTAATGTTGGTACAGAGTTTTTATCTCGAATAGCTAGTAGGGGAGACCAATTTACATGGACATCATCAAATTCCAACATCGTAAGTGTTGATCCTAATTCGGATTATACAGCTGTAATAACAGGTCACCTGGTAAATCAAACAGCCACCATTACTTGTGTATGGGATGCAAATTATAATGGAAGTCATTCTTCTATTTCAACAAATAGAACAGCTACAATAGATGTGACGGTAGCATGGGAATGGTAGGATGCAAATTAACAAAATTTATTAACTTTTAGAAAAAATAATATCTATTTATTAAAGGAGAAATATAAGTTATAAATGAAAATAAAAGCACACACAAGCTTAATAGGAAATACTGGTTATAATAGTCATTCAAGAAACTTTTTTACTCATTTAGATAAACTAATTCCAATCAAGGTAAGAAATTTTACTACTGGTGAAAATTGGGATGGTCAGAATCATGATAAAGAACCATACCTGACTGAACAACATAAAAATATGTTGGTAGAGCAAAGTTTATGGGAAAATGAAGAATTAAAAGATTTTCCAATATATTCATATGATGAAAATTTTATTCCTGATGTTAATATTGTTTTGGTTGAATCCAATCATTATTATATGTATCATCAATATAATGGATATAAAATAGCATATGTAGTTTGGGAAAGTACAAGGTTTCCAGATGACCAATTTAACAATTTATTAACCTTTGATCAGTTATGGGTGCCGTCTACTTGGCAAAAAGAATGTGCTATTGAACAAGGATATCCATCTGAAAGAGTTAAAGTTGTACCAGAAGGAGTTCATCAAGATATTTTTTATCCAGAGAAAGTAGATTTATTAGATGATTATAATGATGGTAGATTTAAATTTCTGTTGTTTGGTAGGTGGGATTATAGAAAATCCACAACTGAAATAATAGAAACATTTCTGAAAACATTTGATAAAGATGAACCAGTTGATTTAATTGCATCTATTGATAATCCTTTTTCAGTAGATGGGATGGGCAGTACAGATGAAAGATTAAAACATTATGGTTTTGAAGATGATAGAATTAAAATAAAGAGTTTTGTTTCAAGGGAAGATTATATTAAATATATGAAAACTGGTCATGTCTTTTTATCTTGTGCAAGAAGTGAAGGTTGGAATTTACCTTTGATAGAAGCAATGGCATGTGGGATTCCATCTATTTATTCAGATTGGGGCGGTCAATTAGAATTTGCAAATGGATTAGGTCATCCTGTAAAGGTGATTGAAGAAAGACCTTATAGTTTGGGCGAAGGAGTTACTTTTAATGATGGAGAAGGTTATTATGATGGAAATTATTGTGAACCTGATTATAATGATTTATCTAAAGTTATGGGGGACGTTTATGAAAATTATAAAGATTATAGAATAAATTCTTTAATAGAATCTGAAGTAATAAGAAGAAATTTTAATTGGGAAAATGCAGCAGAAAAGGGATATGAAATTTTAAAGGAAATTGAAAAAGCAGAATATATTAGAGAAAGAGAAGATTCTTTTTTTGTTGATTTTAGTGATGGAGTAAAGGTGACTATTCACGGCCGAGATGTAGATTATAAAGTTGATTTTATTGATGGTGATTCCAACAAAGTTTTGTATTCAAATACTATAGGGTCTGGTCAATGGACAAAATGTTTTATTAAATATTATGTAAATTGGATAATTAGAGTTTCAGTTGATGATGAAGTAGTTTATGAGTATAGATTAGATTTGAAAGATAAAAAAGTTTATATTCAGTTTGATAGTAAAGCTTTAGGTGATACATTGGCATGGATACCCTATGTTGAAGAATTTAGAAAGAAACATAATTGTGAAGTTGTTTGTACTACATTTTGGAATCAGTTATTTAAGGAACAATATCCTGATATTGAATTTATAGAACCTGGTTCTAAATTTACTATTTCGAGTGGAATTCCTTCATATAAAATTGGATGGTTTTATGAAGGATCACAAAATCCAAATGATGTTAGAACAGTACCATTACAACAAACAGCTTCAGATATTCTTGGATTAGACTATAAAGAAATTAGGCCGAAAATTAAATTAGGATATGGATATTCTCGTGATATAGTTTCTGAATTAGATAATCAAAAATATGTTTGTATAGCAATACAGGCCACAACACAAATTAAATATTGGAACTGTAAAGATGGGTGGCGAAAGACAGTTGATTATTTAAATGAGAAAGGTTATAAAGTTGTTTGTATTGATATGCATAAAACATTTGGTAATGGGGAATGTTGGAATACTATTCCAAATGGTGTAATTGATAAGACTTCTTGTTCAATAGAAGAGGCAATAAATTTATTAAGTTATGCAGATTTTCATATTGGAGTGAGTTCTGGATTATCGTGGATATCATGGAGTGTTGGTATTCCAGTTCTTTTAGTTTCTTCATGGTCAAAATCATTTACTGAATTTCAATCAAATTGTGTTAGGGTGCATGCCGATGATAGTGATTGGTCTGGTTCGTTTAATGATATTAAAGTTAGATTGGATAGTGGAAATTGGAATTGGAATCCATATAAAGAATGTAAAACTATGGAAGATTGGTATGATTTTGAACCAATTACATTTGATCAGGTTATTAATGGATTAAACAGAATAATTAAAGGGGAATATTAATAATGAAAGTTGAAGTTTCAAATGGAGAAATAGTAGATAAAATTTCTATTCTTCTTATTAAAGTGGAAAAAAATAAAGATTCAAATAAAATTAATAATATAGATAAGGAATTAAAACAATTATTACCATACCTTGATAAAATTGGAATTAGTATGGAAGAAGAACTTTTTAAAAAATTAAAAAAAGTAAATTTAAAGTTATGGGATATAGAAGATAAATTAAGAAAGTTAGAATCACAGAAAAAATTTAATAATGAATTTATTGAATTAGCACGACAAGTATATTATACAAATGATTTGAGATGTGTAATTAAAAAAGAAATTAATATAAAAACCAAATCAGAATTGATTGAAGAAAAATTTTATAATGAGTATGTTTAATAAAGATTTTACATTGGATTCGGGCGATTGGAATTGGAATCCTTTAAAAGAAATAAAATTAATGGATGATTGGTATGAGTTTGAAACTATTAATGCTGAACAAGTATTTGTTGCAGTAGATAAAATGGTGAAATATAATGAATAATAACAGTTGCATTCTTATTATATCACACTTAAATGAACAGTTCAGAATAGATACTGCTATTAATCAAATAAAATTGATAAGAAAAAATACTGATTTACCAATTGTTCATGTTGGTAACTTTCCTATACCGAAGGAAGTACAAGAACTTTGTAATTATACTTTTTATGATGAAAGAAATTATCTTTTAGAAGAACCACTGGTGTACTGGAGTTTACTGGGTGATGATGACATATTAGGAAAAAATATTAAACTTACTAAATTTGGCCAATTTAATCATGGATTTGCTGTAGTGTTTTTAATTTTAAGTGGTATAAAATTTTGTGAGATGTTGGGATTCAACCATGTTTTTCAGATGCATTATGATAGTTTTATGGATGATCAAGATTTTAAATATTTTTTAGATAAATGTGAAAGTAAAAATGTATTTTTTGAATTTAGAGAAAAGAGTTCTGAAAAATCTGATTACTTCGCATCTGCCATATTTGCTGTAAATATAGATGATTTTAAGAGTACGATTGAGGAAGATTTGAAATTCAGATTAATAACAAAGAATTTTGACATATATATGTCAGAAAAGTATCTCTCTTATATGTTTAGAGAAGTAAATCAGGATGTCAAATTCACATTTGCATATTTGGTGACAGTGGATGTATGGGAATTATTTGATAAATTTGTGTGTATAAGAGATACCTGTTCTGTTTTAACGACTGTATGTGATTTAGTAGATTGTTTTTATGTTGAAGATATGAATAAATATTTTATAGTTAGTATGGATGAAAGGTTTAGTTCAATGGATAAACTTATTTTTGAAGTGAATGGTGAAATTTTATATGCCATTAGAACTCAACAACATTCATACAAAGGGTGGCCCAACCGGGCAGGATTTTTAATTAATTGTTATGACGGTGAGTACAAATTATTAGATGAAAATGGTGAAATTATAGATAGATTTGAAAGTAATAAAGATTTTAGAAAAAATAATATTGTAACTGTAAATATAGATATTGAAAAGGATATATAAATGATATTACATAGTGAAGATAGACTTATTTTTTTAGTGGAAGTTCATGTTACACCACCATTGAATTTTTCAAAAGGAGAAGAATCTTGGCGTGGTGGTGATGTGGTTATGCATAAATTTGCATATAAGTTAGCAGAACGAGGTCAAAGAGTAGTAACTTTTAGTGAACCAATGTTTCCACATGAAAATATTTCTTTTATAACATCAACATATAGTGATGATGGTGAAATGTGGTTTTTAAGTGAAAGGTTACAATTTCCACTTAATGAAACTATATCGGTATATCCAGAAATACAGCCCGGTCAGCCATTCTCGACAAAATTTAATGCTAGATGGTTTTTAAGTGATGATTTAAATTGTCCTTGGATAGAAAGTGAAAATGATGCATATTTTAATTTTAGTGTATTCAAAACAGATAAACCTACTCAGCCTTTAAGGGCTATACATTATAATTTTGATGAACTTTATAGAACTAATTATGATAGAAGAAAGGGGTTTTGTCATTTTTTACATAAAAATATACCAGAAAATTATGAATCTATATTAGAACCATTTAATTCAGAAGATATATCAGATTGGAGAGAACAAGGTGGAATTTCATATTTACGAGAAAAGTTGAATGAATATGAATATTTAATAACTTTTGATAAACAAACGGTTATGACTTATTTACCTGGTTTGTGTGGGTGTAAATCTATTATATATAATACAGATGAACAAATTGAGTGGAAAAATATGACTCCAACTGAGTATAGGATAAATTATCCACATCATAAGTTTGGTTGTGCTTTTGGTATTGAAGATATAGAATGGGCAAATAAAACTATTGATTTAGTTCCTGACCACCTGAGAGAAATGGAAAAGTTAGATGATAAAACGGTAGATAATTTTATTGAGTTTTGGGAAAAGAAAGTCGAGTTAAAGATATGAATATAGATTCGATATATGATATAACAGATAAATTTGAAGATGAATTGTGTAGATATACTAATGCTAAATATTGTATAGCAGTAGATAATAGTAGTAATGCACTTTTTTTATCTTTAATGTATGAAAATATAAAAGGACAAGAAATAACTATACCAAATAGAACTTATCCTTCAGTTCCTTGTGAAATTATACATGCTGGTGGGAAGGTTGTTTTCGAAAAAGTAAAGGGTGAAACATTAAAGGGTGCATATCAATTAAAACCAACTAAAGTTTGGGATTCTGCGTTGAGATTTACAGCCGATATGTATATTCCAAATACTTATATGTGCTTGTCGTTTACAGGCCCATATAAACATTTAAAATTATCAAAGGGCGGGGCTATTTTGACTGATGATTATAATGCATATTTATGGTTTCGTAGGGCCAGATTTAGTGGAAGAAGGGAGTGTTCTTATCATGATGATAATTTTGATATGTTGGGGTGGAATATGTATATGTTACCTGAAGTGGCGGTTAGGGGATTATTATGTATGAAACAATTTTATAATATAGATAGTACTAAAAGATATAATGAGGATTTGGAATTACCTTATCCTGACTTATCAAAATTTAAGGTATATCAATAATGAAATTAGCAATATTTGGTTATGGAGGATGTGCCAGAGAAGTGGCAAGTCAAATTAAACAGCCAACTATATTTTTTGTAGATGATGAATATGCTAATGATGTAGCAAAACCTATATCTAAATTTGATCCATTAAAATATGAAATAATAGTTGCCGTGGCAGATAGTAAATCCCGCCGCGAAATTGTTAATAAATTGCCTAAAGAAACTAAATATTTTACTTTTATACATCCCACGGCCCAAATACTTGATGACTATAGTATTACAATAGGAGAAGGTTGTTTTATTGGTATAAATAGCATTTTAACTACTAACATAAAATTAGGTAATCATGCAATCTTAAATAGAGGTAATCATATTGGACATGATTGTAAAATAGGTGATTTTTGTAGTATGATGCCCGGATCTATAATTTCAGGTGATGTAGAAATTCAGAATCAATTTTATATAGGCACTAATTCTTCAGTTAGAGAAAAAATTAGAATTTGTAGTAATGTTAAAGTAGGATTGAATAGTGGAGTTGTTAAAGATATTAATATTTCTGGAACACATATAGGACTTCCAGCGAAAATAAAAAAAGTAATTTAATGCAGGAAAAAGTAGAAACCTTAATATGAATATTAAATTTAAAGAAGAATCCATTATTGTTATAAATACGTGGGCAGAAACAATAGAACAGAATAAATTACTTAATGATTGTATATTAAATTTAAGTTTATTAGATATTGATATCTGTTTAGTATCTCATTATCCCATATCAACTACAATTCAAAATTTAGTTAGTTATTATGTGTATGATAAGAATAATAATATATATGATGGCGGATCATCGAATAATATTATTGAAAGTTGGTTTTGGCATTATGATCCAATAAAAGTATTATTGACTCGGTTTTCAAAAAGTTTATATGATCACCATCCTGCCGTTTTGAGTAATATTAAAAATTCATTTTATATGGCAAAGGCGAGAAATAAAAAATATGTTTTTTTTATGGATAATGATGATATAATTAATATTTCAGACTTACATAGTTTTTATGATATTTATGAGGAAACTTTGAATAGTAATAAAAAGGCTTGGTTTGAAACATATCAAATTATTAAAAATAATAAAGATGTAGATTCAGTTAATTGTGATTTTTTCTTTTCCGATGTAGATTTTATGATAGATAATATTGATTTTTCTAAAACTATATGGGAACTTGGGTTAGAACACCATATATTTACTTGTTTAAAAAATGTTAAAGATGAATATATTTTGAATATTAGAGATGGAAAAATACCATATGAAAGTAAATTCCCTAATTCTGATATGAATCTAATGCATTCAAAACCACCAATACATTCTAAAAATATAAACCCAAAAATTAAAAATTTTCATTTGTTAGGAACTGTATTATTATCTGAAAATGAACATCATGGATTAAAACCAATGTTTATTATTATTAATCATTGGGATAGAGAGAATAAATCTCAGACATTTAATAATTCTATGTTTAGTGATGTAAATAATAATTTTCATATATCATTTTTTATTAATGATAAACTTTCCTTTGAAAAGAAAATTTCTTTAACTGATCATAATAAATCATTTTGGTCCCAATTACCTGATATAGAAGATAAAAATATATATAGGATAGAAGCAAATTTATATAATGAATATACAAGAGAATGGGATTGGTTTTATAAAAAAGAATGGACTTCAAATGATATTGATAATATAAAAAAAGATGGAAACTATGACCTTTTATTATAAAAAAATAGAAAAGAATGAAAATGAATAATTTTTTACTTTCAGAAAAAATTTATAAATTAAGTGAAACTGAAATTTTGATATTAACAGATTTTTGGGATGCAGACAAACAAAGACTTTGGATTAAAGCAGATATGAGAAATACTAATACTGTAGATGAACTTTATAGGATATCTTTTGTTAATAAGTTGCGTGGATATTTTCATTTCACCGCAACAATAATGTCTAATCATTGGATACATACAAATTTAGATAGACCAGAATTAGAAGATGATGATAAATTTAGTGATATTGGTATCTATATAACTAAAAATGATAAATTAATAAAAAAAATAACTTATAAGACACCACATATTTCTGAATTACAAAATAGATTTTCAGAAGAAATACATAAGTTTGATGGTGAATATATTTTTAATAATATTAACAAAGAACCAATTTTTATTTGTGGTACTCCCGGAGGGGGAACATCTTATGTGGCAAAAATGTTACAATATTGTGGTTTATTTATAGGAGATGATGTATGTAGATTTGAAGATAGAAAAACATTTGAATCAACATCTATAACAATTTTACAATGGTATTTTGTTAGACAAATAATTAAAGAAAAGTTGTATAAGGATGTTGATAATAACATTGATAATATATTTCAACTAATTTCTGGTTCTGATCGTATGAAGAAATGGTTGATTAATAAGGGGGACGGGAGTATAGATTCAAATGAATTAGAATTATTTGAAAAGGAATTTATAAAAGTATTACTCACATTTTGGGGAGATAATTTATTAGATTTAAAATGGGGATTTAAAAAACCTTTTAATATGATATGGATAAAATATCTTATAGGGATATTTCCAAATGCTAAAGTATTAATTGTTGATAAGAAAAAAGAAAATAAAATAGAAGGTAGGAGTTTTGAGGGCAAACTATTTGAAAAAATGGATCAAAAAGAATATGAATTATTTACTGAAATAGGAGATGATTTGGAGTGTAATAATAGAAAATGTGATTTTGATAAAATGAACAAGGATGTTGATTATTTTAATGAAGTAATGGAATGGTGTGGATTGTCAATAAAAACAAAAGAAGATCATTATCAAATGTTAGTTGATTTAAAATACGATGATGTTAAACTTATAAGGAGATAATGAAAATGTTAGACCAATACCAAAAGACGTTAAATTTAATAAAATATTATGCAGTAGATTCCATAAATACCGTAGTTATATCTGATCAACCTGATAATAAACTAATTTATAATGCAATAGAGCAAGGTATGAATACTATTGATAATCTTCTTGGGAATAAAATGTATAGTCATTTAAATGAATTTTCTATAGAAAAAAAAGTTATTTTAAATCCTTTAATTCCTATTGAATGTGATTTGTTAGTTTTGGATAGCACGGATTTAGATTATTTAGAAAAAAATTTTTTGAAATATATTTCTTATGTTAGTGATATAATTTTTATTAGTAAGATAGATGGTGTAGATAAATTGATAGATATGAAAGATTGGGAAATTACTGAAGAAGATGATTGTTATATTCTTGAATATACGCCGGTCGAATATAGTATTAATTCTCATAGTCTTGTATATAATTTTTATGAACTTATGAGTATAACTCATGATATTTTAGTTAATGCTGGAGTTGAATATTTTCTTATAAGGAGTTCGTGTTTAGGGGCAGTAAGAAATAGAAATCATATAGTATATAGTAAATGTATTCATATCGGTTGTGATTCTAAATATAAAAATAAAATTGAAAATTTACGAAATACATTTAAAGAAAATAAAATAACTTTATCTGGAGAAAAGATTATTTTGACGGATGATATTTATATTCAAATAGATTATAACCCCGATGTTACTATAGAAGAAAAATCAGAATTAAAAATTTATAGTTATGGACCAATTAAAGTGTTTAGTTTAGGAAATCCCATTCCATATCTTTATCGTATTTTTGGTGATAAAGTTTTTAGGGAAATGAGAATTGATTCTTTTTCTGGTATAATTACAACACCAAAAAGGTTATATGATTGTTATTATAATTCTTGGTCACCATATACATCTCGTTATTGTAAAAAAATCATGGCCGAACATCTTAAAAAAACATGCGAAAATTTTACTAATAAAGGAATAAAATGGTGGATTGATTGTGGAACTTTATTGGGGGCAGTAAGAAATGGAAGGATACCTTTGTTTGATGATGATACAGATATTGGTTTATTTCAAATAGACAATCCTGATGGTATTAGTAATGAGAATATTAATTATATAACTAATTTTAATGCAGAAAAATTTTATGCTGGTAGACTTCATAGGCATGTCGATCAAATTGAAGAAATAAATTATATGTTTTCTGAAGGAAATATAACTGGTACAGAACGTAGATGTTATATTGAATATGGTAATAAATATATATCAGCTAAAGATGATGTGGTTAGTAATGCACATGGTGTTTCTGGATTAAAATTAAAAAGGGCGGTTGATAAAAAATATTTTGATAATGATTTAGAAGAAATAATGTTAGAAGGTTTTAAATTTAAATGTCCATCTAACTCTATTGAATATATAACACAAGATTCAAGATATGGTAAAGATTCCATTGATGGTGATCCAATTAGAAATGGAAAACCAGGTGGATATGTTTTAAGGGATGATTGGATATGAAATCAGATAAGAAAATAATAGGATATACTTGTGGTTCATTTGATATGTTCCATGTGGGACATTTAAATATTTTAAGAAATGCAAAATCGATGTGTGATCATTTAATTGTGGCCGTTACGATAGATGGTATAGTTTCACATAAAAAGGAAAAGTGTGTTATACCATATGAACATCGTATTGAAATAGTTCGTAGTATACGGTGTGTCGATACTGCTATTCCTCAGAATGAAATAGATAAAGTAAGGGCATATGAAAAGATTAAATATGATATATTATTTGTTGGGGATGATTGGTATGAATCACCCACCTGGATGAAGTATGAAAAAATATTAAAAAATTACGGAGTAAAAATTATATATTTTCCATATTCGAAACAAATGTCAACAACCGAAATTAGAAATAAATTTAAAAAAGAAGATGAATTATAATAATGAAAAATGCATGTAAAGTAGTAACAACTTATTTTGGACCAAGAAGAAAATGGCCATTGGATTACAATGAAACCTTAGATATGTTTAATGTTATGATAGAAATGGAAAAAAATATAGATAAGGGAACAGACTGTGATACTATAATAGTCAATCATTTATTAGAAGAAAATAATTATAGGGTAATAGAATTATTAGATTCTTTAAATGGAACTAAGACAAAAAATGGAACTATAATAACAATGAATAGGCCGTGGGACAATGGAGAAGGGTACGGTTTTAAATCAAGAGATTATGTATGGAAAAAATATCAAGATGAATATGATTATTGGTTTTTTACTGAAGATGACGAAAATTGGTTTAAAGAAGGTTATGTTGGAATGTGTATTGATGTTTTAGAAAGAGATGAAACGTGTGCATTTGTTGGTACTCAACATGGAATTGCTAAAGATTGTATTCGAGAGGGACCCCCACAGAAATATATATGGCCACATTGTCATAGTGGTCAGGGATGTACTCATCGGCGTTTTTTAAAAGAATTAGTTCAATTTTATGGGAATATTCCATATCCAAATTCAAAAGAGTATAACGATGCAGAAGAAATAGGAGAAGTAGAGAGCACAAGTATTTTTTTAAAAATGGGATATAAATTGCGTAGATTGGAAGATGATGTACAAGACACACAATATTATAAAGAACAATATCGAGATTATGGTTTCTGTAAGTGGCGCATTGAGGAGAAAAAACGGCTGGAAAATTTTTATTACAATACTGTTTATCATGATAAGGAAAGTAAAAATTTTATTTGGTATTGTGATGATTTATGGAGTGTTACAACAGTCCCTTACCGATCACCCAAGGCCATATCAGAGTCAATAAAAGAAATTATAAAAGACAAAGTTGTATGTGAATTGGGATGTGCTGAAGGTGATAATATGGTTTTTATGTCTAAATATGCAAAGAAGGTTGTTGGTTTAGAATATAGTGATAGGATAAATCCAGCTATTGAGAGGGGATTGGATGTTAAGAGGGGAGATTATTATGAACTTGATTTTGATGATTTTCCGAAGGCAGATGTTTATTATTTCTGGCCCAATAATGGTGATGAAGACAATAAATATTTATGTGATAAAATTTATTCTAATGAAAATTTTAAAGGATATATAATCGTGGCGGGAGATACTGGATGGCCACCCGAACCCCCCTCTGTTAGGGAATGTGCAAAATTGTGGGACGGAACAATTAAAGAAGTAGAATTTAATGAAGGAACTGGTCATAGACAATCTGGAACATTTGTATTAGCTATAATAGAGAAAAAATAATGATACCACTATTCAAAGTATTTATGTCAGACGAATCTAAACAAAATGCCCTTGAAGTTTTGGGTAGTGGATTTATAGGACAGGGATCAAAAGTAGATGAATTTGAAAATGAATTAAAAAATATATTTGATAATGAGTATATAGTTACAACTAATAGTGCTACATCAGCTGAACATTTAGCTTTACATTTATTAAAGAATGAATATGGAAGCTGGGGTGGATTAAAACAAGGAGATGAAGTTTTATGTACATCATTAACTTGTACTGCTACTAATTGGCCAGTATTGGCTAATAACTTTAAGATTAAATGGGTTGATGTAAATCCAGATAATCTTAATATGGACTTAGATGATTTAGAAAGAAAGATTACACCAAATACTAAAGTTATTTATTTAGTTCATTGGGGTGGATATCCTGTAGATTTAGATAGAGTTAAAGAAATACAGAATAAAACACATGATTTGTATGGATTTAAACCAGTAGTAATAGAAGATTGTGCACATGCTATGGGCTCTACATATAAAGGAAAGATGTTGGGTAATCACGGTAATATTTGTACTTATAGTTTTCAAGCAATAAAACATATTACTACAGTAGATGGTGGTATGATGATTTTACCTCATAGAGAATTATATGATAGGGCCAAATTATTAAGATGGTATGGTATTGATAGAGAAACTAATAAGAAAGATTTCAGATGCGAAGACGATGTTAAGGAGTGGGGATTTAAGTTTCATATGAATGATGTAAGTGCTGCTGTTGGGTTGGGTAACTTAAAGTGTATGAATGATATAATTAATAAACATAGAAGTAATGCAAAATATTATGACGATGAATTATCTAATGTTTCTGGTGTTACAGTTTTAGAAAGAAAAAATGATAGAGAATCTTCATTTTGGATTTATAGTATATTAGTAGAAAACAGACAAGGTTTTATGAACCATATGAAAGAATGTAATATTATGGTTTCACAGGTTCATGAGAGAAATGATATCCACACTTGCGTATCAGAATTTAAAATTCATTTACCTACGGTAGATAAAATTATACCACAATTAATTTCAATTCCAGTAGGTTGGTGGGTTACTAAAGAACAAAGAGAATATATTGTAGAATGTATCAGATCAGGATGGTAATGTAATGTATGATGTTTACGAAGTAGTCAGAGAATTTGAAAGGGAATTAAGTGAATATACAGGAGCACCATATGTAGTTTCTGTTGATAGTTCAACTAATGCATTATTTTTAAGTTGTTATAGAAAAGAAGTAGATATTGTTACTATTCCTAAACATACTTATTTGTCTGTACCAATGTCAATTATACATTCTGGTGGAGAAGTTGAATTTGAAGATTTAGAATGGAACGGAATATATCAATTAAAACCTTATCCAATATGGGATTCGTGTAAGAGAATGAAAAGAGGAATGTATATTGAAGGTAGTCATATGACTTTATCTTTTCATATACAAAAACATCTTCCAATAGGAAAGGGTGGTGCAATATTATGTGATAATAAAGATGATTATGAATGGTTTAAGAAAGCACGATATATGGGTAGAAGTGAAGTTCCTTATCATGAAGATGATATTGAGTTTATGGGTTGGAATATGTATATGATACCATCTCAGGCTATTAGGGGATTAGAATTAATTAAAAATTTACCAGATGACAATGAAGATTTAATTGAGGATCCACCATATAGAGATTTAACTACATTTAAGGTATTTAATGATGTATGATGTTTATTATTCTACTGGTGGTGGTTCTATGGTTTATGGTGGTTCAGACGTTTGGGTTAATAATTGGTTACGAGAAGTAGCCCCTAAACTTAATCATCCATCTAAGTTACTAATTCATCGCCGTAGACCTGAAAATATAAAAATTAAATACGATAGTCCAATAGATATTGTTTGGCAAGGATATGATCCACGTGGATTTGAAGAAACTATAAAAAATGCAAGAAGAATTCATATCTTACACGGATATTATACACCTCATAAAGTAATAGAGGAAAATAAAGATAAAATAGAATCGTTATGTGTTCATGTATCATTAGATTTATCATTAAAGGCTGGTTTTGATTTAGGATTAAAAAATTATTTACATTTTTCTGCAGTTCCTGAGTGGGAAAAGAAAGTAGTTAAATGGGCAAAGAAAGTAGTTTGGATTGGTACGAATAAAATGCCATTACATAATAAATTTGATATAATAGATATACCAAATTATTACGAGTTTACACAAAATAAAAAAGTGTGTATGAGTAATAGAGTGGGATTCGCTTCTCGTTGTGAAACTCGTAAATCACCACATTTTTTAGATGGAATAGATTCTTATGTATTTACTGATACACATGACTTTAGGTGGTGGAAGAAAAATCTTAATTTAAAGTTTGAAAAGACAAGAGTATATCAATTTAATTATAATAATTTACATAGATTTTTTAATAGAGATGATTGGGGAATAAGTCATTCTTGTTTTTTAAATGAACCATTCGGTTATTCTATATTTCAATCATTAGATTATGGAAAATTACCTATATTACAACAAGATTGGCTGTCAAACTATGAATATCCATTCAGAGCTTTAAATAAACAACAATTTGATGAACAAATAGATAATATATCAGAGTTATCAGAGAAAGAAAGACAAGGTTATTTAGATGGATTGAGAGATTATTGTAGGAAGTATGATAACAAGGAAGAATGGGTAGAGAAATATTTGGAAATTTATAATGTTTGATATTTATAAGTGGTAAGACGTAGCAACGATACGCGTATATAACGATAAATCGTTTTTTCTACGCGAATTTTTTAAGGAGAACCTTTTTGGCAACACCACCCGCAGGAACAGCATTATCATTAGGAAAATTAGGAAGAGCTACCGCTGTAGGCAATTCTGATTATACATCTGCAACGAGTTTGAATGACTGTGCACGAGATAGTGGAACATCCGCAACTAATTTGAGTAATTTTTATATAGGTGCCGTTGATAGTACTTTAACTGGTTATCTATATGTAGATGAATCAACAAATGAAACTTATGAGATAACTTTTACTGATGAAAATTCATTATTTACATCACGTATAGCAGCAAAAGCAGCAAATTTCACTTGGACTACCAGTAATTCATCATTATTTAACATACCAGCAAGTAGATACCAAGGGGTTACTGCTCTTATGACTGGAAGTGCAATAGCAGATGCATCTACTCCAGGTTCGATGGAAAGTACTTTAGTTACAGACGGTGGATTTGCAAATTGGACTGGTACTACGGCACTTGATGATTGGACAGAAAGTGGTACTATAGAAAAGAATACAAGTGGTGAGTCGGGTAACGCCGTAAAATTTAAAACAGATGATGCATATGTTGAACAGACATTTACAGTTAAGGGAAATTCTGTTTATCAAATTACGGCTTCAGCACATTCACCAAATGGTGGAGTTAGTAATATTGACGCTTCTATTATAGGTGAACATAGCACATCTACCTATACAGGAATAGCTGGTGGAACAGATCAATGGTGGGGATGGAGAGAAGATTTTTATACAAGTGGTTCTTCAAATGTTAATCAAACATTAAAAATAAAATTTACAGCTCCCGATGCTGGAACAACCAGTGTATATCCATCGTTGGATACTATATCTTTTCAACGTTGGGAAGGTGCAAATATAGGTGATACCAATGTAACCATTACAGGAAAGTATAATGATTCAACTGGTGATGACGAAGGTTTTAATGACCATGCAGAAAGATATAATACTGCTATAAGTAAAGTAGTTGAGATACAAGATACTTATGCAGGATTATCAATAGCCTGTTTCTTGCCAGGAACTAAAATAAAAATGTCAGATGGATCTATGAAAAATATTGAAGATATAAATGTCGGTGATGAAGTATTGTCTGTAATTATACCAGACCTTCCAGATGAAGATTTGGGTTATAATGAATGGAAAACATTTTCATCAACAGATGATATGACTAATTTGGAAGTATCAAGTGCAACAGTTGAACATATTTTTTATGATTATATGGATGGTTATTATAATATTAATGATGGACTTATAAAAGTTACAGCAGAACATGATTTTTGGACTTATACTGATGAAAAATGGAAGTGGTATAATCCAAGACAACTTGATGTTGGAGATAAATTATTGGACTATCAAGGAAATTTAATATCAATATCGTCTATTGAAAATATAGTAGGTGAAATAGAAGTTGTGAACTTTGATGTAGAACCGTTAGATATTTATTTTGCAAGCGGTTTATTAGTTCATAACAAAGGAGCAAATTCTAATCCTACGGGATAAATAATATGATTTGAGAACTTTTTTAACTATTTATTTAAGGATAATTATAGGTTTTATATGTCAATACTAAATCGTGGTTGGATTTATGATTCAATAACAAGAAACCAAGATTCAGGTTCAGTATCATATAGATGGACACATGGTGCCAACGACTCATATATGGGTGCTGGTATATTTTACTATGCCATTCCATATTTTTTAAAGGCACGAGTATGTGTTTGTCTTGGTAGTGGTGGTGGATATGTGCCACGATTGATGGTTGATTGTGTTCACGAATTAAATGAAACTCAAATGTATGGTGAAGATAAATATGGTGAGGTTTATGTAGTAGATGCGACAAATGGTTTTAATGGTGAAGTTGATTGGTCTGATGAAGATAGTTTTTTACGAGAAAAATTTAATCCTAAATTTATAAACACAACAACTGAAGATGCATTTTATAATTTTTTCGTTAAGAGAGACATTAAAATAGATTATTTACATATAGATGCAGGACATACTTATGAAGATTGTAAACAAGATTTTGATTTGTATTCTACTTTAATGAATGAGAACGGAATTATATCA
>Ga0208275_1000040_pt1 | contig 19738 bp, 11 predicted proteins | sample ETNtaG_FD_185757 | JGI IMG/M metagenome (GOLD analysis project Ga0208275, IMG submission 185757) | Marine microbial and viral communities from oxygen minimum zone, Eastern Pacific Ocean - ETNP201306PF49B (SPAdes) (version 2) | ecosystem: Environmental > Aquatic > Marine > Oceanic ... | reverse complement strand
CCAATCGGCGAGTTTGATCACCACCTCCAGAGCTTCTTTGTTGTCGGTATGGATATAGGCGTCGATTAGGCCGGCGAAGGTTTTGTGAATGACATACCACGGAACATAGCCACCCCCTACCCCCCATTTGTGAGCCTTCAAGTCACCACTGTAGATGTTCTTCCAGACCTCGGTACGAACGGGGCCAGTGTAGCCATCGCCATGCTTCTGCTGGGCTTTGGCGATTTCGCTGACAATGTAATCGACGCGTTCCTTGAAGCGTTTACGGCCAGAACTGGCGTACATCAAGGACAAGGCGCTCATGTAGTGGCCGGTGGTCTGCCCAACGATATCCTTACGCTCCCAGCCACCATAGCGCTCGCCTTTGGTCGGCAGGCCGGCGCGTTCGTGATAGGGCCAGAGCATCCGGTCGGCGTCGAGATCAAGCAGGTACTTCTGGTTGACCTTCATCGCTCTCTCGAATGGGCTTGGGAGAAGCTTTACCTGGCCGAGATCGAAAGGATAGGCCTTCACTTGCGCCATGGGGGCAACCTTCGTCTTTCCATAATAGCCGTCGCTCCTGGGCACGGCAGCCGTCCAGGGCAGGCCGATCATCAAGGTTGCGATTGTTGTGATTAGAAGGTGTTTCATTTCCCTTCAGCTCTCAATTCTTCACCCGTCTTACCGCCGTGTTTGCGGAGGAGGTCAGCAATTTCGGCGTGACCTTCTTCAACCGCAATATACAAAGGCGTCGTCTCATCCTCGTCCTTCGCATTCACATCCGCTCCCTTTGAAATTAGTAGTTCCACAATATCCTTGTGGCCTGTGTCAGCCGCTAGATGCAGAGGAGTTGCCCCATCCTCATCTTTCGCGTTTGCATTTGCACCGTTGGCGATAAGTAGTTCGGCGATTTCCTTGTGGCCATCGTAAACAGCACCATCCAAAGGAGTAGATCCAAACTCATCCTTTGCGTTCACATCCGAGCCATTAGCAATGGCTAGTTTAACGCCTTCAATATTTCCGTTATTAATATCTTCAAACATAAATCTTATGCTGTCTGCCAAAACATACCCACGATACCATCAAACATCAATTAACGACTTTAGTAGTCTAAGGAATGCCGATCTCCAGAGAATTACTTCCCTTCAGTTCACAATTCTTCACCCGTCTTGCCGCCGTGTTTGCGGAGGAGATCGGCGATTTCTTTTTTGACAGCTTTTGTTTTAGGTCTGTCAGTGCGTCTTACTTTTTCGGCCCAATCTAGCAGTGTTTTGCCATAACTCTTCGCATTCACATCCGTGCCAGCAACCAAGTGCTGTTTCATCCCTCCCCTTATCCAGAACCTCCCGCCACGGACAAGGGCGGTTGGGGTAGCTTAAGGTTTCTCGCTGAGCAATTGGACCCGTCAACACCTCTAGGGAGAAGCAATAATCACGGTGATTGTCCTTCCGCCAATAAAGGCAGCCCACGCCATATTTTAAAGACGTTTACGCCCTTCTGCAGGGTCTGGATTGGTCCTGGGAGCGCGGCTTTATCTTGCGGCACTGGTTCGCCCATGAAGTCCTTGTCAATCCATCGGTGATTGGTAGATCCGATCGTTGTCGGATCGAAGGGCATGGTGATTTTCAACTCCAGTGAATCTTGGTGATAGGATACCACCATACCCTCCCGAGCCACGCTATGTGTGTCATTAACCAGTCCGTGTCCCTCCCAAAACCTGCGCCATTCGTCTAGTGTTAGCGCCACTTTCGCACCTCCACCGAGTGCCACTGGACCGTCGGCTCCGAGTTCGTCGCGCACCAATTTGAAGAACTCATCCGGCCTCCACGGAACCGGCTTGTCGGCGGCGCTGTTGACGATAAACGCCCGCCTGCCACGTGCCGCGTCGTAGACATTGTGATCGAGGCGTTGAGGGCCGCTCCGATGGGAAGGATAATTAATGTCCAACATCGTCTTGTGATTCACGAACAAGTTGTTGTAGAGCGAGTGATATCCCGTCTTGGTGCGCGCCGTGACCTGGTAGATGTAAGCTCCCTGCCCAAACTTCGCTTCTGGCGGACTGTTAGCAAAGAGGTTGTGCATCACGGTGGAACCCGAGGCGTCGTGCACGTAAAACTGGATCGCGCGGTTTCCTGTCACAATGTTGTGGTCGACCATTACGGTGTCGAACTTGTAATCGCTCATCTCCAGAAAGATGCCCTTGACACCGTTGTTGACGATCACGTTCCGCGTCACGCGCGTCCCGGGAAACTGGTTGTCGAGCCAGATTCCGTCGTTGCGGGGATTGTCCGCAATGTAGTTGTGCTCGATCAAGCCGTCCTTGATATCGTGGCACTTGATGCCGGCGTGCTCGTACCGTTTGGGCCCTATGAAGCCATGCGTGTTGTTGCGCAGTATGACATTGTCGCGGATGATCATGTGCGTGCTATTGGCCCCGACGATTCCAGCTGCTCCGTTGTCGATAATGTAGTTGCGCTCAATGAGGTTATCGTGACCAGACGGTCCTGCCTTGGACGAGGCAGGATTCCTTTCGTTGTCACCTCCGCCCGTTCCCACATCCATCGCCACCGAATTTGCGTAGCGGATCAGGTTGTCGCGCACGATCCAGTGGTGGCCACCGCGTAGCCCCAGTGCTCCTGCCTGTGCCCACTTCGGGGTATTCCAGAAGTTGGTGGGATATTGGTTGCCGCAGTGCTCCATCACGAACCCCTCCACCACGATGTATCCCAAGCCCCGCACATGCGCCGCAAAATTGCGGCGGCGAACCGTGATCTCGACTTGCTGCCTGGCCGGTGAAAGCTCGCCGAAGTTAATGTAAATCCGTTCCGTTTCCGGTGCGAATGTCCACGTTCCGGGCCGGTTTTCGATCTCACGCAGGAACGGTCGTTGGACATAGGGTTTGCCGTTCACGATGACCTGCCCGCAGGTGAACACGAGCTTGGGGTCCCCGCGCTGGTAGCGATCAACCTCCGGCTTGCCGTCGCGGCCGTAAGGAGTCGAAGCCAACTCGACAAAGAACGGATTCGCGCTGTCGATGTACACGTCGTCGTCAAACAGCGCTTTGTTAGGGACGCCAAAGTAAACCGATCCATTGTGCCGTTGCCAGTCGGGTTTCCATTCCTCGGAACCCTTGATGAATACCAACCCCAGCTCCTCCCCACGATAGGTGATCGGTTGGCCGTCGACGCCCCCGCGCGGCGGCGTAACGCGCTCACGGTACACCCCGGCTCTTACGAGGATCGTATCCCCTGGCTGGGCTTTCGCGGCTCCTCTTGAGATTGTCTGAAACGGCTCTGTCGCCGTCCCGGTAGCCTTGTCACTCCCATCGGGAGAGATCACCCACTCCCTCGCCTGGGCCGCCTGCCGGACCGGAGCGGTGATAATGGCGATCGCGAGAAGCCACAAAACCTTTTTCATCTCCCCACCCTAACCACACTCCCCCGCCACGGACAAGGGCGCTGGGGAGGAACTTACTTTACCTCCCGTTTCAAATTCCCATTTCTTGATAGGTTCACCATCCGGACCTGCTAAAGTCAGTAGGTGGAATATGAGAAGCCTTGAATTTGTATGTTTCAATTTTTTCGTGCTATCATTTACAATTTGGTTGAATCTGACAACAAAGCAAAACCCCGCCAACCGAGGTTGGCGGGGTTTGGTTTGGCGCAGGCACAGCAGTTGATGATGGACTACTGCGTTTCGCTGTTTCCAGCAGTGGTTGCTTGACTCAAGCCAAACATTTTGCACATGAAATGACTCAAGCCAAATATCAACCAAATCCCAAATGAACAAACCATGCTAATAGGTCGAATGAGAAGAGGTCGACTTCGTTAATTTGTCTCATCCTTGGTTTGAAAAAAAGTGATTTACGTCAAGCTTGCCAAAGAAAAACCCCGCCTGCGCAAGACCAACGATGGGGGGTGGGGCACAAGTATTTATTACGAGTCAAGTTTGGATAAAAATGTGGTTGCGTTCCGGGGTCAGCGTGGCACAATTTCGATATGACTCACAAGGCTTCGCCTCTCTCCCGTCGTCGTTTCATCAAGGCCTCATCCGCCGTCGTGACTGCGGCTGCGACCTGCCAAATCGTGCCGCGGCATGTCGTGGGCGGACCGGGGAAGGTGCCACCGAGCGAGACGTTCGGGGGGGCGCTCATAGGAGTGGGTGGACGCGGGCCGGGCACTTACAAAGCCATGTGCCGTGGGCTCAATGTCAGGCAGCTTGCCTTGTGCGATGTGAAGTTTTTGGAGCGCGCGGATAACAAAAAAGTTTACACCGACTTCCGCCGCGTCTTGGAGCGCAAGGATATTGATCTCGTCGCCATTGCCACACCGCCGCATTGGCACGCGCTGATTTCCATCGCTGCGGCGGAGGCGGGCAAGGATGTGCTATGCGAGAAGCCGATGACGCGGTTCATCGCCGAGGGGCGTGCGGTGGTGAACGCCTTTAAACGATACAACCGCGTGTTCCAGATTGGCACCTTCGGGCGCTTTGGCGCCAGCCACAACCGAGAAAACATCAACACGCACAAAATCATGCGCAGTGGGCTGCTCAACCCGTGTAAGGCGGTGCACATCAAGGCCGGCGGGCTGAAGGTAAAGCAATGGAGTGGCGATCCCGGCCTTTTGCCGCAGCCCGTGCCAAAAAATCTCGACTGGGATTTTTACTGCGGGCCCGCGCCGCTAAAGCCGTACGTCCGCCCGCGCACCGGCGGCACACATCGCGGGTATTGGGACTACGAGGGCGGCGGGCTTTCGGATATGGCGCAGCATCATTTCGACCCGGTACAGTGGACTTTCGGCAAGGACGACACTAGCCCGGTGGAAATTGAGGCGCACGCGCCGCCGCCGCATCCGGAGTGCACGGGCATGTGGGGCTGGGTGGAGTTGAAGTACGCCGACGGGCTGACCTTCGTGATGGACAGCCGCGAATGGGGGGAGCCGTACTCGCGCAAAAAGGAACGAGCTGTGAGCCTAAACGACCTGTCGCCATCGAACCGCAAAAAGGTCGAGGCCATGCCTGATCCCACGCCGCTTTTATCCTTTGCAGAGGCGGTCAAGACACGCGAAAAGCCCGGTGGCCATGCCGAGGCCGCGCACCGCTGCGCCGCCATGCTGCATCTGGCCAACATTACCATCCGCGTGCGCCGCAAGATCAAGTATGATCCTGTGAAGGAAGAGATCATTGGCGACCTGGAAGCCAACCGCTTTGTCAACCCGCCCACGCGCGCGCCGTGGCATCTATAACCCGAAAGATATTTCGCCATGCCAAACGAAAAAGTTGCCCAACTCGCTGCCCGGTTTCGTGATCCCAAGGATCTCAAACGACAGTCTAACCCGGACCTAAAGGAAATGACCGCTGCGCTCGATGGACTGCGTGCCATGGGGGCAGATGGCGTTATCAGCCTTGTGGATTTGCTCAAGCCGGACATCGAGGGAGGCGATGTGCATGTCCGCCACATCCTGCACGCGCAGGCTATGAGAGCAGGCGGTTGGCCGAAAAAGGACCGGCAAACATTCACTAATGCGCTGGTCGGCACGCTGAAGGCCGATCACCCTAAGCCGGTGAAGGGCTATGTCATCCGCCAACTGCAGGTCGCCGGAGGTGCAGAAGTCACCGCTGCGCTCGGCGAATGGCTGTTGGACAACGATCTGTGGGAGGACGCCGCGCAGGCGTTGCTCGCCATCGGTGACACCGCTGAACAGTTCTTGAAAGCTCTGCCTAAAGCCAAGGGCAAACAGCTGCTGACCATCGTGCAGGCACTTGGTGTGCTGAAGGTTAACAATGCCGCAAAGCGACTCCGCGAGTTGGTAACAACTGAAGATGCAACCTTACGCCAAGTCGCCGCTTGGGCCCTCGCCAACATGGCCGATGCCGGTGCGACCGCCTTATTGTTGAAAGTCGCCGACACCACCCAAGGCCACGAGCGCACTAGACAAACCAGCGCCTGCCTGCAACTCGCCGAGAATCTCCTCGCCCTCGGCCGTGAAAAGGAAGCCACCCTCATCTACCGACATTTGCGCGACACCCGCAATGACCCCGCCGAGGCCCATATCCTCGAGGCTGCCGAGCGCGGCTTGAAGCAGGCCGGTTGAACCGGAATCAAATTTATCCTCTTTGTGAATTTTCGCGTTATTGCTTAATCGGTTCCTCACAAAGCATTCGATGCGTGTAGTCATTTTATAGCTACGCAGGGAAAATCACAGATGCGAAAAACTTTTGTTTCGTATTGTTCCGTAAACCAGGTCGACAGATTGACTGATTCGGTGAAGACGTTGGACGGATATAGCCGACCGGTATGATTTGCTGAATTGCTTGTTCAATCGGCTAGACAGGGAAACATTAAAGCCGTCAATTAACACTTGACTGCTGGCGCGGAGTTTAATGTGAAGTATCATGGAAATACTATTTTGTATGTCGCAACCATTAACATTGACAGGATTTCCTGTGATGGTCTAACATTTTACTGCAGCGTATATTTGTCTTTAATGTGGAATCATCAACATTAACCTAAATCATCCAAACCTACATATGAAAAAATATCACCCTCATCAAGACAGCTTCATGAAAATCAGAATCTTTCGGCCGACGTGGACTCTTGTCTCCCTATTCATCCTGACCAACACGTTCCTTTCGGCCCAGGTTCTCGATTTTGATCCGACCCTGGAGGGTCCCTGGTCGGATGTTGATGCGACAACCCTGGCAGTGCCAGAGGTGGCCAATGGCTCGGTGAAACTCGATGGTAAGGCCTCTACCGGAGAGTACGGCGGCTTTGAGGGAATCACGGTGACTCCGGGCGACAATGCCTGGATTCTTGATTTTCCAGGGGACCGGTCCTGGGATGGCCCGGAGGATTCCAGTTTCACCTTTTGGCTGGTCCAGGATCAGGATTATTTTTATGTCGGCGTGGCTGTTAAGGATGATGTTGTCAATTCCGACGATCCCAACGCTGCGTTTTGGAGAGATGACTCCGTCGAGATTGTCGTGGATGCGCTCAATGACCGCTACGATAACAATACAGACAACTCGATGGACCCCTACGGCGGTCACTGTTATTTTAATTTCAAAGGCCGGTTCTCCATCTGGGATGACGATAACAACACCAGGACCAGTGAGCGTTGGTCGAACGCAGTGGAGTGGACCTATGGTGAGGACGGCGATGTTTATGGTGTGGGCTCCGAGGTGGAGGGTGGCTGGCAGTTGGAGGTCCGCTTCCGCAAGAGCCAGTTTGAAGATCCCGAGGCCGGCAACCTGTTGAGCAACGGTTATAAGATGGGCTTTAACATCGGGCTCGATGACGATGACAAGCAAGGGCCGGGAACCAACGGCAGTGGCGACCGGACTCAAGACCTGGAACTTCAGTATTGGTGGGCCAACCGCGCGCGCCTCCAGGGATGGTCGGCAGAGGAAGCAGATAATTTTTGGCCCGAAGAGATCGCCCAAGGGGTACACTTGGACTATTATGACCTGGTGATCGATTCGGCCGGCCGCCTTTCGCACGGTGGAACCGGTGAGATCATTTTTGGCGCTCCCCCCGATATCTCCCCTTTTGACGAGACTAAATCCCAGATCGCCCTGCCTTTGGCGGAGCCGCCAACCATTGACGGAATCATTGATATCAATGGCGGTGAATCCTGGGCCTTTGCTGGCGGAGCCGCCGGGGAATTCTGGCGCGTGGAATCGGATGAGAACCTGGTTGACGGTATAAGGGGAGGCTCCATTGGGGATTCAGGGGAGGTGCCCGTTGACAATCAGGATTTGAGTTATCGGATTTTTGCCGGCTACGACACAGACAATCTTTACGTCGCGGTCAGGGTGCAGGATGACATCCTGTCCGAGGACAGCGCTGAGGCGGAATCCCAAAACGGCCAAACCTGGTTGGATGACAGTGTTGAAATTTTCGTCGATGGCGACAACAGCAACTTTCCCGACAGAAGCGGGAACGACCCCAATGTGGTGGATACCGGCGGCCAGTTCGTCATCACTGTGAACAACGCCTATCGGGAAAATGAGGCCGGCAATCCGGGTTACGGCGAAGGGGAGGCTTGGTTTGCGCAAACCTCCGTAAATGACACAGGTTACGATGCTGAATTTCGGATCTCCATGGATACCATAGGCAATCCCCAACCCGGGGATGTCATTGGGTTTACCGTCGGCGTCAACGACGACGATGATGATGGCCCCGCAGAACGCCAGGTCCTTTGGGTGGGCATGCCTCACACCGAGATCACCTATGGCAACCTGCTACTTCAGGGCAGATCCTACACCGCCCCGAAAATCGACGCCCCGAAGATCGACGGGACAATCAACTATGAGGAGTACGAGGGCGCCGAGAGAATCTACATCAACCCCCACAACGGGGTTTACGACATTCCCTCGGGCGATGACACATGGGCCTGGAACGACCACAGTTTTTTTGCCTGGGTAACCCATGATGATGAGGCTGTCTATGTTGCGGTCGATGTAATAGACGATAATATCGTCACCGACTCCGCTGAAGCTGGGAGCGAAGACGGACAGACCTGGGTTGATGACAGTGTGGAAATCTTCTTTGATGTGGATGACAGCAATGACGCGGGTCGAGGGGTCCAGGGATTTGAAGGCCAATACGTGATCACCGCCAACGGCGCCTGGCGTGACAACGAGGCCAACAATCCACAATTCGGAGAGGCGGGTGATTGGTTTGGCGCATCCAACTTGACCGATGGTGGATATCAAATCGAATTCAAGGTTAAAAAGTCCGCTTTGTCGGATCCTGCTCAAGGAGCCAATTTGGGCTTCAATATCGCCATTAACGACGATGATGGCAGCGGTCGAAAGGCACAGCTCAACTGGAGCGGTCGACCTCACTCGGAATTTACCTATGGGAGCCTGGTTCTCGGGGAGAGTGTTGGCGGTGGACCAAGTCTTTTCTTCTATCAGTATGCAGAGGGTAGTAGCTATAATAAATTTCTGGAAATTCGCAACCCGACAGATTCTGAGGTGGATTTGTCAGGTTATGCTTTCCCAAATCAAAACAACGGAGTGGATGATGTGGAAAGTTTTGACTACTGGAACAGTTTTCCTGAAGGAGCTACTATCGCCGCTGGAGAAAAATATATTATCGCACACCCTGACGCAGATCCAGCCATAGTTGCAGTTGCAGATCATCTACACAATTACCTAAGCAACGGGGATGATGCCTATGCCCTGGCCAAGGGGTCCAGTGAGGATTATGTCGTTATCGATGTTATCGGTGACATCAATGGTCCTGATCCAGGCAGTGGTTGGGAAGTAGCCGGTATTTCTAGTGGAACAAAGGACCATACCCTGGTTCGCAAGCCCACAATCAGCGAAGGCAATCCTGACTGGGCAGCATCTGCCGGGACCAATACTGAGGATTCTGAATGGATTGTCCTGGACAAGGACGTTTGGCAACTTGGGGAAAGCAAGCCGACGATCAGTTTGGTGAACAATGGAGACGGAACGGTGACGGTGACGTACACCGGGAAACTGCAGACGGCGCCGACGGTGAACGGACCGTGGGAGGATGTGGAAGGTGCGACGAGTCCGCTAACGCTGCAACCGGATCAGCCGGCGACGTTTGGCCGAACCGTGGGCGAGTAATTTTTGGTGAGTTTACCAAAAAGGGAACACACACCAGAGGCTGGGTACTCATGCCCGGCCTCTTTTTTTCGCTTGGCCAACGGGAAAATCGTTTGCCAAACTTAGCCAATCGAACCACATTGAAGGGTGAAGAATTAAAAACTAAAGAGAAATGAAACACCTCCTAATCTCAATAGCAGATGAAGTTGGCTCATGACCAAGGCCAAAACTATGCGCAGATTGGCAAAACCTTTGGAATCAGTCGTATGAGTGTTTATCGGCGTTTACGCTCACCCACGGAGAGGCGAAGCGAAGATCTTTGAGAGGTGGAAGAAATAATCTAGTAGTTAAACCAACGCAAAGACTGAATACACCATGAACAATTTAAACAAACGAGACTTTTTGAAGACGACAGCCCTGCTGGGGACTGCAGCCGTTGTTCCTGCGACATCGCCTGCTGCAGCCGAAGACGCGCCCCCCTCGTCGACAATCCCTCCCGCGGTCGATCTGGTCGACGAGCAGTTTGACTCAGCCTCGGGTCGGCATTTCGGATCCCAGGTGATTCATCACGGTGAGCAGAAGGGCTTTCAGGTCACACCCATCAGCCAGGACAAGGCTTCGCCGGGCTACCAGCGCCCCGGCAACCTCAGCAACCCGACAGTGGCAGCGCTGCTGCGCAAGATGATGGAAATGGACGGCACTGAGGCAGCCGCCGGCGGACCCTGCGGCATGGGCATCATCTCTCAGACCTATATGGCGTTGCTCAAGCCAGGCGACCGCGTGGTGGCCCACCGCTGCAACTACGACTGGGTCATGACCCTGTTCCGCGATTACATGCCGGATTGGGATATCGAGGTCGAGTTCGTGGATATGAACGATCCCGATAACCTGGCCAAAGCGCTGCGTGCCAAGCCGGCCAAGATCGTGCATTGGGAGCCCTACGTGAACCCGACCATGGAGGTGCTGGACAGCACCGCCCTGATCAAGATAGCCAAGCAGGCCGGCGCCACGGTGATCGTGGACAACACCTGGCTGACCCCCTATCTGCTGCAACCGTCCCGTGTCGGCGCAGACCTGGTGATTCACAGCATCACGAAGTACATCGGCGGCCACGGCAATGCCATGGGCGGCGTGGTCTCGGGTAAGAAGGGCCTGGTTGGCAAGATCGTCAGGGCACAAAACTGGTTCGGCGGCCTTCTCAGGCCCATGGATGCCTTCCTTGTCACGCAGGGCGTGAAGACCCTTCCGCTGCGCATGCGCCAGCACAGCCGTTCCGCCCAGATGATAGCCGAGTTTCTTCAGTCGCATCCGGCTGTTGCGCGAGTACGCTATGGCGGCTTGCCTGCGTGGAATCGGTATGCCGAGTCAGGGTCCATAAAGGGGTATGGCGGTATGCTGGGCGTGGAATGGAAGAAGGACTCCGTGCACAAGAACCTGGGCAGGCGCGTCAAGCTGATCATCAATCAAACCAGTCTGGGCGACCCAGTCACAAGGATCATGGCACGCCAGGAGGAAAGGGACCGCGGCATCCCCGCACGCTTCACGCGCGTCTCCATCGGTCTGGAAGAACCGGAAGATCTGATCGCCGATTTCAAGCAGGCGATCGAGCGATGCGGTTAGGCATAGACTATGAAAACGGAACTTGATCGTCGTGACTTCACCAAAGTTTGCTCCGCAAGCACGATCAGCGCGATGACGTGTGGGCTTTCCGATACACTCACCGCTGCGGCTGCCGAACCTCCCTCCGGAAAGCCGTCTTACGATTGCATTGTGTTAGGTCTGGGAGCCATGGGTTCGGCCTGTACGTATCAACTGGCAAAACGTGGTGCGAGCGTGCTCGGGCTCGAGCAGTTTGACATCTCTCATGTCCTGGGCAGCAGCGGCGGCATCTCGCGGCAAACAAAAGTGGCGCCTTACCTCGGCGGTCCGAATGAGGCACTCATCCGACGGGCGAATGAAAACTGGCGGTCGCTCGAGAAGGACAGCGGCCAGAAGGTTTTCCATCCGTGCGGCTGGTTGGATATTGGCGTTAACAAACGACTGTCGCGTGCTCAAGACAACAGCACCGGGACGAAAATCGAGGTGGTGGATGAATCTTCGCTGGCAAAACGTTACCCGCAATTTCAAAATCTGCCCAAAGGCTCTAACGCATTGCTGGATCATCAGGGCGGGTTGCTGCGGAGCGAACTGGCCATCGCCAGCCATTGCCATGTGGCGCTGCAACACGGCGCCCATATCCATGCCCAGGAGTCAGTCAAGGATTGGGCCACCGATCGTGATGGTGTCACGGTTACCACGACGCGAGGGAAATATCGGGCCAAACATCTGGTCATCGCCGCCGGCGCATGGAATTCAAAACTGCTGACCCAACTCCCCGGCAAGCTGGCGGTGGCCCGGGTTGCTTTGGGCTGGTTTACGCCTCAAGACCCCGGCGCATTTTCTTTGGAGGAATTTCCATGCTGGGGGAGCGGAGCGTATTACGGCTTCCCCGTGCTACCGGATTTTCCGGGGCTCAAAGTGGCCATGCACTGGGGCGGGACTGCGACCGACCCAGACACCATCGACCGCACGCCAAATACCGACGACGAAAAACTCGTGCGCGACTACCTCCGCAAACAGCTTCCCTCGGCCAACGGATCACTTCTGGCGTTGAAGATCTGCATGTATACATGGGGTGGCCCGTGGCTTGACCGACTCCCCGGCGAAAAGCGCATCACGTTTATCGCCGCATGCAACGGAGGCGGTTTCAAGTTCTCCAGCGCTTACGGCGAAGCCTTGGCCGATCTCGCCACAGAAGGAAAAACGGATCTGCCGATCCAATTCATGGCCCTGCGCTCAGCAAAAGCGACAACACCATGAGGTTTTCTGCAATGATTCACCCTAAGTCAAAGCTGCCAGAAAAGAAACCACAGATCTCCTTCGCAAACACGGCGGCAAGACGGGCGAAGAATTGAAAGTTGAAGGGAAATGAAAGCGAGATCAAGACGGGCATTTACACTCATCGAGTTACTGGTAGTGATTGCCATTCTTGCTAGTCTATTGCTGCCAGCATTGACTTACTCTACGACATTGAGCAAATAATCAACCCGTCCAGACTAACGAAAGCTTTGGCCCAGTTTGGATGACTCGATCACTTGCTGGTGATGCCTTAGTTCAACCTCAGCGCCACTTGGCGGTCAAGCGTCTGGCGATGCGTCGGGAGAATTCGTACCTCGACTTCTGAGCCGCAGCGACGTCGGTTCGGTGGACTTTGCCGGCGTCGCCGAGTTCCTCGATGGCTCGCAGGGCGAACATACCTACCAGCAGGTTGGGATCGTTGATATGCTCGATCAGCAGTTTTAGCTGGCTTAGGTCGCCGAGCTTGCACAAGGCCTGAGCCGCCGCGACGCGGATGGCGGGTACGGGACCGACGGTCAGTTTCAACAGCGTGGCTTTGCCGTCAGCCGTCTTATTGACGCCAAGCCAGACAGCCGCCCAGTAACGCGTCGATGGATCCGGAGATTTTGCATATTCCAACAGCTTGGCGCCGTCGTTCGCTTCCCCGGCAGTGATTACATCGATCAAACGGCGTGTCTGCCCGCTGTGGTCGTTGTCGAGAAAAGCCAGGTACTTGTTTCCGGCCTCCCGCCCGACGTCCTCGAGGATCGGCTCGGGGATCAGGCCGACGTCCCGCGTCTCGGTCATGCGTTGGGAGAGGACCTTCCGCATGGCAGCCAACTTCTTCTGATGCTTTGGCGTCACAGCCAGGTTAACCAGTTCGTGCGGATCGCTTTGCAGATCATAGAGTTCTTCCGGCGGCCGACGGAGGGCAAAAGGGCGGGCCTGCTGCTCGTTCAGCTTCCCTTCCTTGTGCAAACCACGAATGACCTGCACGATCTTCTTGCCGTCCTTGTACTGGCTGGGCTGGGCATGGGGAACGTGCGACATGAAGTTGCGAATGTACTTGTAACGGGAGTCGCGCACGCAACGCAGGATGTCGACCGTCTCGTCGCAGCGGTCCCGTCCCGCAAAAATATATTTCCGAGGCTTGTAGTCCGCGGCCAGGAAGTCGCGACCCTGGACGTTGCCGGGGATCTTGATGCCAGCCAGCTTCAGCGAGCAAGCGGCGACGTCGATGTGCTCGATGAGGTCGTCCCGCACCGTCCCGGCGCGTTGCTTCCCCGGCAACCGTATGATCATGGGGACGCGAATGCCCTCTTCATAGAGGAACTGCTTGCCTCGCAGGTGACTGACACCGTGGTCGGTCCAGAGGAAGACCGCGGTCGAATCCAGACGCCCAGCAATCTTGAGGTCAGCCAGTATCCTGCCAACCTCTTTGTCGGTCTCGACCCAGGAATCCAAATACTTCGCCCAGTCCTGGCGAAGCTCCGGGTGACCCGGGTAGTATGGCGGCAGAACCACCTTGTCGGGATTCGCATGGCTTTGCGCTTTGCGGTTCTTGCCACCTTTCAACTGAAATTGTGCAAATATGGGTTGATTAGCAGGCGCCTTTTTCCAGTCGCTGCCGTGATAGAGCTTGCTCGTCGGTATGAAGTTGTAGTCCGTCTTGCTCTTGTTTGTGACGTAGTAGCCGGCATCGCGGAAGAGCTCGGGGATCAACTTTACCGACTTGGGCACCTTGTAGCTGTCGTAATAGGCCACGTTGCCTCCGCCTTTTCCGGACGAGACCTGACTGCGGTGGTTGTGGACGCCGAGGGTGGTCTGGTACATGCCGCTGACCATGGCCGAGCGACTGGATGAGCAAACCGGGGCCGTGACGAAGGCGCTGCAGCAGCGAATGCCTTCCCGAGCCATCCGGTCGATATGCGGTGTCTTGATAAGGGTTTCACCATAGCAACCGATATGAGGGGACGCATCCTCGATGACGATCCATACAACGTTGACGGATGCAGGTTCCACCCCAAAAACATTTGAAGCAAAGAGGGCCGAAAAGGCGAAGAGTAGAAGGCGTTTTTTCCCACACCCCAACACCACCAAACCTATCAAAATTGGGACCAGTACTTTCATTGCCTGAGTGAATCCTACCCTACCATCCTGATTCAGAGAAGTTCAGAGAATCAGCCGTGGAGCCAACTGTGTAATCTGTGTCGAGAGATGTGAAATCTCCGGGGAGAATCCTACCCCACCATCTTTAGGTCCTCCCGTAAATATTACGGCGATCCGCCTTTTTTAACTTTGTCCGGGTTCCTGGATTTCAACGGTTTTTCCACCTCAAGGACAATCCGCATAGCATTCGAAACTTTTGGTTTGTAGCCGTAACGGGCTGCTGACCTTACGAAATCCCAGGAACTGCCCGACTGCGCCCCCCGGAGTACACGCCTTGAGGCTGTATTTATACCGTTGCCACTGTCCAGTGATGGCCCTGTGGGGTCGGTGACTGGGCCAGGCGGATAATCGGCCAGAATGTCACTGCACCACTCGAACTTGTTGCCCGGCATATCATAAAACCCCCAGGGGTTGGGAAGGGTCTGGGCCACTTTTTGGGTTCCCAATTCCAGGCCCGGCTCCCGGGTATCAAAATTTGCATATTCACGGGTAATACTTTTCCCGGTAAAATTGGGGGTTGTTGTTCCCGCCCTGCAGGCGTATTCCCACTCAGCTTCGGTGGGCAGGCGGAACGTGTATCCGGAATTGAGAGACAATGCTTCGGTGTACTTCACTGCATCAAACCAAGTAGCCTTCGCGGGTTTGGCACCCTGTTTTTTATCGGATTCCATGAGCTCGCCGTACTGTTCGGCGGTCACTTCCGTTGCCGCAAGGTAGTAGGGTTTGCTTATGCTGACTTTGTGTTGCGTTTCATCAGCAAAACGGCCGGGCTCACTTTCGGGGGAACCCATCATAAACGTGCCGGCTTCAACCAGGATCATTTCTATTTTCACCAAGTCATTCAGTAACACGGCTATTTTTTTCGCCTTGGCATCAGGGAGCTTTGAAAAGCTAACCTTCACTTTCGGCTCGGGCACGTTTTGCAGGGCCTCTAATCGTGCAGCTTCAAAGGCTTTGGCTTCGATGTATCCCTGCACATTTAAAACTTCAATTTCATCCAGAGCCGTCCTGTATTCCGCATAATCCTGCAAAGAAGTCGTGGCAGCATTGGGATTTGTGCCGTTTACATATTCCTCAAGGTTGGTGTAGCCGTCCTTGTCGGCATCGTTCTTGTGGTCACCCGAGTCGGTGGACTTCAATCCATGGGCGCGCTCCCATATATCGGCTATCCCGTCCCTGTCTTTATCCACTGGGGCTTTTGTGGAATGATAAACAGGCCAGCCCCCCACATCCTTCTGGGAATTTATGATGGCGCCTTTCCCGGTCTGAATTTCGTTTATAATTCTCTGGTCAACCGGGTCACGCGCCGGGAGAACGGCCCCTGCTCCATTCAGAACTGCCTTATAAATTTGTTTCCCTGTTTTCTTTTCCATTGGAGGATACGGAAAAGGGATGTTTCGCTTATGGATTTTTCCATCAGCAGATCTGATCAAACGCCAGTTGTCTTTGGTAGCCTCGAGGTTGTTGCTGTGATAGTTGTCTGCCACATGAATACTGTTCAGGATACCCCCCACGTGAAACGCGATTGTGGAACGACTCATTTTTGTGGAGGGGCCCGATTTATAATAATTGCCCACAAGGTTGATGCGGACATGTTCATCACTATTCGAATAGCCCGGCGTACTGCCCCAGTTGTAATAAACGTTGTTACGCACATCAAAAACAGCACCGGGCGACACTTCACCACTGCCTAACTTGGGATTGCGTGAATTGTTGTGGACGTAAATATTGTGCAGTATCGAAATACCGCCGTAGGAGCCCCTGATAACCGAGCCCATACTGTGGGACCCCTTGGGGTGATAGGATCGGTACAGGCATTCAGAGATAATGCTCCACTGGACAGTACCCCGTTCTGTGCCGATCGTGAAAATTTCGTCCGTGGCCCAACTCGCTGAACAATGATCCACGATTACATTTGAATTGGGAGCATCTGACAATTGACCGGAGTTATCCACGACCGAGCCTATATCTATGGCATCACTTTCCAGCCTATGAACATCACCCAGACGCACACGCAAATACCTGACAATGGATTCATCTGCAGTCACTGAAAAGGAGTAATCTTTAAGGCAGATACCCTCACCCGGGGCTGTCTGTCCGGCAATCGTTATGTAGGGATGTTCAATCTTGAGAGATCTTTTCAATTTAATAATACCGCTGACCTCGAACACAACCATGCGGGGGATGGCCGCCTCGACCGCCTCCCGAAAACTTCCCTTGATTACAGGTTCATTTACGCCGTAATCCTCAGTAGTTGTCACGATGAATACCTCGCCGCCCCGGCCCCCTTTGGTGAAGGCGCCAAAACCCTGCGCTTCGGGGAAGGCGGGTGTTTTTGTCTGGGCTGAGACAGAAGTACAGATACATAAGCTGGCAATCAGCCGAATAAACTTTCTCACATTCTTCATAGAAATACCCCCCGGATAACGTAAAAGGTTGCTTATGCTAAAAGCGACTCATATTTGACTAACCGGAAAGCAGAAACAGGTGTTTACCCTCATCATCAGCAGACACGCTGAGGTAGCTTAGAGATATAAGGGTAAGTAGAAATAGGGGTTTCATTGCTGAGAGAATTCTACCCGACCATCCTGATTCAGAGAAGCTCAGAGGATCCTCAACTCAATCCTACTGTTCTCCCCAATTCCCTTGAGAAACACTGAGATTCAATGAAACGAAAAATCCCACACCCCACCAACAGCACGACTGCGATTGTTGTGATTAGGAGGTGTTTCATTTCCCTTCAGCTTTTAATTCATCACCCGCCTTGCCGCCGTGTTTGCGGAGGAGGTCGGCGATTTCACCTTTGGCATAAGATAGCGGTGTATCACCATCATTATCTTTCGCATTCACATCCGACACCGCTGCCTCTAATCAGCTAAAAGAGACGGTATGAAAAGGGAGATTGCAGGGATATAGGTTACCAGCATCAGGGCCAGTATCATGGCTGCGTAAAAAGGAAGCATCGCTTTGGATACACGGGCAATATCACTCTTCCCAACACTACAGCCAATAAACAAACAGGCCCCCACCGGTGGAGTGCATAGACCGATGCACAAATTCAGAATCAGAATAATTCCGAAGTGAAGCGGATCTAGTCCCAGACTTACTGCAACAGGCAGGAGTATGGGGGTGAAGATTAGCACTGCCGGTGTCATATCCATAAATACTCCAACAATCAAAAGCATGATATTTATGGTTAGAAGGATCATTATCGGATTGTCACTTAGACCCATTAGGAAACTACTGACTGCTGCAGGGACCTGCTCATTGGTAAGAAAGCGACTCATCGCTGAACTTGTCCCCACCAGTAAAAGAACCACCGCTGTTGTGCGAGCTGAACGCTGTATTAATGCTGGCAGATCCACCCACTTAATCTCACGATAAATGATGACTCCAAGGACAAATGCCCAGACTACCGCTATCCCCGATGCTTCAGTTGGCGTAAAAACACCACCAAGTATACCCCATAATACAACCACTATCAGCAAAAGACTCGGGAAAGCCTTCCAGCCGGTTGTCATGATATTGACCTTTTCCGCATCAGGGCTTCCCCCATACCCTTTCTTGCTGCTGATGATTACACAAACTGTCATAAGCAAAGCAGCCATCAACAAGCCTGGCAAAATTCCCGCCATGAACAAGGCCGCAATGGAAATGTTTGATGCAGTCACCGCATAAACAATCATCACGTTACTTGGCGGTATCAGCAGTCCTGTGGTTGCAGAGCATGTAGTCAACGCGATATTAAAATCTTTGCCATAACCCTTGCTGTTCATCTCGGGAATCAAAGTTCCCCCGATAGAAGACACGGCTGCGGCTGCGGAGCCGGATATCGTACCGAAAAACACACAAGTCAAAGTATTCACCAGTCCAAGACCACCACGGAAACGCCCAACCAGCGAGTTCGCAAAATCAATTAATCGCTTTGCCAGGCCACCTGCCCCCATCAGGTCACCTGAAAAGATAAAGAACGGAATTGCAAGCAGCGTAAAGCTGTCTATTCCACTCGCCATATCGGAAGCAATGGTAACAAGTACCTGCTCATAGCCGAGAGAGAATGCCGCGGCAACCGTTACAATGCCCAGAATAAATGCGATTGGCACATTGATACATAACAGGGCCACGAAAAGGATCATCAGAATACATAATCCGAGACTCATGATTCCTTCTCCTCCTCCTTATAAATCAACACTTTCTCCAGTGAAAATACAATAAACAGGACACCGCTGACCGGCACTGACAGATAAAACCAAGCCTTGCGTATACCTAGTGTCGGCATCAACTGCCCGGAGTCCCATCTCTCGATAAACAAGTTTCCACCTCCGTATACAAAGACTCCAATGGAAAATAACAGAACCAGTGTATGCGCAAAGCCGTTCATCAGACGCTTTACTTCAGGATCCAGTTGGCGATCAAGTAGATCGATTCCAAGATGACTGTTTAACAGATAAGCATAGGTGCTCCCGAGAAACACGAGCCAGACCATCAGGAAGGTCGCCAGTTCCTCTGTCCACCCGATCGGAGAAGAGAGCGCGTAGCGCCAGAAGACACCTAAAACGACATCGACGACAAGGACGACAAAACATACTACCAGCAGAATCCCCAGCAGGCGCTCACTTGATTTATGTATAGCTTCAAACATGACTATTCCCCGCTGGATACCGTTTGTATCTTCTCGTAAAGTTCCTTGATCTTGCCATGCAGGTTTTTCTCAACTGCCGGCATGGATGCTTTCTTAAAGAGTGCTGTTTCGACATCTAGAATCGTTACCCCATTTTTACGCATGACATCCATTGCGTCATCGCTTGCCTTCTTCCATAGCTTTTTCTGCAATTCCTTGGATTCTTCGGCTGCGTCCATCAACCAGCCCTGTTCCTGCAGGCTCAGGGTATCCCACTTCTTGGCACTCATCAAAACGATATCCGGGATTCGGGAATGATGATCCATGGCAAGGAACTTGCAGGCTTCATAATGACGACTGGATACTATACTCGGCGGATTATTCTCAGCGCCATCTACAACACCCTGCTTTAATGCCGTATAAAGTTCTCCCCAGGGTATGGGTGTCGGCGAACCGCCCAATGCGTGCACCATGTCCATTGCAACAGGATCTTTCATCGTCCTGATCTTC
>Ga0208275_1000038_pt1 | contig 20537 bp, 10 predicted proteins | sample ETNtaG_FD_185757 | JGI IMG/M metagenome (GOLD analysis project Ga0208275, IMG submission 185757) | Marine microbial and viral communities from oxygen minimum zone, Eastern Pacific Ocean - ETNP201306PF49B (SPAdes) (version 2) | ecosystem: Environmental > Aquatic > Marine > Oceanic ... | reverse complement strand
CGCTGGCTTCGTCACGCTGCTTGATCAGGCCGACGCAGTTGATTACGGCATCGGGCTTCGCTTGGCCAAGGGCGTGCCCAAGCGATTCGTCATCGGTGATGTCATCGGCTTGGATCGCCTTGGCTTTGTCGAACAAATTGTGATTGGTGAAGTCGGCGACCGGACGGCGCAGTGTCACCCAAGTGTCGTGTTGCGCGTGAAGGCCGCGCCAAAGTTGGTGGCCCAACATGCCGCTGCCGCCAAGGATGAGCAGCCTCAAGGCTGTGCCTCCTTTTTGTGGCGTGCGGGGACGCCGCGCACATCCTTCACGGCGACAAGGTTGAAGGCGTGTTTTGGTTTTCGGTTGATGCGAAGCAGCAGCGTCAGCGCCTCGTCGAGCAGCAGACAACCGGGAAGGTTGCATTTCGGGCCGGCCATGTAACCGCGCAGGTAGCGTGTGCCGGTTGTGCCGTACACCGTGTAGCCGCGTCCCTCGAACTCGTGGATGAACCAGCCGGAGCGGTGCCGCTGAAACGTATTGCCGAATTCCGGCCCCTGCGGCACGAAACCGTTCGGCGTCTCGAGTAAAATATATTTTGCCGAAAGCGTTTCGATGCGGTCGAGCAACTCAAGCCCTTCGGCTTTCGGCAAATGCTCGATGAGGCCGTAAAGGGTCACAAGATCGAATGTGGCGTCGAGGTCGTCGCTGAGGATATCGGCCTGAATGTAGTGGTCGTGAACGTTGCGCTGCCTGGCAAGGTCGATGGCCTCGGCGTGGGCGTCGAGGCCCGTTGTCTGCACACCGGGCCGGAACGAGCTGAGGTGCGAGAGAGTGCCGCATCCGATGTCGAGAGCAGTCTTAACCTCCCCGGTGGCAACGAGTTGCGCGGTAAAATCGGCAGCGGAATAGGGGCGCAACAGTTGTCGGAGCGGATTCGGCATGCGCTTGGCCAAGCGGGTTCAGATATACAGTTCGACCTCGCCCATTTTGTCGAGCAGCGGTTCGATGTCGGCGGCGGAGTCGAGCTGGCGCGTGTTGGCGGAGGTGTACTCGGTGCCGAGCGGTTGTTCGGTGCGGTGTTCCGGCACGTGGTACTCGGGGTGGATGGCGTAAAAGATCTCCTCCTCGGTGACGCGCTGCATCTCATACTCGTTGACGAGCGTCTCGTGCAGTTTCTCACCGGGGCGAATGCCGGTTACATCGATCGGATGATCGGTGCCCTTGCGACTGAACTTCTGGCAGACGGCCTCGGCAAGTTTCCCGATGGTGCTGGCTGGCGCCTTGCGGACAAAAATCTCGCCGCCAGTCGCATGTTGCATCGCGTGCAGCACGAGGCCGACCGACTGGTCGAGCGTCATGAGGAAGCGGGTCATTTCCGGCACGGTGACGGTGATCGGCTCGTCGTTTTCGATCTGCCGCTTGAACAGCGGGATGACCGAGCCGCGGCTGCCCATCACGTTGCCGTAGCGTACACAGCAGAACTTGGTGTCGCCGCCGTTTTGGTTTTGGCTGCAAAGGAGTTTCTCCATCATTGCCTTGCTGGTACCCATGGCGTTGAGCGGCTTGACGGCCTTGTCGGTGCTGAGGGCGACGAACGTCTTGACACCGGCGGCCTTGGCGGTGCGGCAGGCGTTCTGCGAGCCGGTGACGTTGGTCTTGTAGGCCTCGTACGGGTATTTCTCGCACGACGGCACATGCTTGAGTGCGGCGGCGTGGAAGACGAGATCCACGCCTGCCATGGCCTCCGCGAGGCTGGCCTCCTCGCGCACGTCGCCGACGATGTACCGGAACTGGGGATACGCCTGCTGCATCTCCCACTGCTTCTTTTCGTCGCGGCTGAAGATGCGGATTTCAGTGGGGGACTGCTTAAGCAGATGCGCAGCGACGCGGTTTCCGAAGGAGCCGGTACCGCCGGTGATCAGGATTGTGGAGCCGGAAACATTCATGCCAAGGCCGCGCCAAGTCTAGGCCCAGCCTATGTCGTTGGCAATGGACAAGGCTTGCGCAGCGGGGCGGCCGGGACTAGCCTCGGACTCATGAAAGCTATAGCCGCCGGATTCATGGCGGGCCTGGGGCTGCTGGCTGTGCCGCTCACCGAGGCCCGTGCCGCCGAGTCTCAAGCCGATGACGTGCCGTTGGCCAAGCGCGAGTCGGTGCAGCTCGAGTTCGAGACCGAGCGTGGTTTGGCCTATCAGGTATTCAGCAAAACCGGCGAAGACGATTGGCAGCCACTTGGCCAGGTGATCGAGGGTGACGGAAAGTTGGCGACCGTGTCTTACTCCGGTGAATCCGATGGCGTGGAGTTTCGCGTGGAGACATACGAGAGGGCCGGGCCGCTGTCGCTGCCCGAGGGCATCGACTATAAGTTGACCGGAATCTACCGGCTGCGCGGTGAGTACAGGGTTTGCGTGGCCAAGGTGGACCGCACCACCGAGCCGGTGCGCACCGCTCACTTCACGCTGGTCGAGGGGGATGCCGGCGGTTTGCTTCGGTTGCTCTCGGTAGATGCCGCCGCGGGGCGGGTGCGGATCGAGGCGGGCGGCGTGTCGCTGTCGTTGAGCCTTGCCGGTGACACATTCCAAACCGCAACGGCCAAGCCGCAGGCGCAACCACAGCCGGCCGCGGGCAAGCCGACGATCATCACCGCCCCGCCGAAGGGTAAAGTGTTCATGGCCGCGCGCGAGCCGTACTACAAGGCGGTGCAGAAACAGAAACAGTACACGAACCGTTATTCACTGCTGGAGAAACCGACGGTCAAGGCCATCAACCGCAGCATCCGCATCCGGCCGCAGAGCATCTTCACCCCGCGGGTGTCGGTTCCGGGCTATCGGATTCCCACCCACTACCGGCCCAGCTCACGGTACACGAAGTTTAGCATTCGCCGCCGGTAGGTTTTGAAGAATCGGTCGTCTTTTACCGGCCCAAGGCGTCGAGCAGTTTTTGGTGAATGTTGCCGAAGCCGCCGTTGCTAAGGACGCAGAGGATGTCGCTGGGTTCGGCCTGGGCGGTGACGTGGGTGACGATTTCGTCGGTGGTCGCGAGGTAATCAGCCGTGGTGCCGGCGGAGCGGATGTCTTCCATGAGCCGGCCGGGGTCGAGGCGTTCCTCGGCGGGGATTTGCTCGAGCCGCGCGACCTCGGCCACGACGACGCGCTTGGCCAAGCGCAAGGCACTGGCCAGTTCGTCTTGGAAATAATTGCGCCGGGTGGTGTTGCTGCGTGGCTCGAAGATGGCCCAGACGCGCCGGCCGGGGTAACGCTGGCCAAGCGCCTTGAGCGTCTCGCGGATGGCGGTGGGGTGGTGGGCGAAGTCATCGATGACCATGATGCCGTTCTCTTCACCGCGAATTTCCATCCGGCGCCGGATGCCCTCAAAGGTGTCAAAGCCGGATTGGATCTGATCGTCGCTGAGGCCGGCGTAGCGCGCGAACAACAGCGCGGCGATTGCGTTGCGGACGTTGAGTTCGCCGGACATTGGGATGCAAAACGTCGTATCGCCGAGCCTAAACTCGGAACTACTTTCACTGAACATGAGTTGACTGGCGAGTTCGTCGCAGTCGCTGCCCAAGCCAAAGCGGCGCACCGGGCAGTGGTCTATGCCGAGGAGCGGTTGTAAGTTGGCGTCATCGCCGTTAACCAGAAGCAGACCGTTGCGCGGGACGATGTTGATGAGCCGCCGGAACGCGGTCTGGATCTCGGCGAGGTTGCCGAAGATATCGGCATGGTCAAACTCGAGGTTGTTGATCACCACGGCCTCCGGCAGGTAGTGAATGAATTTGCTGCGCTTGTCGAAGAACGCCGTGTCGTACTCGTCGCCCTCGATCACGAACCAGTCGCTATCGGTGAAACGCGCGCCCTGGCCAAGGTTGTTCGGGATGCCGCCGATCAGAAAGTTTGGGTTGAGGTCATTGTGCTCCAGCAGCCAGACCAGCAGCGACGCGGTGGTGGTTTTGCCGTGGGTGCCGGAGACGACGAGGGAGCGTTTGCCGCGCAGGAAGCGGTGCTTGAGCAGTTCTGGCAGCGAGCAGTAGTCGAGCTTTTGCTCGAGCACAAACTCGACCTCCGGGTTGCCACGCGAGATGGCGTTGCCGATGACGACGAGGTCCGGTCGTTGAGCGAGGTTGGCCTTGTCGAACGGCCTGGCCTCGATGCCGCGCTCCTCGAGGAAGGCGGACATCGGCGGGTAGATACCATGATCGGAGCCGGTGACCGCCGCGCCGCGCTCCTTCAGTGCCGCCGCGACGGATGCCATGGCGGTGCCACAGATGCCGACGAAATGGATGGAGTGAGCGTTGTCGATGGATGCGTCTGGGTTTACTTCCCGCGGAACGAACCACTGCCTACCCCAGCCAACCGGTGAAGCCAAGTTACAAAGCATCAAGTCCGCTTGGCCAAGGCCGGTTACCGGGCCTTGCGTTGCGACCAAGTCAGGCCGGCCAAGTCTTTGGTCTTGGCCGGGATGATGAGGCTGGCAATCCAGCCGGCGAGAAAACAGGAAACGGTTCCCACGGCACCAATGGTCAATGGATGAGCATCCGTGTGAAATTTCACCACGTACAAAACCAAGGTCGCAACAAGGACCCCGATCCATGCATGCAGACTCGCTGTGCGGTTGGTGAAGATGGCAAGCGTAAATAGCCCTCCTAATGTGCCAAGGATCAGTCCCACGTAGCCCATTAGTGTGTCCCACAAATTTTTGCTATCCTGAAAAGCAATGAAGAGTGCGGAGAGAGTGCCGAGGGCACCGAGGATGAGCGTGATGATCTTGGCCAAGCGCAACAGAGAATCACTGTCTCGGCCCTTCGAGAGGAAGTCGGTGGTGAGCGCGGTGGCGATCGAGTGCATGCTCGAGTCGAGACTCGACATGGCGGCGGCGAACACGCCGGCAATCACCAATCCGGCCAGCCCGGCCGGCATTTGTTCCAGAATGAAATGCGGGAAGATTTGGTCGATCTTGGAGATCGGCTCCAAGTTGGCCGGTTGCTGTTGGTAATAGACAAACAACGCCGTGCCTACGCCGAAGAAGAGAACGGACACCGGGATGCTCAAGATGGCATTGGTCCAGATTGCCTTGGCGGCATCCTTCTCAGTGGGCGTGGTGAGGTAGCGCTGGACGACAGCTTGGTCGGTGCCGTAACTGAGAATCTGCGCGAAGATTCCACCGAGGATTATCACCCAAATAGTGTCGATGCCACTGATGAATTTCCAGTCCGTGTTCACCATCTCGAACTTATTTTGATTAGCTGCGGAGTCGATGATTGCAGAGAAGCCGCCATCCACTTTGCCAACGATAATGAAAAACGCCACGAGTGCACCGCCGACCAAGACGACAGTTTGAATGACATCCGTCCAGATGACCGCCTCGATGCCGCCGAGTACGGTATAGATTGTACTCAGGATACCCATCGCGATGATGCAATACTTTACGTCCCAACCGGTCACCGCAGACAACGCGAGCGCAGGTAACAAGATCACGATGCCCATCCGTGCGAGTTGAAAGACGGTAAAGCTTGCGCTACCCAGTTTGCGCAGCCCGGAGTCGAATCGCATCTCGAGAAATTCATAGACGCTGGTGATACCCAGCCTTCGGTAGAAGGGGAGAAAACAGAAAATGATGATTGGGGCCATGATCGGGATGGTCATGTTGAAGATGAACCATGTCCAGTTGGTGGCATATGCCTTTGCGGGGATGGAGAGGTACGTGATCGCGCTGAGCATGGTTGAGAAAATACTCAGCCCGGCCGCCCACCAAATTACGCGTTTGCCGCCGACGAAATAGTCCTCGACCGTTTTGTTTCTGCGAGAGAAATAGACGCCGATCCCGACGAGTGCCGCCATGTAAATGGTCAGCACCATCCAGTTCGCCGTGCCAAAGCTCCGGCTTTGATCGGCGAGGTCGATCTTCCAAATGTTCGGCGTGCGGATGCCGGGGCTGCTTTCGCCGGTGGGGATGACGACCGAGTTGCCCCACTTGACGGCGGTGGTCGTGACGTGGCTGCCGATCGCCACCCGATCTGTCGTGCCAGGTGCGGTGGCTTTGCGCGAGCCTTCCTCGAACTTGGCGAACTCACGCCACTGACTGGTGATGGTGTTGTAAATCAAAATATCGCGACTGAAGCCGACGTGCGTGTCCTGAATTTTTTGTTTCTCCACATCCAACGCGGCGGTGGCCTGAGCGTTCCCGGCGTTGTTGGCGGCCGTGATTTGGGCGGATAATCCCTCGAGCGTGATGAACCGTTGCCCGTTCGCTCCGCCGAAAATCAACAGGCTGTTCGATCTCACAGCAGCGGCGGTGCCGGCCATGACGCAGCGTGGCTGGGTATCGCCCTTGGGTTGGATGTTTCCCAGCTTCGTCCAGCGATCAGTCTTGGGATTATATTTGTGGGCATCGCTGAGCATGTTCCATTGACCGGTGTCGTCCTTCATGCGGCCGCTAAAAATATAAAGACAGTCTGCGGCTCCGTCACTTTGGCTTGCGGCGATGAGGTGGGTTCTGGCGGGGCCATTCCACGGAGTTTTCTCTTGCCACATAAAATCGTCCGTGCCGCGCTTGGACAGGTCGAGCGCCCAAAAGTTTTTGGTCGCACCTTCACCGCTGTCACCCCCGGCGATGTAAACCGTATTGCCGATCAGGGCCCCGGCGGCGGCTGTCGTGACAGCGGGCAGCGGCGGGTAATCCTCGTCAATGGTGACCAGGCCATCCGCTTGGCCAAGCGCAAACACCTTGGCCGAGCGATGCGTCTCGCCGCCCTCCCGCCACTCTCCGCCGATGCACAGCACACCTTTGGTGGTTGAGATGGAGACACCGTAGCCAAGCGCTTCGGGGAGCCTGGCCTTGGCCTCGATGATCGAGTGGCCATCGCCGTCCCTCGTCACGATGTGGATCGTGTCGTAATACACCTTGGCCGGGATGATGCCGTCGGCCGTCTTGCGCCATGGCTCGCCGTCGGGGAAATTCGCCCCCCCAGCGATGATCAGTGCGTCGTTGTGTGCCCCGGCAAACGGTCCGGCCACGCCGAGCCCGCCGGGCAGATCGGGCAGCGCCTCCCATTTGAGTTTGTCATCGGCGGCCGACAGGCCGGCCGCGCCCAGGGCCAGCAGCGTTGTGACTCGGAGAAACATGGTTGCTTGTTGTCGTTCCCGCAAACGGCGGGGCATCATGTTGGCCCCGCCTGGCCAAGGCGAGGCCAAACCAATCGCTTGGCTGGGCGTTTTTTGGCGGAAAAAAAATTGAAAAATGGTTGAAAATATGATTTGTTTTGTCGACCGTTGAATGGCTGGGCGATGATGCGCGTCCAGCATAGCTCCATAACGCGGGGAAAACATGATGATACAGAGGTTTTTGCACGGAATCATGACGGTGCTGCCCATGGCAGCGGTGTGTGTCAATGCCGAGGAGGCCAAGCCGGAAAAGGTCAGTTTCTACAGCGACATCCGGCCGGTTTTCCAGGCCCAATGTCACGGTTGCCATCAACCGGCCAAGGACAAGGGCGACTATATCATGACGTCCTTTAAGGAGATGCTTGCCGGTGGGGAGAGCGAGGAAAAGGCAATCGTTCCCAAGCACCCCGAGAAGAGTTATCTGTTTTCGCTGATCACCTCAAATGAGGAGGGTGAAATCGAGATGCCAAAGGGTAAGGACGCCAAGCCGTTGCACGAGACGGAAGTGGCGCTGGTTCGCCAGTGGATCGCCGAGGGCGCGGTCGACGATACTCCTGAAGGGGCCAAGGTGCGCTACGACATGGACAACCCGCCCATCTACACCCAGGCGCCGGTTATCACCTCTCTGGATTTTTCGCCGGACGGAGAACTGCTGGCGGTGGCCGGTTTCCACGAGGTGCTTTTGCACAAGGCCGACGGTTCCGGCCTGGTGGCGCGACTGGTCGGGCTGGCTGAGCGGATCGAGTCGGTGCGGTTTTCGCCGGACGGCAAGCTGTTGGCGGTTACAGGGGGGCAACCTGCGCGAATGGGCGAGGTGCAGGTTTGGGACGTGAAGAGGAAGATACTGAAACTTTCGGTGCCGGTCACTTTCGATACCATCTATGGGGCGAGTTGGTCGCCGAATGGTAAGCTAATCAGCTTCGGTTGTGGTGACAACACCCTCCGAGCCATTGACGCCAAGACCGGCGAGCAGGTGCTTTACCAGGGAGCCCACAGCGACTGGGTTTTTGATACCATTTTTTCCGTAAAGGGCGACTATGTGGTATCCGTGGGGCGCGACCGCAGTGCCAAGCTGACGGAATTGAAGACCCAGCGGTTCATCGACAACATCACCTCCATCACGCCAGGCGCGCTCGCCGGTGGGCTGGCTTCAGTGGTTCGGCATCCTGAGCGCGACGAGATTCTCGTGGGAGGCGCCGATGGTACGCCGAAGCTTTACCGGATGCATCGCACCACTGCACGTAAGATAGGTGACGACGCCAACTTGATCCGGAAATTCCCGAACATGGACGGACGCGTCTTTGCCGTCGATTTCAGTGCCGATGGTAAGCGCATTGCTGCGGCCAACAGCTACAACGGCGTTGGCACGGTCGCCATTTATGGCGTAAAGTTCGACTCCAAGGTTCCTGATGACCTCAAGAAAATCTTTGAAAAGCAAGTTTCGCAGCGCTCTCCGGAGGAGCAAAAGAAGGTGGAAGCCTATCAGACTGCCGATGTTGGTCCGCCGCTGAAAGCTTCGTTCCAGGCACCGATGTATGCAGTGAGCTTTCGCCCTGACGGCAAGGTTCTGGCGGCGGCCGGTTACGATGGGCTGATCCGGCTTATTGACACGGTTGACGGCAAGATCAGCAAGGAATTCATGCCGATGAAAATCGACGAATCGGCTCTCGTGATCAGCGACGACAAAGGATCATCGACTAGTCAACAAATACTCATTGAGACCACCAAGGAGGCACTTCCAAATGGTGTCGAGGTCACAACGTTGAACGTGCAGCCTGAGCAGATCCGTTTCAACCGGGTTAGCGATTATGCGCAACTGCTTGTGACAGCCAAATTGTCCACTGGCGACGATCTCGATGTCACGCGAATGGTCCGCTACGAGATCAATGACGATGTGGCAGCCGTGTCGCCCAGTGGCATGCTGAGACCCCGCAGTGATGGCAAATCCGCGCTCAAGGTCTCCTTCGCTGGCCATTCGGTTACTTTGCCGGTCGAGATCACCGGGATGGAGGAGGAATTGCGCGTGGATTTCATCCGTGACGTCATGCCGGTGCTTGGCAAGGCTGGCTGTAATTCTGGTCTCTGCCACGGGGCAAAAAAAGGCAAGGCCGGCTTCAGGCTTTCCCTGCGCGGAAACGATCCGGCATGGGACACCGTTGCCTTCACTGACGACATCGCCTCACGCAGGGTCAACCGCGCATCGCCGCACGATAGCTTGATGTTGCTAAAGGCCTCCTCGGCGGTGCCGCACGAGGGTAAGGACGTCGCGCCTCGCGACAGTTTGTACTACCGGATCATTCATAAGTGGATCGCTGATGGCGCCAATTTGGACCGCAAATCAAAGCGGGTGGCGCGCATTGATATTTTTCCCAAAAACCCGATCATCCAGTTGAAGGGCGGAAGGCAGCAGTTTCGCGTCACCGCCATCTATCCGGACGGCAACACAGCAGACGTCACCGCCGAGGCATTCATCCAGGCCGGTGTGATTGATGTCGCCGAGTCTGACAAAACTGGCCTGATTACTGCGCTACGCCGCGGCGAATCGCCGGTGCTGGCGCGTTACGAAGGCGCCTATGCCGCCACCACCCTCACAGTGATGGGTGATCGCACCGGCTTCACTTGGGCGGATTCGCCCAAAAACAATTTCATCGACGAACTCGTGGCTGCCAAACTCAAGCGCACAAAGACCCTGCCATCGGATCTCTGTTCCGACGCAGAGTTCATCAGGCGCATCCATCTAGATCTGACAGGCCTGCCTCCAACGGTGGATCAGCTGCGACAATTCCTGGCTGACAAGCGACCGACGCATGAGAAGCGCGACTCGCTGATCGACCGGTTGATTGGCAACGACGCCTTCGTTGACCACTGGACCAACAAATGGGCCGACCTATTGCAGTCCAACAGTAAATACCTCGGTGGGGAAGGCGCAAAGGCGTTCCACGGCTGGATTCGCCAACAGGTAAAGGACAACGTGCCCTATGACAAGTTCGCCTACCAGGTCCTGACTGCTTCGGGATCCAACAAGGAAAATCCGCCAGCATCCTACTACAAGATCCACAGGACACCCGAAGACACGATGGAGAACACTACCCACCTTTTCCTAGGCGTGCGTTTTAGCTGTAACAAATGCCATGACCACCCATTCGAGCGCTGGGTACAGGATCAGTACTACGAGACCGCAGCTTATTTTGCCCAAGTCGGACTGAAAAAGGATCCAGTCAGCGGCAAGAAGACCGTCGGTGGAACTGCGGTGGAAGGCAGTAAACCACTCTACGAGGTGGTCTATGATAAAAACGAAGGCGAGGTGAAGCACGAGGCCACCGGGCTGGTGGCGCCGCCGAAGTTTCCCTTCAAGGTTAAGTACGAGGTTCCCGAAAAAGCAACCCGCCGCGAACAACTGGCGCGCTGGGTTATCTCGTCCGATAATCAATACTTTGCCAAGAGCTTCGTCAACCGCATGTGGGGCTATCTGCTCGGCACCGGCATCATCGAGCCGCTCGACGACATCCGCGCCGGCAACCCCCCGACCAACCCGGAACTACTTGAGAAGCTAACCAAGACCTTCATCAGCAGCGGACATGACACGCGTCAACTCATCCGGACCATCTGCCAGTCGCGCACCTATCAGCTCTCGATCGTCGCCAACCAGTGGAACGACGACGACCAGATCAACTATTCCCACGCCATGGCCCGCCGCCTGCCGGCGGAGGCGTTATACGACTCCATCTATCAGGTCACCGGGACACAGTCGAAACTGCCTGGCGTGCCACCAGGTACCCGCGCGGCGCAGTTGCCCGACTCGGGCATTAAGGAGGGCAGTGGCTTTCTGACGACATTTGGCCGGCCACCGCGCGAAAGTCCATGCGAATGCGAACGCGCCGGTGGCATGCAGTTCGGGCCCGTGATGGCATTGGTGACCGGACCCACCGTCAACGCCGCCCTCAGTGACCCAAAGAACGCCCTCGTAAAGATGGTGCAGGAAAACAAGGATGACCACGCCCTCGTCAACGAGTTGTATTTGCGCATCCTGAACCGCCCAGCCACCGACACGGAAACCAAGGTCGGTGTCGAGCTCATGAAATCCATAGGGCCTGAGCATCAGATTTTGCTCAAGGAACTGGCAAGGTATGAGCAGGATCTCACGCCTGTCATTGCCAGGCGTGAGGCCGCGCGCCAGGAGGACATTGTCCGGGCGAAAAAGATTTTGGAAGACTATGAGAAATCGATTGCTGCGCGCGAGGCTGAGGCAGACAAAAAACAGAAGAACGCCATCGCAGCAGCCGAGAGGGTACTGCAGGATTACGAGAAAACGGTGCCAGCACGATTCGGGAAATGGATAAGAAGCGGCGGCAACAAGACACCCTGGACGGTGCTTGAAGCGAAGGAATTAAAGTCGAAGATTGGCACCACGCTCACGAAGGAAAAGGAGGGCGTCATTTTCGCCACGGGCAAGAACGGCAACGACACGTTCACCGTTACGGCAGAGAGCAGGCTCAGCACGTCCAAGGGCGAATCAAACAGGGCAATCAACAGCGCATTCAGAAATGCGGAAATATACGCAAATGAAGTGGCCAGTGAGACCGATTCAGTTGCTACTGAGGTTGAGCTCATAACCACGAAACTAGCCGCTGAACTGAAGAAACAGGAAATCGATCTGACATCAATACTTGAACGGCAGGCTGTGGCCAAGGCTCAGTTCGACAAGCTTGTTTCCGAAAAGCTAGGGCCAACCGAGGCCAAACTTGCTGCTGCGAATGCAGCCTCGGCCAGGGCACCGATCGAAAAAGCCAATGCCGACCAGGCCATGGCGGGTGTCAACGACGAGGTGAAGAATGCCCTTGACGCATTTCTGGCTGCTGAGATGGCCTCCCAATCGGCTGAAGCTGCCGTGGCAGCCACCCAAAAAACGACAGACCGTGCCAGTTTACACACCGAGGTTTTGGCCAAGCGCAAGGCTGCTAAGGCCGCCAAGACCGTACTCGACAAGCTCATCGCCGAAAAACAGGAGGTCGTCCAGGCACGGGTGGCCAGAGCCAACGCTGCCTTTGATGTGGCGCCGATCAACAAGTCCAACGCAGAGAAGGAATTAATCCCTCTCAAGGCTGAGGCCGCCAAGGTCAGAGGCGCTTACGAGACAACGCAAAAAGCGGTTGCCGATGCAAGGAAGTCAATCGCCGCCATCCGGGTAGCTCAAGAAAAGGCCAAGGCGGATTTGAGTGTCAAACGGGATGAAGCAGCCAGCAAACGTGCTGCCGCCAAGGCCGCCAAGGCCGCCCTCGCAAAGCTCAAGATCCCCGGGGCAACAATTGCGCGATTCACCGGCCTTCGCATTGAGGCGCTCATGGACAAGCGCCTGCCAAAAAACGGGCCAGGGCGTGCGCCGAATGACGGCAACTTTGTACTGACCGAGCTGGAGGTTTACTGGGCACCCAAGGCCAGGCCTGATGAAAGAAAAAAAATTGTACTGGAGAATGCACGGGCGGATTTCAGCCAGAACAACTACGATGTAAAAACCGCCATTGATGGCAAACTGTCCGACGTAAACAACGGCTGGGCTGTGTCTCCACAGAAGGGCAAGGATCATCTGGCCTCTTTTGATTTCAAGGAACCGATCAAGCATGAAGGAGACATCATCATCACCGTGGTCATGAAGCAAGAGCATCGGGACAACAAATTTCAACTCGGTAAGTTTCGCCTTTCACTTACCGACTCGGCGAAACCGCTGGATTTTGGTTTACCCAAAAACATCAGCGACCTGTTGGCCATCGTGCCTGTAAAGCGTGATGCCAAGCAAAACAAGACGCTGCTGGATCATTTCCGCGGCCAGGATACCGGTTTGAAGAAACACCAGACAGAACTGGCCGACTCAAAGAAACCGCGCCCCACCGATCCCAAGCTAACGGAATTGCGCGAGAAACTGGCACGGACCGAGAAGCCGTTGCTGCCCGACCCCGGTCTGGTTGACCTTAAGCGTGCGGTCGACCTGAGCACCAAGCAACTCGACAATAAGCGTCTCTACGGTGTGCAGGACATCGCCTGGGCACTCATTAACAACCCGGCATTTTTGTTCAATCGCTAGGCCGAAATATTTGACACAATAACATAGAATCACAAAAAAGGAGCAAGACAATGATACGAGTACCAGGTGAATTCGGAAAAGACTTGTGCGACAGCCATCTGGGCATGTCACGACGCGATCTGCTGCGCCTTGGGGGCTCCAGCGTCCTTGGGCTCTCACTCGGCGGTATGCTCGAGTTGCAGGCGAAGGCCAAGGAAGTCAATGCTGGCGGCGGCCCCGGATGGGGCAAGGCCAAAAGCATCATCCTCTGCTACCTGCAGGGTGGGCCGAGCCATCTCGACCTGTGGGATCCAAAGGAGAACGTGCCGGATAATGTGCGTAGCGAGTTCAAACCGATCAAGACGAGGATCCCGGGCGTCAACTTCACCGAGATCCTGCCGCGCTTGGCACAGGTGAACGATAAGATCTCGATGATCCGCTCGGTTAGCTACACGCCGGTTGGGCTCTTCAACCACACGGCGGCCATCTACCAGATGATGACCGGCTACACCACGGACAAGGTAAGCCCATCTGGCCAGCTTGAGCCGCCCAGCCCCAAGGATTTTCCGAACTTCGGCTCGCAGATCATCCGGCTAAAGCCGGTCACCGAGCCGATGCTGCCCTTTGTCATGCTGCCGCGCCCGCTGCAGGAGAGCAACGTCGTTGGCAAGGCCGGCACAGCTGGCTTCCTCGGGCGCGCGTTTGATCCCTACTACCTCTACCCACCTGGCGGTGACATGGACATGGGCAAGATGGACAAGGTCAAGATCGACGATCTCCAGCTTCAGCCCGATGTCTTTTCCATGCGTCTGAGGCGACGCGCCCGGCTGCGCGACACGATCAACAAGGCCATGCCCGAAATCGACAAGGCGGTGGCCAGTTACAATCTCAACGATTATTATGCTCGCGCCCTGGACTTGGTTGTCTCCGGACGTGCCCGCAACGCCTTCGATCTTTCGCAGGAGCCAGACAAGATCCGCGACCGCTACGGACGAAACACTTTCGGCCAAAGCGCCATGCTCGCCCGCCGCCTGGTGGAGGCTGGCACACGTGTTGTGGAGGTTGTATGGCCCAAGGTCGCGAACAGCGACAATCACTCGTGGGATCATCACCAAGGCCTCACCAAGCGGATGAAGGACCAGTCAGGGCCGATGCTCGATACTGGCCTCTCTGCGCTGATTGAGGATCTTGACGAGCGCGGCATGCTGGATGAGACCATGGTTATCGCCGTGGGCGAATTCGGCCGCAGCCCGCAGAAGGGCGTGAGCACCTCCGGCAACAGCAACAGCGCCGATGGCCGCGACCATTGGCCCTACTGCTACACCGCGGTCATCGCCGGCGGCGGCATCAAGCGCGGCTACGTCCACGGCAAGTCCGACAAGACCGGCTCCGCGCCGGTCGAGGATCCGGTGCATCCGACCCAGCTTCTGGCCACCATCTACCACGCCTTCGGCATCCCCGCCGACACGATAGTCTACAACCACCTCAAGCAGCCGCGCGAACTGGTCAAGGGCGAGGCGGTGACCAAGTTGTTCGCCTAGACAGTGACGGTCCGATGACGGTGGATCGCAGCCAGGGGGAGCTTTGGAACTCGATAAGGTCCGCTCCGTCAAGCGGTTGATGGCTTGCCCCCGTTGCTGATGTTTTTCAGCAAGGCTTGTGCGCAGGCTTCGGCGAATTCCGCATCGTTGATTGCACAGTCCAGTTCGACGACCTCGATGTCGGCGCGCAACTTCTCCCTGAGTGCGGCGAAGAGGGCATCATCGGCTGCCGGATCGTGAAACGGCTGCCCTTCTGCGCTGATGACACTGAAGGCTTTTCGCGGCAACAGCACAGTGACCGGGCCGGTGGAGAGGTTGATCTTCTCCGCCAGAATCCGGCCCAGCGAGGCGCACTCATCCGGTGTCGTCCGCATGAGTGTTGCCTGTGCGTTGTGCTCGTAAAAGATTCGGCCGGCAAATTGTTCCGGTACCGAGTCGCGCGCGCCGAAGTTGACCATGTCCAGGCAGCCAGGAGTGACGATTGCCGGCACACCATGCCGCGCGGCGGCCTCGAGGCGTGTCGGCCCGGCACCGAGGATGCCGCCCACATGTTCATCGGCCCACTCGGTGGTGGTGATGTCGAGGACGCCGGACACTTTACCCGTCTCGATGAGGGATTCCATCGTGCGTCCCCCGGTGCCGGTGGCATGGAAGACGAGCACTTCGTACCCGGCGATTTCCAAGGTGGCCTTGGCCAAGCTGACACATTCGGTGGTGTTGCCGAACATGCTGGCAACGATGAGAGGTTTGACCTGCTCTTTTGGCGGGTAGGTTTCCACCATGCCGCATATTGCGCCGACAGCGTTGGCAAAAATCTCACGTGAAATGCTGTTGAGGCCGGAGATGTCCACAATGCTCGGCATCATCGTCACATCCTTTACTCCCATGTAGACCGGCGCGTGCTCGCTGGCCGCCAGAGTCGAAACCATCAACTTCGGGAAGCCCACCGGCAGGGCTCGCATGGCCGCTGTGCCGATTGAGGTGCCGCCTCCTCCGCCAAGTGAGATGATCCCGTCGATTTTGTTTTCTGCCTCCAATTGTGCGCACACCACTGCCGCGCACCTGGCCATTACTGCGACCGCCTTGCCCCGGTCGCCTGTCTCCAGGGTAATTTTAGCGGCTTGGGTGATGTCATCCCGGGTCATGTCGGGCGTCACGGTCGGGGGCTTGAGCGTGCCGACATCCATGAGCAACGGCGTGTGGCCCCGTTGCCGGATTAAGTTCGCCACAAATGCGTGCTCTTCGCCCTTGGTATCCAGCGTGCCGAGGACTGCGATTGTAGCCATGATGTTTTTTCGTTACCTGTCCGCTGGTCTGCGGTTGACCGGTATCTTCTTGAAGCGCCGGGTCAGTTCAGTCAGCGAATCTTCCACCGCAAGGCGCTCCAGGCTGGATGCACCCACAAACCCGACGGCATCAGTGGCTTCGTTGACGGCTGAGGCTTCTTCCGGCGTGCAGATCGGCCCCCCGTGCGACAGCAGGAAAATGTCATCTCGCACCTGCGCAGCGCCGTCAAAAATTGACTGACACCGGGCGGCCGCATCCTCCATCGAGCAAACAGCTCCCGTAACCCCGATCGATCCCCCGATGGTTGTGCCCACATGGGCGATGATCGCATCGGCGCCAGCCTCCGCCATGGCCTTGGCTTCGTCCGCCGTGGCGACGTAGACGATGCTGAACAAATCCATCTTGTGAGCCAGGGCAACCATCTCCACTTCCTTCTGGAAGCTCATGCCGGTTTCCTCAAGCACCTGCCGGAAATGCCCGTCGACAATGCAGTGTGTCGGGAAATTATTAACCCCGGAGAAGCCCATCTCCTTCACCTGAAGCAGCCAATGCCACATGCGCCTCCGGGGATCCGAGGCGTGGACACCGCAAATGACCGGTATCTCCTCCACCACCGGCAGGACTTCGTGTTCCCCGATTTCCATCGCAACCGCGTTGGCATCGCCGTAGGCCATTAACCCGGCGGTGGAGCCGTGGCCGGCCATGCGAAAGCGTCCGGAGTTGTATATGATCAGCAGATCCGCGCCGCCGCGCTCGATAAACTTGGCGCTGATTCCGGTCCCGGCTCCCGCCGCGATGATGGCTTCACCGCGATCCAGCGTGGCCTGCAAACGATCGCGAACTTCCTGCCGCGAATACGGGTTCCCTTTTCCTGTCCAAGGATTTGGCATGCGGTGTTTGTGCAACAAGTCAGTTCGTATGTCAAATCAGTCGTCAATGCAGCGATCGCAGGAAGGTTTTCTCCGCCTGCCGCTTGGCCAAGCGCAGTGTGTTGCGCTTGACTCGGGGGTGGTTGAAGGGACACACTGCTCGTCCGCTGTTCAATTTTGAATCAAGCTCCGGCACAAAGTCCCTCCACATTCGGGAGCGTTTGGCTTGAGTTGGGAATTGTCGTATCTCCTGGCGCAACGGATGGTTGAGATGAAGTCCGTTATGTGTTTTTTTGTGAGGATCAGCTTGGCTGTTGGGTGTTTGTTGGCTGGCGGCAGCGCGCTTGGCCAGGCGGCCACTGGGCTGCAGCAGCTTCGTTACGGGAATCCCGGCTTGGCCGTGGACTTGGCAGTCGGGCTTTGGGCCTGGCCGATGCCGATGGATTACGACGGCGACGGCGATCTCGACTTGCTGGTGTCCTGCCCGGATTTGCCGTCCAATGGCACCTACTTTTTCGAGAATCCCGGCGGCGGCGCGATGCCGGTGTTCAAGCCGGGGGTGAGGCTGGGCAAAGGGCACCGCAGCATCAGCGTCTCCCGCGTTGGCGGCAGGGATCGGATACTGATCCCGGGTCGTGAGTTTGTGGGCTTCCGCAAAAAAGGGTTTGCCGACTCGGTGTCGATGTTCCCAAGGGAGAACATTCACTCGAACGACGTTCGCAATAACCAGTGGAGCCTCTTGGATTACGACGGGGATGACCGGGTCGACCTCGTTGTCGGCGTGGGCGACTGGACAGAGTACGGCTGGGACAACGCCTACAATGCCAGGGGCGAGTGGATCAACGGCCCGTTGCACGGTTACGTTTACTGGTTGCGCAACACCGGCTCGAATGTCAGGCCGGTTTACGCGCCCAAGCAGTTCGTCGAGGCGGGCGGCGCGGCGGTGGATGTTTACGGGTTGCCCACGCCGAGCTTCGCGGACTACGACGGCGATGGCGATTTGGATCTTATCTGCGGCGAGTTTCTCGACGGGCTGACATATTTTGAAAACGCCGGCTCACGGACGCAGCCCCGCTACCTTGTCGGTCAACGGCTTCGGCAGGTCAACGGCGACGAGCTGAAAATGGACCTGCAAATGATCGTGCCGACCGCGATCGATTGGGACGGCGACGGCGACGTGGACCTGATCGTTGGACAGGAGGACGGCCGCGTGGCATTCGTCGAGCACACCGGCCGTCTGGATGGCAGCGCGCCGCTTTTTGCCGCTCCGAGATTTTTCCGGCAGCAGGCGGCGAGCGTGAAGTTCGGCGCGCTCTCCACGCCGGTGGCGGTGGACTGGGACGGCGACGGCGACGACGACATCGTGAGCGGCAACACCGCCGGTTACATAGGTTTTTTTGAGAACCTCGGCGGCGGAGCCAAGCCGCGCTGGGCACCAGGCCGGCGCCTCGAGGCCGATGGCCAGGTCATCCGCATTCAGGCCGGCGGCAACGGCAGCATCCAAGGGCCGTGCGAGGCGAAGTGGGGCTACACGACACTGTCCGTTCCGGACTGGGATCACGACGGCTTGCCTGACCTGCTGGTGAACTCGATCTGGGGCGAGGTGCTGTGGTATCGCAACACTGGCAGCCGCACGCAGCCGCGCTTGGCTGTCGCCCGGCCTGTCGAGGTCGTCTGGTCAAGCGCGCCGCCCAAGCCGAAGTGGTGTTGGTGGAACCCAAGGGGCGACCAACTTGTCACCCAGTGGCGCACGACGCCGGTGGGGGTGGACTTCACCGGCGACGGGCTGAACGACTTGGTGATGCTCGATCACGAGGGCTACCTTGTGTTGTTTGAGCGGCGGCGCACCGGCGGAGAACTTGAGTTGTTGCCGTCGCGCCGCATCTTCGTGGACGAGGACAACCGGCCGATCCAGTTGAACCCCGGTACTGCCGGCAAGAGTGGCCGGCGAAAGATCGCTGTCGCCGACTGGGATGGCGATAGGCGGCTCGACGTGTTGGTCGATTCCGTCAACGCCGACTGGTGGCGCAACTGCGAAACCCGCGATGGCAATGTCGTCCTCAAGCGTGTGGGGTCGCTTGGCCAACGGCAGTTGGCGTCGCACAGCACCAGCCCGTGCGTTGTGGACTGGGACGGCGACGGCAAGCCGGACCTGCTGCTCGGCGCGGAGGACGGTTTTTTCTACCACCTACCGCACGGCCAGGCGCGCGCGTACCCGGCCAAGGCCAAGGCCGCCCGACCTGCCCGCAAGTCCAAGTGAAGGGTAGGTATGGCTGTCCTAGCCGGCCGCACTGCCTCGGCACGCTGGGGACAGCACGCCCCATCATCTGCTTGGCCAAACGCAGTTTCGGCTTTTGTTTGGCGGCGGCTCCGCTACAACCGGCGGAGTTTTTTCGACCCCGAGCCGATGCCGTTCATCCGCTTTATCAGCCGACTGCTGGCCCGCATTCTGTTTCGCCTCCGCATTCACGGCGACGACGTGCTGGACTCGCCAGGGCCGGTGCTGCTGATCCCCAACCACGTGTCGTGGTTCGACTGGTGGCTGGTCGGGCTGTGCGTGGGCGAGGACTGGCGGTTTGTCACCTCCTCCACTAGGGCCGATAGCCACTGGATGTTCCGATTCGTGATGGCTAACCGCTACACCTTCCCGGTGGATCATGCCTCGCCGTTTTCCGTGAAGGAGATGGCCACCTTCCTGCAGGGCGGCGGCCGGCTGATTTTGTTCGCCGAGGGACGCATCTCCGAGACCGGCTGCCTGATGAAACTGTTCGAGGGCACCGGTTTTCTCCTCCACAAGACCGATGCCAAGCTGATCCTCTGCCACCTGCGAAACGCGCACCGCCTGCCGTGGTCGCGGCAGCCGGGCTGGAAGCAACTCTTCCCGCCCATGAGCGTCCACTTCAGCGACGTGCTGGAGGCGCCGGTCGAAAAGTTCAGCGGTTCGAGCGACATCCGCGAGGCACTGACGCGGTGGCTACGCGAGCGGATGATCGAGCATCAGTTTCATGTGGAGATGGATCACGGCCACAGCGATGTGCTCACCGAGATCGCCTCAAAGGCCCGGCAGCGTCCTGGCACGGTGGTACTGGAGGACGTCACCGGCCAGGCGCTCCGGCACCGCATGGTGATGGTGGGTGCGGAAGTGCTGGGCGGGCGGTTCCGGCGACTGCTCGATCCGGGACGGGAGCGGGTGGGCGTGCTGCTACCCAATGTGAACGGCACGGCGATCACAGTTCTTGCCCTGTGGCGCATCGGCATGATCCCCGCCGTGCTTAACTACTCCAGCGGCGTACCGCTGATGCTCACCTGTTCCGAGTTGGCCGGGGTGAGGCAGGTCATCACGTCGCGTGTGTTTCTGGCCAAGGCCAAGCTGGACGTGGCTCCGATGGAGGCGACCGGCATCGAGTTCATCTATCTCGAGGACATCCGGAAACAGGTTTCCCGCTTGGCCAAGCTGGCTGTGTTCCTCCGGCACCGGCTGGCGCTTGGCCAGGCGCGGTTCAACATCCCATCCGACCGGACGGCGGTCATTCTCTTTACCAGCGGCTCGGAGGGCGTGCCCAAAGGGGTCGAGCTGACGCACCGCAACATTCTTGCCAATTTGCGGCAGTTGTTTGCCGCCGTGGACGTTATGGACACCGA
>Ga0208275_1000035_pt1 | contig 20958 bp, 19 predicted proteins | sample ETNtaG_FD_185757 | JGI IMG/M metagenome (GOLD analysis project Ga0208275, IMG submission 185757) | Marine microbial and viral communities from oxygen minimum zone, Eastern Pacific Ocean - ETNP201306PF49B (SPAdes) (version 2) | ecosystem: Environmental > Aquatic > Marine > Oceanic ... | reverse complement strand
CCTTTCCCGCGCTGGGCACGTAACATCTGGCCGGCAATCGTTTTTTTTGTCCTGCTCACATGGCTGGAACTGGGCATGGACATCACCCATTCCCCGGCAATGACCGCAGTGCTTGGCCTGTTCATGGCGGCCATGGCAGTGATGCTGGCTCTGGTTTATGAGAAGCGAGCTTTCTGTCGATACAGTTGCCCAGTGGGGCGGATCAGCGGACTGTATGCATTATTCAGTCCGGTGGAACTGCGACCTGCCGATGCCGAAATCTGCCGTACCTGCGATGGCAAGGAATGCTACCACGGCAGCGCCAAGCAAACCGGTTGCCCGACCGGTTTATTCCCCGGCCACCTCACCGAGAACACGTATTGCACGCTTTGTTCCGAGTGCGTCCGGGCCTGTCCGCACGACAACCTTGCGTTGAACCTGCGACCACCCGCTACAGATCTCGTGCGCAAGAATCGTTTTCAATGGGATGAATCCATTCTCGCCATAGTGCTGCTCGCGCTGACGAGCTTCCACGGCCTCACCATGACTCCCGCCTGGGTGAGTGCGAACAATCTGTTGAGAGTCGAGACAGGGCTTGGCCAAAAGGTCATGTTCACGCTCCTGATGCTCCTGATGGTATTGCTGCCGATCGGCCTTTTCTGGGTGACTGCAAGGGTGGCATCAGCGTTGACGCCTTCGGCAGGTATCTCAACCGGGGTCATTTTCAAGGCGTTCGCTTATTCATTGATCCCTGTGGCGTTGTTTTACCACTTGGCCCATAACTGCATGCATTTCTTCATGGAAGCGGGGAACCTGCTTCCACTTCTAAGCGATCCGCTTGGTTGGGGATGGGATCTTTTTGGGACAGCAAAAAAGACCTATGGGGCAATGCTGTCGATGAAAGCCATCTGGTGGCTCCAGATTATCTGTGTCGTGGTTGGCCACGTGTTTGGCGTCGTGACTGCCGACAACCTGGCCAAGCGGTTGTATAATACATCAGGCTTGGCCAAGCGAGTGTTGTATCCGTTGATGTTCGCCATGGTGCTCTACTCAGTGTTCAGCGTCTGGCTGATTGCCCAGCCGATGGACATGCGGACAAGCGGCATGTAGGGAATGTTGCGGAAAGTCAGTCGGCTTTTCTGCCAGGGGCAAGGCAGCGCAGTGTTCCGTTTGTCAGGATTCTGGCCCGCAAGCCTCCCCGACCCTTGAGTTCATTTTCCGTCTCGGGGCAGAATGCCTGATCCATCCAGTAGCAAGGCTTGGATTCCTCCTCACCAAAGAAGCGTACGCCCTGCACTTCAAATTCCCGGCCGATCAGACTGTTCAAATCCACTCCATCCGTAATGACGTTACGCCGGAATACTGCAGTTGATTTGTCATATTTCTGGAATTTTTCGCACAAATTCTGATAAACTGAGTAGTCAAAGAAAGTGATCTGGCATTTATGATCCTTTTCACGGTTGAAATAGCGATCGCCTACTATCCCTCGACCCGCTACGCATCTTGCCCGCTGAACCTCCTGAATTTGATTAGTGCCTGCATCCCGGCCGTGATGCCCCACGTAGTTGTGACCATTCGATATATATAAACTAATTATATTCATGTAGAAAAAAGGACGAATATTCGTTTGGTGAGAGAGAATTCAAAGACTAAACCGCAGGACGAAGAACTTACATCAGTCTAAGTTATATGCTCTGTCATTGTTGCTGTTCATCCACTCAAACTTGACAAGAAATGGCATAAGTGGCCAACGACGCAGGAAAGGCAAGGCATACCGCATAATGCGCAGTGCCTTGTTTTCAGAATGGAACTATGTTTGTTGCGTGATGAAGGAAGAGAATGAATGAAAGGGAGAGGGTTGAGGAATCTTTCCAAGATTTTCTTCAAGGATCAATCTGATATAATTTTGACATGCAACACAAAGGAGTTTTATTCCTGCTGAATACAACGATCGGAATTTGACATAAATCAACCAAACAACACTAAACATGAAGACAAATACGCATGTAAAACTCGGACTCCTTGCAGGAGTGGTGCAATGCCTTTTTTTTGTAGACTCCTACGCAGAATCTGAATTGGAAAAAGCGTTAGTAGGCGGGAAAGCAACAGTGGATGCCCGACTCAGGTATGAGCATGCAGAGGTGGGTTCACTGGAAGATGGCGATGCCTTAACCATTCGAACTCGTCTGGGATACGGCACCGGCGATTTCCACGGATTTAAAGCATTTATAGAGGCTGAGGACACGACCGCAATCAATGATGATGAGGACTATTCAGTACCCGCACCTTCAGATCAAAAGGTACCTGGAACTTCAATCATTGCAGACCCGGAGGGTACTCAAATAAACAGGGCCTGGCTGAGCTACAGTTACACTGACACATCCATTAAATTAGGTCGTCAAAGAATATATTTGGATAATGCCCGTTTCATTGGCAATGTTGGATGGAGGCAAAGTGAACAGACCTATGATGCTGTAAGCCTTACAAACAACTCAATTCCGGACACAAGGTTTTTTTATGGATATCTGGACCAGAAAAATGATATTTTTTACAATTATGTAGAGATGGATACTCATCTGATAAACCTTTCCTATTCGGGAATACCCAATAATACCTTAACCGCCTATGGCTACCTCATAGATTTTCCCCGGGCAGCAGCGAACTCAGTGGATATCACAGGTGTCAGTGCAACAGGAAAATACCCTATAGATGATAATCTTTCATTAAATTACCGGATTGAATACGCCTATCAGGAGGAGGGGGATGATGCTCCGGTGGATTATGAGGCCGATTATTATCATTTATCGGTTGAAGGCTCCTATTCCGGTTTTTCTCTTGGGGTTGGGTATGAGGTTCTTGGAAGTGACGATGGAAAAGCAGGTTTCAAAACACCGTTGGCTACGGTTCATGCGTTCAACGGTTTTGCCGATCTCTTTTTGAGCACGCCGAAAGACGGGTTGGAAGATATCTATGTGGTGGCTGGGTATAAGTTCGGTCCTGTGCCGGTAAAACTTATTTATCACGACTTTGAGTCGGACGAAGGGGGAATAGACTACGGATCAGAGATTGATTTGGTGGCATCCTACAAAATCAGCCAGAACACAACGGTGTTGGCCAAATACGCCGATTTTGAATCCGACTGGATTGGAAAACCGGATGTCGATAAATTTTGGCTCCAGTTGCACTTTAAGTTTTAGTTGCCGGAATGATACGAGGATTCAGTGAAAGTGGCGTCGTAATGGATCGACTTTATACGGTTGGGTGTCACGTGTGCCTGGTAGCAGACTTATCGTCTGCGCTGCTTAAGTACAAATCTCGTCGATCACACGGCCGTAGACGCTCGTCAGGGTCTCGTCGCTGCCTTGGTGCAAATAGGAGAGTTGCTCGTGGTCGATGCCCAATAAATGCAGGATCGTGGCGTGGATGTCATGGAGGTGAGTTTTGTCGACGACGGCCTTGAATCCAAGTTCATCGGTTTCCCCATGGCTGATTCCGCCTTTTACACCGCCTCCGGCCATCCACATGCTGAAGCCGTACGGATTGTGGTTTCGGCCGGGAGCGTCCTTGCCTTCACTGAATGGCATACGGCCAAACTCGCCGCCCCAGACGACCAGCGTTGACTCCAGGAGCCCGCGCTGTTCGAGGTCGCCCAAAAGTGCGGCGATTGGCTGGTCGACCTCCGCGCCGTGCAGGCCATGGTTTTTCTCGATACTTTCGTGTGCGTCCCAAGTATCCTCAAGATGTCCGCCACCGGAGTAAAGCTGGATGAAGCGCACCCCGCGCTCGACCAATCGGCGGGCGATCAGGCAGTTGCGGCCATACTCGTCCGTGGGCTTTTTTCCGATGCCGTAGTTGTCCCGGGTGGCTTGGCTTTCCTTTGACAAGTCCACTGCATCAGGCGCCTCGGACTGCATGCGGTAGGCGAGTTCGTATGACTCGATGCGTGACGCGAGTTCGCGGCCACCGGGGCGTTCGTCGAGATGTCTCTGGTTGAATTCTGCGAGCAGATCGAGTTGACGCCTCTGCGCTGTCTTGTCGATATGGCTTGGCCCCTTCAGGTCAAGGATCGGGTTGCCACTTGGGCGAAAGAGCGTCCCTTGAAACGTTGCGGGCATGAAGCCTGAAGACCAGTTGGGCTGGCCCCCGATCGGGCCGCCGCGCTTGTCCATGATGACGACGTAGCCTGGCAGGTTTTGGTTCTCTGTGCCCAGGCCATAGACGGCCCAGCTCCCCAGCGAGGGTCGGCCAATGAATGTGCTGCCGGTGTTCATTTGAACCAATGCCGGTCCGTGTGCGTGGCTGTCGACATGGCACGACTTGAGCACGGCGAGCTTGTCTGCGTGCTCCCGAACCCTTGGGAGGTAGTCCGAAACCAGCAGGCCGCTTTGGCCGCCCGGCCGGAACTTCCGCCAGTTGGGGGTCAGGTAGCCAACTTTTCGTCCGCCGGAGTTGATGTATTCGTAGTCCTTCGGCAGCAACTTGCCGGCGTACTTTTTCAGTTCTGGCTTGAAGTCGAACGTGTCCACCTGACTTGGCCCGCCATTCATCATCAGGAAGATGCAATTCTTGGCCCTGCCAAAGTAGTTTGATTGGCGCGGCTCAAGCGGGGTCGCAGCCGCTTGCCCAAGCGCGTGCCCACGGTTTACAAACAAACCGCCTTCGCCAAGCATTGACGCTAGGGCCAGGCCGGAGAATCCAGTGACCATCTCCCGGGCGAACTCGCGCCGGTTTTGGTCGCAGGGAATGAACCTCGCTTGGCTTGGGTCTTTGTTAATCGACATAGATAAACTCGAGGTTCATTTCAGTCCCAGTTGACGGGGGTTTTTGAACAATCAAACTGTTGCTGCCACTTCTGCTGGCACTTTTTTGAGGCCATAGGCGGCTGCACGGTACTAAGCCAATGCGTTGTGCTCAATACTGGTGCAAATGGACAGCTTGCTGCTGACCTCTGAAAATGGAATCCAACAGATTTCATCGTATGGGATCAGAACCAAACCGAAGTAGCTGGAATCGTCTTCTGAGTAAAGCTTAGATGTCGCACCGATTGCCCCTCTGGCTGACTGGCTCGTATGCTTGAGGTTCAGCCATCAACCCTCAGTTTTTAAGTCTGAAGGCTTTTCGCGGCAACAGTTAAAACGCCTTGAAAACTGCGCTCAACGGGATGACAGTTCCCTTGCTATGCAATCAATACTCGTCTCAATCGTCGCAGCCGTAGTTTTGGTTGGGTGTGGAGAGTCGCAGCAGTCGGCTCCAGATATCTCAATTATCGAAGCCGTCAGAAAGGGAAACGTTGAAGCTGTAAAACAACACTTGGCTGCTGGCACGGATGTGAATGCGAAGGGTCGTGCTGGACAGACTCCTTTGAATGAGGCGGCCCTTAGGGGTCACAAGGAAGTCGTTGAACTGTTAATCGCCAAAGGTGCGAATGTGAATGAGAAGGACGCGGATGGATGGACACCCCTAGATTGGGCCCGCAACCATCCCGAAACAGCCAAACTCCTCCGCAAACACGGCGGCAAAAAAGGGAGACGCTGAAAGCTGAAGGGAAGTGAAACCAAGGATAAAACTTGCCGAGTCAATAACTCCAAACGGGGCTTGCATGGCCCTCTACGAACACGATGGTGCCTTTTCAGTTTCTTTGAACGGTAAGGAATTGATGCATTCAAAGGTTACAGCATCAGAGAGTTTGCTTGGAAGAACAGGCGTCAATCAAATAAATAAAGACGTTTCTACCCGGGTTCTCATTGGTGGACTTGGTCTTGGATTCACGTTGAAAAGTGTCTTGGAGTCGGGAAATCCAAAAATGAAAGTCGTGTTGGCAGAATTGGTTCCAGAAGTAATAGAATGGAACCGAACTTATCTGAAAGCACTAAACGGTGTGTTGCTTGATGACCCTTGTGTCGACATTAAAAGGGTGAACGTGATTGATCTGATTAGAAATACAGAACCCCGAACCTATGACGCTATATTGCTCGATGTGGATAACGGCCCCGTTGCAATGGTCGACGTGAATAATGACCTACTTTACTCTACTTCAGGTATTCGCTTAATGTGTAGAGTACTTAAAAAAGGTGGACGTATCGCAGTCTGGTCCGCAGGGCCCGACCTGAAATTCGAAAACCGGTTAGGCAAGTTTAACTGCAAGTTACAAAGTGTTCCAGCGAAAGTTTATGATGGAGCGAAACGAGCTCGTAATATGATTTATATAATAGACCCAAACTAGTTGGCTCAGGCTAAAATCAAGGCAACCCATAAACGTTGAATGAAACACCTCCTACTAACAACAATCGCAGCTGTGCTGTTGGTGGTGTGTGCGCCCCAAGCGCAGCAGTTGTCTCCCGCAGCAGAAGCGAAATTTGATGAACCTATTGTCGAAGTGTCAGCGCAGTCCTCGAAACCGCTGTCGCGCGCGAAGTCGTTGATCGATTTGAACGACGCGGCCCAGGTTCGTGAGCGACAGCCTCTACTCATCGCGCATCGAGGCGGTGTCATCACCGAACGATCGCCTGAATGCTCCCTTGCGGCCATCGAGTTGGCGGCAGAATCCGGCTACTCCATGGTGGAACTAGATGTCCAGAGCAGTCTCGACGGCGTGCCAATTGTTTTCCATGATCGAAGTCTACTGACGGCCTGCGGTCGCCCTGGTCGCACGTCCGATTACTCAGCGTCCGAACTATTGACAATTGTTTACACTGGCACATCTCAAAAGATCATCTCGCTGGAAATCGCTCTTAGAAAATGTCGTGCGCTTGGCTTGGGCGTCATGCTCGACCTGAAACACGGCCGGGAGGATGCGCCGTTTCTCGATCGGGTGGACCAGTTGATCACGCGTTGTCAACTGACGACGGCGGCCGTATCTATCTCCGGCTCGGTGGAAGCTCGCGAACGGCTGAAACACATTATATTTACGCCCACGAACGGTCAAATGTCTCGGTTTAATAGGGGCGAGAATGTGGACTTGGAAGGTACCTTCTGGTTCGGGTTGCCGCGCGATCTTTACAGCGCTGATGTCGCTCGTCTCAAGGCTTGCGGTGCTTATGTGTTTCCTGCCATCAACACCTTTCGTTACCCTAAAGAAGGTCATCGCGAACTGGCCCGAAAAGACATCAAGCGGCTGGTTTCCGCTGGCGTGGATGGGTTTCAGATTGACTCGATCTATTCTGACCTCGTGACCCGCTCGAAGAAGCAAGTCCCTTGAAGGCTGCTAATGACGAAACCGCCGCCCTACTCCGCAAACACGGCGGCAAGACGGGTGAAGAATTGAAAGCTGAAGGGAAGTAGTCAACCCACCTTAGCGGTAACAGTTAAAATACCTTGAAAACTGCGCGCAACGGGGTGACTGTTGGCTCACCGTGAAATCACAACTGATCGCAATCGTCGCAGCCGTGCTTCTGGTGGGGTGTGGAGAGTCGCAGCAGTCGCCTACTGTTGAACCCGCCGAACCAGTTGCTGAAGTGCCATCGCAGCAGTCGGCTCCTCCAGCAGAAGTGGAACCAGTCGAATCTGTTGCAGAAGCGGTACAACCAGAACTGCCGACAGCGAAACCACCAGACATCTCAATTCACGATGCTGCCAGAGACGAAAACATTGAAGCTGTCAAACAACACTTGGATGCTGAGGCGGATGTGAATGCGAAGGATGAGGGGGAAAAGACTCCTTTGCATTCTGCGGCTTATGAAGGTCACAAGAAAATCGCCGAACTACTCATCGCCAAAGGCGCGGATGTGAATGCGAAGGGTTATGACGGATCGACTCCTTTGCATTCGGCGACAAAGGAAGTCGTTGAACTGCTGATCGCCAATGGTGCGGATGTTAATGCGAAGGATGACAATGGCGAAACATCGCTAAATTGGGCCATCTTTAAAGGTAAAACCGAAATCGCCGACCTCCTCCGCAAACACGGCGGCAAGACCAAGAAGGAACTGGAAGCCGCTGGCAAATGAAACACCTCCTACTCCCAACAATCGCAGCCGTGGTGCTGGTGGGGTGCGGGAATGCTCACTAAGGCATGGAAGTGATGTGTTCTTCAGTCGGAAGTTTGAGGATCAAAACAATTGTTTTCGTGTCCCGCATTTGTCCCAGTGCATAGTGGTGTTTGGATGTGTATAATTGTAGGCCACAAATCAAAAAGCCTTGAAACCGTTTAAAAACTCCTAAAAAAGACTCATTCGCAATGTGAAGACCTGCGGTTCGATTCCGCATGGCTTCACCATTCATTCTAATCCTATTTTTGGGTTAAATGTATTTCAAACGGGTTTTTCAGGGGGCTTCTTTTTTAGGTGTACGATTCTATTCTTTTCCATGATCTTGAAGGTGCGTATGCACGGTTCATTGCCTGTGCATCGGCCAGTGGAGAGATCAAACTGGCGTGCGTGTAAAGGGCAAATGACCTTGTTGTTGCCGACGAGGCCGTCTGCCAACGAACCGTTGTTATGTGGACACCGATTGGCGGTGGCAAAAAGGCCACCGTCACGTTGCCTGAAGACTGCAATTTCCTCATCATCGATTACATAGCATCTGCCTTGGCCAGACGGGATTTCTTCCAAGGAACCTAGTTTGAATGTTTTGTGCGGTAGTTTGTCTTTAATCATTGTATTTGGTTAATTCAAGAGTGTGTTTTCGTTCAGGACCGCTGAACTGGTTTGGGTAAGCAGGTGAATCAGCCTCTTTCCAGGGATCCTGGTAATCGTCGACAGCTTTTTGTATTTCCTTATCGAGACGCGCGCAAATATTGAGACTGTCATCGACCAGGATTTTTCGTAATTGCTCGATGCCGATGCGTTCCAGAAGACCATAAGTTCGCTCAAGATACTTGCCGTGCTCGCGGTAGTACTGCATGAAACGGCCCATGTATTTTAGCACTTCATCATGCGTATCTACGGTCAGGAGTAGGTCGCCCTTGCGTACGCTTCCCCCAGCGGCGCCGCCTAGGTAAATCTCCCATTTCCCTCCCTCAATGGCCACAGCTCCCAGGTCTTTCACATAGGCTTCGCTGCAGTTGCGAGGGCAACCGGCCGTGGCGAGTTTCATCTTGTGTGGAGACTCCACACCTTGGAACCGTCGTTCGATCTTCTGCGCCAGTGTGATGGAATCGCCCAATCCATGTCGGCAGAAATCCGTGCCTACGCAGCTTTTGCAGGTGCGAAATGCCTTTGCGTAGCCGTGTCCGCTGGGCATTCCAAGATCTTTCCACACGCCGGGCAGGTCTTCCTTCTTGATGCCGAGCAATACAATACGCTGGCCGCCAGTAAATTTGACCATGGGAACATTGTACTTTATCGCAGTTTGAGCGATACGCATCAGTTCATCGGGCGAAGTCACGCCGCCGTAGATGCGCGGGATAACTGAAAACGTTCCGTCATTCTGGATGTTTGCGTGCACGCGGTCGTTGATGAATCGAGCATCACGCTCGTCGATGTATTCGTCTGCCCAGAGCGTCTTTAGGAGCGAAGCAAGCCCTACTTTGCTTGCTGCGTGCTCGACTCCTCCTCCAAGTTGTCTGAAGACTTCGCTGACTGACTTAATCCCCTTAGCTTGGATCTTCATCACGAGCTCTGACTTTTCCAGTGGTACCCCGGGCACATAGTAGTGTTCCTCAAAGTCTTCAGCTTCTGCGTCCCGGTAAGCCTCGATCAACTGGGCGATCACCCCCTTACATGATTGGCACCCCGTTCCAGCCTTTGTGGCAGAACAGACCTTCACCAGACTATTGTTCCCATTTTGTATGGCCTCTACGATTTGCCCTTTGCTTACTCCAATGCAATTGCAGATCTGGATATTGTCAGGCATTTCCAGAACCTGAATAAGTGATTGTCCATCACTTGCAGGAAAGAGCAGATCTGCACGCCGGCCCGGCGTCTTTTGGTCGCTCATGAATATCTGGATCAACGTTTCAGCACGCTCCGTGTCACCCAGTAGGATGGCACCGGCGATTTTGTCCTCCCTGATAATGAGCTTCTTATAAATTCCACTCCGAGGTTCGCGGTAAACAACAACCTCGTCTTCTGGCGATGCAGGTTCCGTGTCGCCCATCGAAGCTAGGTCCACGCCCATGACCTTGAGTTTCGCAGTCAGCTTCGAACCTTCGTAAGCTGAATCCGGTGCCGTTCCGGTGATGACATCTGCGAGCACGCTAGCCTGTTTCCAAATTGGATCCACCAGCCCATAAATCACCTCACGATGTTCTACGCATTCGCCCAATGCAAAGATGTCAGGGTCGCTAGTGCGCATCTGGTCATCGACTGTAATGCCACGGCTAACCTTAAGGTCTGATGCCACTGCGACTTCGGTTATCGGCCTGATACCGCAACTCACCACCACCATGTCCGTGTCAAGCGAGGAGCCATCCTTGAAATCCAAACGTGTGATTTCACCATGATCACGGACAATATTCGTGGTGAGGACACCCGTAAGAACTTTAATGCCCATGCCCTCGATGGACGCACGCAACAGATTTCCCGACTCGGCATCCAACTGCATGGCCATTAACTGTGGGCATGCCTCAATGACAGTCACTTCTACACCATGGGTCAACAACCCACGCGCTGCCTCCAGGCCCAGCAATCCGCCCCCAATCACAGCCGCTCGCTTGCGTGCTTTGGCGTAATTCGCAATACGGGCACAATCGTCGATTGTACGGAATAGAAACGTGCCTGTATCTCCAAATCCCTCCATCGGCGGAACAAAAGGGCGTGATCCTGTCGCAATTATGACATGATCGTAGGTCTCTTTCACGACTGGCATCTTGGCCTTCTCGCTGTCCGTCGCGTAGGCGATGGCATTAGGTGTTAGCGGTGTGCCCACCGCAATCCGTTTCTCCCGATCGATTTGCGTCACCTTTACTCCAGCGTGCAATTTGATGTTATTTTCCTCGTACCACGCCAGTGGGTTCATGAAAATATCGGTCGCCGACTGTGTGCCGTTCAGGACATTCGAAAGTAGAATTCGGTTGTAGTTTCCATAGGGCTCTGCGCCGAACATCGTAATATCGAATTGCTCCTTTGCGCGCTTTAGAATTTCCTCGACTACCCGCGCTGCTGCCATGCCGTTTCCGACGATCAATAGTTTTTTTTGTGGCTCCATAGTTATATCTTCAGTTTGTTTTCACCCAGATCCGTTCACCGCGTAATTCTACCTTTAGTTTTGGCAGTGGCTTGGGGGGTGGACCGGAGAGCACCGATCCGTCCTTCGCGTTGAACCATCCCTTGTGGGATGGGCAATATAATTTTTCCGTTTCCGACTTGAAAAGTACAGGGCATTGCAAATGCGTGCAGCGCTGGCTATAGGCACGATAGTCACCATTTTTTAGTTGCACCAAAATGGCGGGGTCGTTGTCGGTGGGATAACGAAAAAGATGGTAACCATAGGGTAACGGTTCCGTAGCGGAGGCAACTTCAATTGGTTTGATTTTTTTTTCCGGTTCGGTGCCAAGGAGTTTCTTGGCAAATGAGACTAAGGCAACAGCAAGGCCGCCTATGCCAAAGAACTGCAGAAATTGTCGGCGTGAAGCGCGATGCTCAGCTGCTTGACCGGCAGGATAACTGATTCGATAACTTGGCTTGCTCATGCTGGTAAATCCTCCCATACTGTGTCTTCAGCGGCGTCAGGTGAGCCTATGCGTTCACGGCCGAAGGCGGCTAGGTTGCCTTGGGGCATAAAGTCCGCAACGTCGAACGGTATGGTATCCAACCCGTGCGCGGTCATCATGTTTACTTTGGTCTTCACAGTCTGATCACCAAATTGAAATTTATTGCAGGGGACCTCCCCTCGATGAGCCTCCACCTTAGTGCGTGAGCCATAGTGGAGCGCTTGACTTGGGCAAACGGCGGCGCACATGGGTTTTTTACCGACGCTGCTTCGGTCGTAGCACAGGTCGCATTTCATCATTAACTGCATCTCGATCTGCTGCTTGGGTACGCCGAAAGGGCAGGCGAGCGTGCAGTTGTTGCAGCCGATACAACGCGAATGCGCGGCGCTGAGAACCACGCCGTTGACATCCTGCTTGATGGCATCGGCGGGGCAAACCATGGCGCAAGTGGGATTCTCGCAGTGCATGCAAACTACCGGCGCGGTCTGTACGCTCGTGCTGCGATCAACGTAATCGAGGTGGATCATCGGTATGCCGCGGTGCGTGTCGCATTCTCCACACGCTGCCATGCAGGCTTGGCAGCCAATGCAACGCGAGGGATCGATAAAAAACTCCAAATTATCAAGTGGCAGTTCAGATTGATCAATTGGTGCTACCATCAGGAAGCCTTCTCCACTTTGCATGCGCACACTTTAAATTCAGGAATCTTCGAAATTGGATCAAGAGCGCGGTTGGTGATTTGGTTGGCGGCTTTTTTACCGGGCCAATGGTAGGGGATGAATACGGTGTCCGGCCGGATGGTTTTTACTATCTGCGCGGGCACCTCAATCTGGCCGCGGCGGGTGCTGACGCGCACTCGGTCGCTATCGGCGATGCCGAGACGTTCTGCGAGGTGCGGGTGTATTTCACAAAGCGGCTCGGGGTATTGGTCGACCAACATGCCAATGCGGCGGGTTTGGGTGCCGCTGAGGTATTGTGAAACCACGCGGCCGCTGGTGAAAAAAATCGGATACTCCGCATCCACTTCCTCGGCGGGCGGGCGGTAGGGAAAGGCATGAAATTTGGCTCGACCATCGGGATGCGCGAAGCGCCCGCCGGCAAACAACCTCGGTGTGCCGGGATGATTGGGTGCGGGGCAGGGCCAGAATATCCCCATCTCATGTTCAATGCGTTCATAGCTCATGCCGCTGTAATCGACAGGGCCACCGGCGGAGGCGGCGGTGAGTTCCTTAAAAATATCGGCGGGGGTTTCGTGGGCAAAATGCCGGCCGGCGCCGAGGCGTTGGGCGAGGTCGGCGATGATGTGCCAGTCCACGCGGGCTTCAGCGGGCGGGCGTACCACGGGACGCAGTCGCACGCACCGGCCTTCGCCGGTGGTCACGGTGCCTTCGTCCTCCTCCTGCAACGAACCGGCGAGCACCACGTCGGCGTACTGGGCAGTTTCGCTCAGGAAAAAATCGATGGCGGTGAAATGCTCGAGTTTCTCCAACGCCTTGCGAGTGCGTGCGCTATCAGGGATGGACACGAGCGGATTAAAACTGATGGATATGAGTGCCTTGATTTCACCCATCTCGATGTCATCGATTATCTCACAGGCAGTGAGGCCTTCTCGGGGCAGTTTGGTTTCATCGATGCCCCAAAAGTTTGCAATATGCTCGCGGTGTTCAGGGTTGTTGATGTCTCGACCGCCGGGGAGTTGATTGCAACGCTGGCCATGCTCGCGTCCGCCTTGGCCGTTGCCTTGGCCGGTGAGGGTGCCGTAGCCGCTACCTGGTTTGCCGATGCGGCCGGTGGCGAGCACGAGATTGATGTAGCTGAGCACGTTTTCCACTCCCTTGGTGTGATGCTCAATGCCGCGCGCGTGCAGCAGCATGGAAGTTTCGGCTGTGCCCCACAACTCGGCAGCCTGCTCGATGCTGGCAGCGGGCACGCCGGTGATTTGCTCCGTGTGCGCGGGCGTGTAGTCTTTCACCAACTCGCGGACGGCGTCGAAGTCGTTGGTGTGGGCGGCAATAAAATCCTCATCAATCCATCCCCGTTCTATCATCATGTGCAGGATGCCGTGGGCCAGCGCGCTGTCGCGCCCGGGGCGTACGGGCAGGAAGAGGTCAGCCGTGCGTGCAATAGGCGTGATGCGCGGATCGATGACAATAATCTTCGCGCCGTTATCGCGTGCGCGCCAAATATAATCAGTGAGGATTGGGAAACACTCTGCGATATTCGTGCCAGCGAGAATCAGCACCTTGGCCTTCGGGATGTCCTTCCACGGGTTGGCGCTGCGGTCGATACCGAAGGCCAACTTGTTCGCCGCCCCGGCGCTCGCCATGCAGAGTCGGCCGTTGTAATCAATGTTCCTCGTGCCGAGCGCCACGCGGGCGAACTTGCCGTTGATGTATGATTTCTCATTGGTCATCGACGCGCCACCGAGAAACGCCACGGCGTCCCTGCCGTAAGTCGCCTGCACACGCCGGATTTCCGAAACGGTTTTGCTCAATGCCTCGTCCCAACCGGCTTCGCGGAAACCGTCTTCCGACCGCATCAGCGGCGTCGTTAGCCGGTCGGGATGACCATTTTGCAGGTAACGTTTCACGCCCTTGGGGCAGAGTTTGCCTTCGTTGACCGGAAACTCCTCCCACGGTTCGAAGCCGACAATCTTGTTCTCCTTGACCTTCAACTGAATGCCGCATTGCACGCCGCAGAAGCAGCAATGGGTCTTCACCAACTTATCTGGCTCACCCTCAAAGCCTCTCTCGGACATGTAAGCCGGGGTGGGGCCGTAGCGTTCGATATATTCGTCTTCAGTTAGGTTTAGGAAAGCCATTTATCGTCCGAGCGTCTTCCCTTGATTTACCGCGAGCAAACGATGCCGGCACTTGGGGCAAATATCTTGATAATGCACCTCGCCCTTAGGGGTGGCAAAACGGTAGTTGAATCCGAGCTGGTCGAGCACGTTTTTCAAATCATCAACATGCATCTGCGAAGCAAACACATCGTGACATACCGCGCATCCCGATTGCGGGCCCTCCTCGCCGGCCTGCTTGTAGAGACTTACGCACACCGAACAGAGCCGCTGGAACATGTGAAAGAGTTTTCCGAATGGTATGTAAAAAATCAGCACCACCACCGTGAACAAATGCACCCATACGAGAAGACCGTGCCCATGGCCTTTCAGGAAACTGTAGCTCACTGTGAGCATAAATCCCGTGGCCGTGACGGCAAAGATGATCAGTAACGGCATGATGTCCTCCGTGAAATTCTGTACCGCGCGCACGCCGGCGTTGGTGAGCCTTCGCCAGCCGGCCATCAGCAGGCCAACCAGCACGAAGACTGCGGCGATGTTGAGTATGTTGAACATCAACTTGGCTTCGAGACTATGCACGCTGAACTCGCGCACCACCGTGCCAAACGCCTTCACCTGATAAATCTCCGCCGTGTTGCCGACATCAAAATGAATCCACCCAAAAACCAGCGGAAATGTCACCACAAACGTCAGTGTGCAACCACCCGAAAGGCACAAGTGCATGATCCAGCGATAATGACCGCGCTCCTTGATGAACGTCTGCGCCGCGATCTTTTGGCCGCCAGATTTGAACAACAGCCCCGGATGCCGCCACGCTAGTTCCAGCCCGCGCTTGAAATACATCCGCGAAGGCGGCCGTTGCGCCCACACCGTGAACCGGTATCCCACCGCGAAAGCGCCCAACACACTAGCTACCGCATACCATTTCAGCGCCGGGTCAAAGTCGCGCATTTGGTGAGAGCCAAGATAAATTGCCAGGATCAGCAATCCGGCAAAGACAAGACCGATGGAAAACGGGGTTTTCATGGGTTCAGTAAAATGAAAAGCAGCACGGCGACCACCACCAACAGCGTAACGGCGACTATTTTCCAGAAGGCAAGAGATTGATTGACCCCTTTGATGATGGGTTCGGTGAGCAGGAATTTTTCGTTCGGATGTGTGAGGTCGTGTGCGAATTCGCTGAGCACCTCGTAGCGGTTGTGTGGGTCGATGTCCATCGCCTTGCGCAGCGCACCATCTAACCATACGGGTACGAGGGGGTTGCGCGTGTAGGCGGGCGTGTGACGAAGCTTGGCAAACTCGGCTAGAGTTTGTGCTTTCTCGAAAGACCGGCCGTAGGGATGTTTGTCTGTCAACATTTCGTAGGCGATGATCGCAAGCGAAAACTGGTCAACGCGCCCATCAGGTCGCTGACCAAGACGGGTTTCAGGCGCGGTGTAGTCAACCGTTCCGAGCACATGATCGCGCTCGAGTGGCGCAGCGATTTCGTCAATACCCGCAACGAAACACGCGCCGAAATCGATAATAACCGGTTTACCTTCTGCATTGAGCACGATGTTGTCGGGCTTGAGATCGCGATGAATAATCTCCCGCCGGTGCAGGGCATTGAGCCCGCGAATGAGCCCGCGAAGTACTTCCACCACCTGCCGCACGTCCCGCTGGGTTTGATGGCGCATCCACTCGCCAAGCGTGGGGCCGTCGACGTATTCGAAGACGTTGTATAGGAACGTGGGGTCTCGCGTGAGCTGCGCCGCCTTCACGACGTGAGGGTTGTCGATGCGCCGTGCGATCCATTGCTCCATCACAAAGCGCTCGAGGTACGCTTCGTCGTCCTCGAAGTTGACCGACGGTGTTTTTAATATAAAGCGCCCGCCGCATTCGCGATCGCGCACTCGATAAATTTGGCTACGCTTGCTAGCGTCAATTTCCGCCTCGATTGCGAAGCCATCAATAACCATCCCCGGCGCGAGGTCGGGTGGGAAGGGTCGCTGGCGAAGCTCTCTCGACAACTCGGCGGCATCCTTATCCGCCGACAAATGGTCGATGCGCAGGAGTTGGCAACTGAGGTTGTCCTGGCTGCCATTGGCGAAGGCGCGCGCGATGAGCGCCTCACAGGTGGCGTCGAGACTACCGTTCAGGCCTGTAAACACATCGGCAAGCCCCGCTTGGTCAAGGTGTTCATGCACACCATCAGTTGTGAGCAGGAAAGTGTCTCCTTCGCGCACATCGGTGACGTGGTAATCCACATCGAGATTGAGATTCAGGCCGGCGGCACGGGTGAGTTGCGTATTGCAGTCGTTGATGCGTAATGCGTGGTCGTGGGTAATCTGCTCAACCTGCCCGCTGCGCAGTCGCCAGACACGAGTGTCCCCAATGTGGAAAATATGAGCTGAGTGCGACTTGATGATGAGCGTGGATAACGTGGTTACGTAGCCGCGTTGCGCGTTTGTGAATCCGCGGCCTAAACTGTAGAGCCAGCGGTTGATGGCCGTGAGCACGCGGTGGCCGGAGGTCTTCACCGCCCACAAATCCGGCGTGTCGTAATAGTCGGTGAGGAACCCTTGCACTGCGATTTCTCCCGCTTCCTTGCCCGCCTCGGCGGCGCTCACACCATCGGCGATGGCTATCGTCACGCCCTTGGTGGTTAGGAGTGGCTCCTCCGGCAGTCGACTGCCGAGACAGTCGTCATTGCGCGCCTTACGCCCGGTGTCGGTCGCTTGGCCATAGGAAACCTGGATTTTGCTGTGGAGGTGCATTTCCCAAACAGGCACAAAGGGGCGATTCTCTGCCCCTTCTACCTTTGTGCCTTTGTTTTCTCTCCTATCACGTCACTTCAATCAACTGCACAGTGCCGTCTGGCAAGATCTCAGCCATGTGACCTTCAGGCTCGCCGAGAAACAGCGAGGCGATGAAGGTGACGCTGGCCGAAGCCGCGATCACGACGAAGAATGCGGAGGCGTTGACGAAGGAATACACGGTCAGAAAGGTTACGGCGCCAACGTTTCCATAAGCACCAACCATTCCGGCGATCTGTCCCGTCATCCTGCGCTGCACGAGCGGCACCATTGCGAATACTGCACCTTCGCCAGCCTGTACAAAAAATGAGCAACACATCGTGGCAAGCACCGCCAGCACCAGTGGCCATGCGCTGTCTACCATGCTCAAAGTGAAGTATCCCAATGCAAGTCCGAGGATCAGGCCAATCATCGTCGCACGCCGGCCGAACTTGTCACTGATCAAGCCACCAATAGGCCGCGCCAACAGGTTCATAACTGCGAACCCCGAAGCGAGCAGACCTGCTTTGACTGGGGGGAGACCAAAAGTATCAATGAAGAAAAACGGCAACATCGACACCACCGCTATCTCGGATCCAAAGGTCACGAAGTAGTTGATATCCAATATGGCGACCTGATCAAACTTGTAGCGGTGCATTTCCGGTACCGATTCCGGGTTCTGCAGCATCTCTTTGTTCACGCGGTAGATCTGAGAGGTCTGGAAGACGAACATCAACAGCAAAACGCCGCCCAGCACCCACGCCGTGCCGCTATCGATCAGGCCCACTCCATCCGGCGATAGACGCCAGCTCAAAACGCCGAGCGCGAGATACATTGGCACGTTCATGCCGAGGAGAAAATAATAGTCACGCCTGCTGGTGACCTCGAGACCACCGGTCTTCTTCGGTTTAAAATAGGTCGTCCCCTTTGGGGTGTTGCGAGCCACTTTATAGTAGAAGATACCATAGGCGAAGGCGATCGCCGCGGTGCAGATGAGCGCGATTCGCCAGCCATTCTCGCCGCCAAATACCAAGGCAAGGCTCGGCAATATCATCGCCGCTGCTGCGGACCCAAAGTTGCCCCATCCTCCATAAACACCTTCCGCGAGACCAACTTGGCGAGCTGGAAACCACTCGCCGACCATCCTGATCCCTATAACGAACCCGCCACCAATAAAGCCCATCAGGAAACGTGTCAGTGCCAACTGACCATAATTCTGAGCCAAAGCGAACGCAGTGCAGAGCACCCCGGACATCATCAGCAGTAAGGTGTAGACGTTCCGCGGTCCGTACCGGTCGACAAGCATGCCGATCACGATGCGTGCGGGGATGGTCAGTGCCACGTTGAGAATCAACAGAGCCTTCCACTGCGGGGTGCTCAGATCGAAGGTCTCACGGATCGCCACGACCATTGGCGCATGATTGAACCACACCACGAAGGTGAGAAAGAAGGCAAACCAAGTGTAATGCAGCGTGCGAATCTTCGGGCTGCGAAAGTTAAGTAGATTAAAACCAGTATCTCCCATTGATAATTCTTTTCATGGAAACGCCAGCTGCTTGCAAGCGCTGCACTCCCTTTAGCCGACGGTATGCCAAGCGCCCGCCACTCCCACCAAATAGGGCCAAGTAGTCCCATCATTCTTTTGGTTGAATGCATGAATAAAGTGAATCGATTCGGTTTGGCCCTTGAAATTCAGGCGCAATCACAGACGGTACATTGGAGTGGCGATCGGCACGACCAGGCACGCGCCTTCCAAAAAAACAACCACTCGATGGCGCTTGGCCAAGCCGTGAGTGGAGATTTTTTATCACGATGAATACTTTTGTGTTCAATCATGAACAAGCAAGCGCGGGCTGACGGGTCATTCCGTTGGCCTGCGTTTTGCTGGAAGGACACCGGCCGGTATCACCGCCCTTCTCCGCGACTTGACGAATGAACAACCTGCTCGACTTTCGACAACTGAAAACCTTCCAGACTGTCATGAAAACAGGGGGATTTACGACTGCTGCCAAGAAACTGCACCTGTCCCAATCCGCTATCAGTCATTCCATCCGGAGTCTGGAGGAAGAAGTCGGTTGTCGTCTTTTTGACAGGGTGTGCAAAACCGTTCGGCCTACCGTCGCCGCCGAGCAACTGATGAAGCATGCTGATAATATTTTTTCAGAAATCCAACGCGCCCGCCGCTCCCTCCAGCGCATCAAGAGTTGGGGGGTGGAACAACTCCGACTCGGTGCCAGTGAGGCGACATGTCAATTCCTGCTCCCCAAGGTTCTCCGTGAATTTCGAAAAACTTTTCCCAACTGCGTCGTCTCCGTCGAACCGGGTGACACCCACGACATCGAGAATCTGCTCCTGTCGGACAAGATCGACATCGGCATAACTCTGGAACCGGCGCGACAAACAGCCCTGAAGTTTACGCTGCTGTTCAGCGACGAATTGAAGTTCATCGTCTCCAAGGATCACCCATGGGCCAAAGCCGGGCGAGCCAACTCCATGGAAATCCCCACGCAACAATACATCCTGTACGACAAACACAGCTACACCCACCGACTAATCACCGACTATCTGCAGAGCCACTCCATTTCCATTCGCGAGTTAACCGATCTCGGCAGCACCGAGGCCATTAAGGAAATGGTCAAGTTGAACCTCGGTATCACCATTCTCGCCCCGTGGGTGGGTGGTCGCGAGATTGCCAAAGGAACACTTGTCCCTATTCCGCTTGGCCGCTATAAGTTGCGACGCAGATGGGGGGTGCTCCATCTCACCTCAAAAAACCTAAATTGGCGGGAGATGAAGTTTTTAGACCTTTGCAAAAAACACCATCCGGTTACTAACCAAACGGGTGGAGAATTAAAAGCCGCTGGCAAATGAAACACCTCCTACTCACAACAATCGCAGCCGTGCTGGTTGTGGGGTGTGGTGCTAAACTAAATTATTCAGGTGTTTACACTTTGGATATAGATAGCCTCGGCACTCTTTTACTGGAGTTAAAGCCTGATAGTTCTTTTATCGGCACACCTCAAGGTGAGGAAGATGATAGAGGCATTGGATCTTGGAAAGTTGAAGGGGATTTATTGGTGTGCGAAGGGACAACAGAAAAGTCATCCAAAAAAATAGTTCTCAAGCTTAATAAAACGACTTTGGAATTAACTTCATTGACTGTCGATGGAGAGGATAGACGACCGCCCGTACCAGAGGGAGCGGACGGCCACTACTTTAAGCAATCTGCTCCTTCACCAGAGACAACACCAGTTGAACCAGTTGCCGAAGCTGCAAAACCAGAACCGCCGACAGCCAAAGCACCAGACATCACAATTCACCGTGCTGTCTTTGACGGAAACATCGAAGCCATCAAGCAGCACTTGGCCGCTGGTACGGATGTGAATGCGAAGAATGATTCTGAAAACACTCCTTTGCATCGTGCGGCTCTTAAAGGCCACAAGGAAGTCGTTGAACTGCTAATCCAAAACGGTGCGGATGTGAATGCGAAGGAAGCTGGTGGAACGACTCCTTTGCATTTTGCGCTTGGTTATAGTTATAACGAAATCGCCGAACTACTACTCACGAAAGGTGCGGATGTTAATGTGATAAATTGGCAAGGTAAAACACCGCTTGATTCTGCCATCCAGTTAAAGCAAACCAAAACCGCCGACCTCCTGCGCAAACACGGCGGCAAGACGGGGTTAGAATTGAAAGCTGAAGGGAAGTAGTCACTCCGCCTTCAGGTGCCCGTCCAGGCGCGCTGACAGTGTTGCAATAAACGCCTTCCTTCAGACAATATTAGCGCAGCTGTAACCCGGTTAGGCATGGTTAAATAC
>Ga0208275_1000032_pt1 | contig 21227 bp, 7 predicted proteins | sample ETNtaG_FD_185757 | JGI IMG/M metagenome (GOLD analysis project Ga0208275, IMG submission 185757) | Marine microbial and viral communities from oxygen minimum zone, Eastern Pacific Ocean - ETNP201306PF49B (SPAdes) (version 2) | ecosystem: Environmental > Aquatic > Marine > Oceanic ... | reverse complement strand
GATATGGTGTTTAAAGAAAAAGCTGCTAAGTTACAGAAAACGTTTAAATTCCCATCTACATTAGCAAAAACAAATGTTGGTGGAAGTTTTTCTGGAATAAAGCCACTTAATGATGTATTTTCTAATCGGGGGGTTTCTTATAATGAAGAAGAAGTGAATGAAATGATGAAGAAAATGATGGGTAAAACTTCCGCGAATAATAGTAATGATTCAGAAAATACTTCAATAGATACCACTATGGATAACTCAGGCGGTCATATAGGTCCAATGACTACTGTTAGTGGAGCACAGAAGTTCACACAAGGAATGATGGGTGATAGAAAATTTAGAACTAGAGATGGTCTGGGATCTGGAGCAACTGCATTTGGACACACTGGACAAGATATTGGAATGAATCATGGAACACCACTTTCTCTGGGACAATCTGGAACGGTTATTGATATTGGTATAATGGGGGATAGTAATGATCCTGGTGGCAGTGGAGGAGATAATGGGGGATACGGCAATTTTGTTGCTATACAGACATCTGATGGTGGTGTTATTAAAGCAAATCATTTATCTCAAGTAAGTGTTAGAAAGGGTCAAACAATACAACCAGGACAGGTATTTGGTAAGGTTGGTTCAACAGGATTATCTACTGGACCACATTTACATATTGATAGAGGTAGTGGATATATTCCAGGGCCTGCTAAAGTTACTGGGTTAGTAGATCCTGTGCCATGGGTTTTGGCTGGTGGAATCCTTAGGGGTGGTACTAGTAATGGTATTGCTCCAACTGCTTCTAATACAACACAACCATCACAGTTTAGTGCTCCTACTAATAATAATCAAGTATCATTGCAGAATTTGAATAACTCAACTGCAACTCAACAACAGACACCTAATAGCTCTATTGTCTTCGTTCCTGGAGCACAGACTTCCGTTGCACCTCTTGCAGGTGATCCCGGATTAAGACCAGTAACATTTTCTTCTGGAATTACTGCTCGGCAGCTGGGCCTTTGGAGTCTATTCTAAAATGATGATTCTAAATAGTTTAATGGGGGGGGTATAACTAATGGCAAATGAAGGGACCGAAGGATTTGCTAATCTGAATACTGGTAGCGGAAAGGGTGATACCGTTATGGGTCAGGAAGATTATCTTACGAAGGGTATTAATAAAGTTCTTAAAGCTCGCCAGATGGCGCAGGAAGAACGTGCATATGCTGAGCGAGAAGCTGCTGAGCAGGGTTTAACGTTAGATGAATTAGGTTTTGGTAAAAACCATTTTATGATGAAATCATTGGGTCATGAATTTGGCGGTGATTTTATTGAACAACAGGTACAGAAGAAAAAGTGGCTTAAAAGTGGGAAACGTTTTAAGCTGGGGATGCAGAAATTTGCGAAGGATCTTCAACAACAAACAGTTGAAAAACTTCAGAAAAGTTCTGGTATTGGTGGAGAGAATGTAAAAATTGATAAGGAATCTCAATCTAGATTGAGGAAATCATTATGGAAGAATACAGTTTCTGGTGATTATACTTCTGATGGTGAACTGAAAACAGAAGTTCCTGATGAAGTAGAACCAAATGATAAATTAGTACCTGATACTCTTGAGAGTACTGCTAAAGCTGCTTCTGGTAAATCAACAAAAGTAACTAGGGAAGATATACTAAACTCTTTGATGGAGATTAGTAAATCTTTAGGTCAAACTGCAGCATCTATTAATCAAAATGTATCATCGAATTCTGCTTTAGCATCTAGTGTTAGTGAATTGAATAGTGGTGTTATTAGTTCACTTAGTGAAAGAACTGATGGTATTGAGAAAAGATTAGAAGATATTGCTGCAGCAATTAAAAATCAGACAGCAAAAGCAGTTCAGATTGGTGATCAAAAGGAAGATAAAGCTTCTGAGGATGCCTCTGAGGAGACAATGAAAGATCAGGTGGATACTGTGGCTTTTGATAATCTTTCTACACTTGAAGATGAATCTGAGGAGACAGTGGAAGATCAGGTGGAGGATGCTATTAAGGCATTTCCTGCTGTTAGTGATGAAGGTGGGGGAGAACCACCTAAAGCAGAACATGGTGGTCTTATTGTTAGTGGAGATAAGGATGGGTATCCTTATGATTTAGATCCAAATATTCCTGGACCTGAAGTAGAATTGCATGGTACAGAAAAATTAATTCCCACACCAGAAGGAATTCAAGTTATTCCGATTGATAATAATGCCACAGATGGTATTGAAGGTAATGAAGAGACACCTGGTGGTGATATTGGATCACCACCAAAAGCAGAAATGGGAGGGCTTGTTGCACCAGTAATACAAAATTCTCCACCTCCAAAATCACCAGAATCTCCTGTAGTTAGTTCCAGTACTAGTGCATTAAGTTCTCCTAGTCCTACACCCAGATCAACTACTCCTAAAACTGGCATAGTTAAACTGCCAAAATTTGAGACAGGTGGGGTTTTTGGTAAGAAATCTACTGTTCCTATTGAGACAGGTAAGAAATCTACTGTTCCTATGGATAATAGTGGTACTACTAATAGTGGTGATGCAACCAAGATGGCACAACCAGTTATGGATGCAATGTCTTTGCCTATGATGGTCGCTGGTGGTACTATTTTATCTGCTTCTAGTCAATTGAAGGGTGCTATGGGTCCAATATCTTCTCCTGTATCTAAGGAGATTGATTCATTTTCTAGACCAGTTGCTGATATTTTTGGATTACCTAATACATTGACAAAAAAGGCAATGGCAACTTCTTCTATGACAAGTGGTGGTTTGGGTGGTGATGATGGTTGGGATAATGGTGACTTTTTTAAGGGTTTATTTGGAAACAAAAAAAACAATTCATCAGCTAACCAAACCACCACTCCCAACCCGAATGCTGGCCGGCCGTTTATTCTCTCTGGTGGAGCGAAAGGTGTACTAGATCTCATTGCTGCAGGAGAATCTGGGGGTTCTTATGATATCTTTAATACATCACGTGGGGGCACTCCTGGTAAAGCAACTGAAAAAACTATTCAGTGGTTACAGGACCATGCTAAGGGTGCTATTGGTAGATACCAACATATGCCAAGATATATTATGAAAAGGGCACTTGCTGCTGGATATACTGCCGACACATTGTTTACTCCTGATGTTCAGGATGCTATTACAATTAAAATGCTTGAAACTGGTCATGGACTCAGAGATTACTTATCTGGTAAGCAATCTGCCGAATCATTTGCTGCTAAGTTAGCACCAACGTGGAGAGCTCTGCCTCAAGGACCAGATGCTGCTGCTAGATTAGGTGGAACTAAAGATTCTACTTATCATGATAAAGATAGAGGTGATAATAAGGCAGGGAAAGAAGGTTGGGATAATACTGTTGCTAGTTTGAGACTCATTCAGGCAGGAGGTAATCCAACATCCAACAATACACAAAACGCTATCACCCCAACTGCACCATCATCCATCGCTACACAACCAACCTTTAACCCTCCAACATTCCCTGGTGAACCACCTGCAGATTACTTTATGCCATATTATCGTAATTCAACGACTGGTCAACTATATAAGTACGATGGGTTCGGACAAGATGGAAAGAGGAAGTGGAAGGCAGTACCAGAACCCCAACCACGAACTGCGTCGTTAAATAATCCATCTCCCACATCACAACCTCCACCAACTGCATTTGTTGTTCCATCACAACAACAACAACGTCCTCCTATCGCAAGTACAGCACCTGTTTCTACTGAATCTGGAGTTTATTCTACAATTCTAGAATATTGTGGTACATCTTTGAGTAATTATTATGGTGGTACTTGTGCAGCTGCTATTCACGGAGCATAAAATTCATGACACAAACATACGCTTCAAGTTTTAAATTAAAAGAGGTTATTATTACTTCATCTAATGGTAGTAAAACCGAGAATATCACTGGCATGGTGCAAAAGATTGATTACTTTGAGACTTTTGCAGCTCCTACTGTTGCTGCTGAAATGACAGTTGTTGATAATGCTAAAAATATTATTTCATCTCTTCCTATTCAGGGATTGGAAAATATATCAATTAAAATATCGGTTGGTGATAGTGAATATGTTTATAATTTTAAAGTTTTTAAAATTTATTCTAGGTTTAGTACTGATAGAATGCAGACATATAAGTTGGGTTTAATTTCTCATGAAGCATTATTAAATGAAACTACTAAAGTTGGTAAGCAATTGAAAGGTTATCCTCATGAGATTGTTGAGGAGGTGTTGAAGGAGCATATTGGAACAGAAAAGAATATAAGTGTTGAAGAGTCTTGTAATAGTACAGTATTTTTTCCAGGAAGAAAATCCCCATTTGCTATTATAGATTCACTTACAATTAGATCTATTCCTCAATCAGGTAAGTCTGCTATTAATAAGAATAATAAGAGTAATTCTTTGGGTGGTGCTAATACCAAACCACCAAAAGGTGGTGCTGGTAAGAAGACTTCGGAGTATGAGAGTAAATTATCAGGTACTGCTGGTTATATTTTTTATGAAAATATTAGTGGATATCATTATAATTCTATTGATAAATTGAATGATCCAACTGGAAATCCACCTGTTAAAGAATATATTCAAGAGAATGCTGAGATTGGTAGTGAAGATACTAGAATTAAAATTTTAGATATTGATTTTGTTAATGAGATCGATATGATGAGTAAGTTGAGAATGGGTACATTCTCTTCAATGGTGTGTTTTTATAATATTAGTACAGGTGCTTATGATGAGACATCATATACATTAACAGACTCATTCAAAGCAATGAATCATTTGGGTGAACAAGATGGAGTTCCTACTGGACAGGCAGAACTAGCAGAACATCCCACAAGAATTATGTCTATATTAATAGATCATGAGACATGGAATCCTGATAATGAAATTGCATCACCAGAGCAGAAGGATGGTGGTAGTACTAAGCAAAGTAAAGATGAAATTATTACTGATTTTCAGAAGCATTATGTTGTGCAATCTGTAGCACGTCAGAATTCTCTTCAGAATCAAAAGGTTATAATTAAAGTACCAATTAATCCTGCTTTGGAGATAGGACAAACAGTGAAGATATTGATACCAAATATGGTTCCCGGAGCACATAAGGATGAGGATATATATGATCCTGAACACAGTGGTGTGTATTTAATTTCACAACTCACACATACTTTTGATTCTTTCAAAGAGGTTGGTTGTAGTACGCTAATAATAATTAGAGATACCTATGGTATGAAGAAATCTGGTGCACAAGTAACTAAAGCATCTTCAGATCCTGGTATTTAAGTAGATAAATACAATATATTTGTAGTTTAGTATGGATCCCGTTTTAACATCAGTATTACAAACTAATCGGATTGGATCTGATGGATTCGTTTGGTGGATCGGTCAGATCGAATCTAGTAGTGATAGTGACAAAAAGCATGGTGGAAGATTTCGTGTAAGAATTGTAGGTGAGCATTTAAAGAGTTGTGATGTAACTCCAACTGAGGAATTGCCATGGGCACAGTCCATGATGCCGTTAACACATCCATATTCTGATGGTGGTACGACAGGTGGTAGTGTTAATCTTCAACCTGGTAATTGGGTTCTTGGATTCTTTTTAGATCCTGTTGAGAAACAGAAACCAATGATTATGGGATCTATTGCCCATACACCTGGTTCAACTGTTGTTAAGAATGAAGATCCTACACCAGGAGAAGATGGATGTAAATCATTTACTACTTTTACACAACCTAATGTTAAACCAACACATCATGAGATTCCAAGCGAACCAGGCCAGGTAGATGCTGAGACTGGTGCTAATACTGAAGGTGGTACAACCAAATCTTCACTTGCTCATATAGAGGCTACGAAGGCATTAAAAGCAGCAATGGAGGCCAATTCAGAGACAAATACAGGTGGAACTAAAGTATGTGTCACAGTTGCTAACCCCAAGTGTGGAACTGAAGGCAAATTTGATAAGTCATTGAAGAATATTATATCAGAGATGCTTGCTGCTAATAGTGGTTCATCTTCTACTGTTGGTAATAACTTTGTGAGTGGTGCTAATGGTTTTCTATATGATCAAACGAGTATTGCTAGGTATCATATAGGTAGAGTGAATCGTTTAGTCACTTCTTTGATGGGAAGAGTGCAATCTGAGATGATTAAGTATATTCGTATGGGGATTGAGTGGATTGTTAAGACAGTTCTTGGTCTGAATGTACCAGAAGAACAGGCAAAGCAAGTACCTTTAGATCCTGAGGCAACGCATGAGACAACAAGACCAGAAGGTAATATTTTAAAGAGAGTTAAGAAAACATTAGATAAATTACTTGAATCGTTAGGATGTTCTATTGAGGATATAATTCAACAACTTACTGAATGGTTGACTGATTTATTATTCAATTATCTTATGGAAGTATTTTCCCCTGCTGTTTGTTTTATTACTGATTTAGTAGAGGGTGTTCTTAATCATATCATGGGTCTTATTGATGGTTTGATTAATATGGTTCTTGGACCATTGGAATCTATTATGTCTATTATTGGTGGTGCTGGTGGTATAATAGGTAATGTGTTTAGTAGTGTTATGTCGTTCCTTGGTATTACATGTAGTGGTCCTGATGCTGAGTGTAAGGAAAATGTATGTGTGTGTAATGATGGTTCTTCATGTGAAGATGAGGAAGAGGAAGAGGATAAGAAACCTGACTGGTTAGATAAACTTATAGGTGAGATTGAAGAAGGTGATACTGGAGATAGATTTGTTTGTGATGATGCTAAAGATTATCTTGACGAAAAGAATACTAATATTACTTTCGTTGGTGGTGTTCCACAGGCTCCATTACCTACGATACCTACTAGGGGATCTACACCACCAGGATCTATAGGTAATGTTCCTACACCTGATTCATTCTTCCCACCAACTGCTGTTGATCCTGCGAATGATCCATCCATTACTCCACCAATGCCTGATGAGGATGATCCTGATGATATAATTGATGCGGTTAATGATTATATGGATGATATCGCTTCTGGTGGAGATGGTACAGGTAATGGTACAGGTGATGGAAGTTTTGAAGATGGGTATGATGATGGTACTAGTACTGATGAAGATGATTTACCTGAACTTCCTATAGATGTAAATGGAAATAAGTATTATAGTGTTGTTGCTGATCCAGATTATGTTTATGATACAGAGACAATTACATTTACTGTATATACATCTAATGTTCCTGAGCATCATCAGTTAAATTATACATTATCAGGAACTACTATAACAGAAGATACTCTTGCTCCTGGAGATCCTAATCAAGATGACGATAATAATGCATTAACAGGAACGTTTGGTGTTATTAAGAAAACTGTAGTCACTGATCAAAGAGTTAATTCTGAGGGGGTGTTTGAGGATGTAGATATTGTTATTGGAGCAACACCAATACAAGTGACAATTGCTGATGATGCACAAACATTAGCACAACAGAAGATGAAGTTTACTTTACATGAGACAGTATCAGGAATTGTTCCTCTTAATGGATTTACTATTAGTCAATCTGGTACTGGGTATAGTGTTGCAGATGCTTATTTGACAACCACTACTGGTAGTGGTGTGGGATTAACAATTAATGTAACAGAGGTAGATGCTGATGGTAAAATAACAGGTGCTACTATTGATGCACCTGGTTTTGGATATCTTATTGGAGAGACAGTTTCTATTTCTGGTGGTAACGATGATTCTGTTATTACTATTGATGCAATTGATAGTGTCATGGTAGAACATGCAAACACAGAGATAACTATTGCTGGTAACATGGATTCATTACTATATCCAGATGGAGTATCTACTAGTACTTTAGTTAATTATCAAGTATCTGCAGATAAGAGCAAATATAATGAAGGTGAAGATGTAGTGATGACTATTAATACACAGAATGTACCTGATGGTACTAAGGGTGAATATTTAATATATGGTGATGTTACTGCTAATGATCTTGTGCAAGATAGTTTGAGTGGTAAATTTGTTGTTCGTAATAATACTGCTGTTGTTACTATTGGTTTGTTGGATGATTTGGATGATGAGAATGATGAGAGTCTTTACTTTACTATTGTTGGTTATGATGCAACTGAAGTAGTAACTATTAATGGTACATATGTTGCTCCAACAATTTCTACAGAACCTGATCCTCCTGCCCTAGATAGACCTACTGCAGGAGATCCTATTACAGATCCTCGTGGATCAATCATAAGTATACCTATTGACAATAAAGGTGATCCATATTATGAACCACCTAAGGTTCTTATTACTGGTGCTGGTTATGGTGCTACTGGTATTGCTTTATTGGATGCGTCTGGGTATGTATCTGAAATTAGAGTAACGAGGGGTGGACTTAATTATAAAGAGAACCTTCCGAGTAGTAGTGATGTTAGGTGTATTATTGATTCCTTTACTATGATTGCACCAGGCATTAGATATGAAACTGTTCCGAAAGTATATGTTGATGGTGAGACTGGTGTTGCTAAGGCAGTGATTGATAATCGTGGTATGGTGGTGAGTGTTCAAATATTAGATAGAACAATAATATATGATCATACACCAAAAATTGTTATTGTTGGTGGTGGTGGAATGGGGGCATTTGCAATGCCGAGTATGGTTTGTTTGTCTGAGGAAGATCTTGAAGCGGCTAAGTACGTTAAGATTGGTACTGGCAAATATATTGATTGTCCTTAGGAGGTAATTTAAAATGACATTTCGAGGGAATGATAGAGAATGGGTCCACGGCGGCGGCCGCCCCGGGGGGCGCGCTGGTCGTACTCCTCGCAATGGTACAACAGGACAAAACGCAAGAACTTTTCATCCTAAACAGACTAGTGGACCTGCAGCAGAACCAACAGGTGGGAGACAGACTAAGGATGGAGCAGTTTGTGAAAGTACACCAAATAATTTTCTTACTTATGCTGATTGGATGGGATTATGTTGGATGGGTGAGAATGGTCAGCCTGGAGGTTATCTTATAGGTGATGGTTCAAAGACTTTCCTTATGGATTCATTGAATAATATCACTTTTGCTACTGGTAGAGTATCTGATGGTAGTCCTGGTAGTGGTGTTTTTACTACCACCAGTGCTGATCATATAGTTAAAACTGGTACATATCATTTACACGCAAAGGGACCACAAGATTCCACAAGAAAAGCGAGTGATAAAGCAAAAAGTGGTGAAAATACTAAGGATAAGTCTGCAATCTCATTATATGGGGAAGGTGAAATTGCTATAGAATCTACAGGTGATGATGTTGGTATAAAAGGTGATAATATTGTTATTAATGCTGTCAAGACTCTTACTTTAAAAGCTGGTGAAGCAATTAATATTGAGTGTGGTGATGGTAATGGTAAGACTAGTCTTCATACTGGAGATTATAATATAAACACTGCTTTTATTAATGAAACAGTTACTGGCGGTAAGCATACTGATGGTTCTGGTGAAGTATGTACAAATCAACTCTTACCTGGATCTAAAATAACTAGCTGCTCTAGTGGTAGTCACAACCATGTGATGCTGGGAAACTATAGTATGGGTTTGCCTTTAAAGGGTCATTATAATGTTGATGCTGGAACGAATATAAATTTCCAAACTAGGGTAGGTGGTTTTGGGTTTAGAGCTCTTATTGGTGATTGGAAAGAACAGATTAATGGGCAAAAAGTGAATAGAATAATGGGTATACCCGTTAAAGGGTCCAAACCAAATCCAGGAGCATGGACTATTCATGCTGGACCAGGAAAAGCTAGTGTTATTATTACTGGCACAAATAGTTTCTGGTCTACTTTTGGTGTTGGTGTAAGTTTTCTTACAACTGCTGGGTTGGTTACCGTTAATGTTGGTGGTATTTTGAGTATTACTGGAACCACAATTTTCTTAAACTAATTTCACTTTTTGATTACATGAATTCGGCAAAATAATCGCCGTGTGTTTTTCCTCAAAAAAGTCGATTTTGACAAAATAGTGTTATTCGTGTAAAATAAATACTGTTTGAAACGTAGAATGAATTTAATGACTACCATTAAGCACGACTTAGACCATGAAGTTTACATCGAACCAGATGGTAAAGAACATATCAATCATGGTATGCTGGAGTATACTGAAGAAGATCTAAAAACTTCTCATGCTTATTATGATGAGTATCATAGGAATGATGAGGTAAATAAGAATGAAGGTAAAATCAATGATTTTCATACAAGGCACGAAGATTCAAAATTAGAAGTGTATTGTGAGAATCATCCTGATGCATTTGAATGTAGGGTTTACGACGAGTGATCTAAATAAAGTATAATGGATTGATTGATGGATTATAAACTTTCGCAACGATATTCTTTTTATATGGGTAATGTGGTTAGAATGTATTTTATCCAAGATGTGCCATATACTTTTGATGAATTACCGTCAATTATACAGGAACACCCTTCCATTCAGGTCGAAGCAATGGAGGGGAGGGATTATACAGATGAAGATTTGTGGAGATGGAATTCGTATTTAATGGAAGAAGAATGTCATCCTTTGGCATTTGAGATTCCTGTTAATGATCCTGAATTATTACCTAAAGATGATTGATAAGTTTAATGAATGGTTTGAAGGAAAATGGGAGAATAAAGTACAGGCGTTCTCGTTTCCTGCAAAATATGCGATGGTGCAATTAGAACATAGGAAAGTGGGAAAATATTTTTATTGTGAACAGGCATATAATTATAAATTATATGATCCTTATCGGACATTTGTGATAGAACCATTTGAAGATAATGGTTGTATTAGGATCAAGAATTATGATTTTCCAAAGAATATACATAAAGGTTTTCATAATCTCGATTTGCTTGAAAATGCCTTGACACATAAGAAAGGATGTGATAGTATACTGAAGTACACAGGAGAGAAATTTGAGGGGGGTATTGCTGGATGTGAGTGTCGTGTTGATTGGAATGATAAAGTTACATATATGTTATCTGAGGTTTTTTTGAGTAGTAGATCTTATCATGTTGTTGATAGGGGATATCTTTTGGATACTACAGAACAAGTATGGGGGGGAAAATTCGGAAAATTTGAATTTAATAAATTAACGCCACAATAGCATAACGATAATGCAACCCACTTGTAATGGGTAGACTGTAGGTTTGAATCCTACTTGTGGCATCACGCAGGCCTCCCATCATTTTTATGCGGATATAGTTTAGAGGTAAAACTAAAGGTTTCCAACCTTTCGTCGTCGGTTCGATTCCGTCTATCCGCTCCAATCCCCTGTAGCTCAATCAGGCAGAGCGCCAAACTGTTAATTTGGATGTTACTGGTTCGATTCCAGTCGGGGGAGTTTAACTCAATTTTAATGTATAAATACAACCAGTAGAAGTAGCACGGTTCGGTTAGTTATGCCATTAACAAGACTTGATAACTTATATTCAAGTAAAACAGGTAAGTATCTGTACGTTTCGCCGGATGATTTTAATGCAACAGACGAGTTAGATAATAGAGGTAATAGTCCTCTCCGTCCGTTCAAGACAATTCAGAGGGCATTTATAGAGGTTTCACGTTATTCTTATCTACCTGGTAAGGATAATGATAGGTTTGACCAGTTTAGCGTTATGCTGATGCCTGGTAACCACTATATTGATAACCGTCCTGGTCTGGTTGATGCTGCTAATCCAGAAGTTAGATTTTTTGATGCTGCTAACTTAATTGATGCAAATAGGCAAGCAATTGTTGATCGTGCTGCTGCTGATATTGCTACTAACCACCCCGATTTTTATTATCCTAACGACAGTCAAACACAGGATTATTCACGATTCAAGGATGCTTTTAGATTACTTCAACTGAATCGTCAAGAAATTATTGATACATCATGGACTAAAACTCTTACTCAGTATGCTAATCATGGATCATATGAGGAAACGTGTAAGAGGGATTTAGGTCTATTCATTGATTCTCTAGCACTGGACGTTGCTCAGGCAGATGGTAATCAATATACACGTAAATTTTTAAAAACCTTCTTTAATGAAGCAGGTACATCGTGGTTAAATGATAGTTTAAATGGTGAGCAAGCAGAAGCAAATTATGCTTTTGAGCAAGCAAGGGATCAGATGTTTCTTGCTATTTCTAACCAATTATCAGTACAAGATTTAACAATTACTGCTGATAATGCTCCTGGTTCTGATTATGGTACAGCAACACAGAGTTGGAAACCTACTGGTGCTACTTATTCTCCTTCTAATGGTGAACTTGTATTAGAAATTGCAGATCATGGGTTATCAATTGGTGATCATATTAATATTGCTTCTGGAAGTTTAGTATTCAGTTGTGATTCTGATTCTAATGCTACTGATCATGCATATCCACGTGCAAATGATCCTGCTGCTGGTAAATACCTTGAAATTACTCAGGTAGCAACAGATTTTATTACAGTTGATGTTGGACATTCTCCAATTGTTAATTACACTCCAACAGATGCGACATATGATCCTGCTACTGGTGATTTTGTCCTAACAATTGGTGTTCATAATCTTTCGTTGAATGAAACTGTTAAGATTGCCGATAGTTCTATCACAATGACATGTGATATGGATGGTAATATCACAGACCATGTATATCCTCGTACTGATGATCCTGCATATAATGCTGCTCTATCTATTAGTAATGTTGGTTCAACTCATACTCCGATAGCAGGAACAGAATATAATTCATTAACTGGTATTTTAACCTTAAGTATTGATAATCACACATTTGTTGATGGTGATCAAGTCAAACTTGCTGATGGTGCTGTTACATTCTCTTGTGATAAAGATGATAATGCTACGGATCATTCATATCCTAGAATAACTGATCCTGCTTCTAATAATTGGTTGACGGTTTCAAATGCTCAACCTAATGGAACGGGTGGAACAGTATTTAATGTTAATGTTGGTTTATCTCCTGATGTACCATATAATGTCAGTGCTGCTACTTATATTCCTACAACAGGACTTTTAACATTAGATATTGGTAACCATAACTTCAGTGGTGAAACATCTCGTACAGCAACTACTGCTACATATACTCCTTCTACTGGAGTAATGCAACTTACTATTCCCGATCATAACTATATTAGTGGGGATAGGATTAAGATTTTAGATAATTCTTTGGTCTTTACTTGTGACCAAGATCGTAATAATACAGAACACGCATATCCTCGTTCAACTGATCCTTATAGTGGTAAGTGGTTACCTGTTACTAATCTCACCAATGATACTGTTGATGTTCATGTTGGTGCAACTACTGGAGTAAATTATACTCCTACTGATGCTGATTATAACCCTGCTAATGGTAACCTGGTTCTGACAATTGGAAACCATACATTAAATGCAGGCAGGACACTGAAACTGGCAACAGGATCATTGATCTTTACCTGTGCTATGGATGACCATTTCACAGAGCATACTTATCCTAGAGCAACAGATCCAGTATATGATAAGCCTATTACAATTGCTAGTGTTGGTTCTACATCACATGAAGTAACAGGTGCTGATTATTCTCCTACAACTGGTGTACTAACTCTTACAGTACCAACATTAACCATTTCTAATGGTGAAAGAATTCAACTTGATGATAATTCTCTAACATTTACTTGTGCTAAGGATAATAATTCCACACCACATACATATCCACGTTCTACTGATGATGCTAGTACTAAGTGGTTGGAAGTTTCCAATGTAAATGCTGCAGCAAATACTTTTGACGTTAACGTTAGTATTTCACCTGATACAACAGCACATACATTTGTATCTGCTACTGCTACTGGTCTTAAGCACCAGGATGGAACCATTACTTTAAATGTTGGTGTAACTGGTAATGTAGATTATGATGTATCTGGTGCCACATTTACTCCTACTACAGGTGAGATGGTTCTTACCCTTAGTGATTCACATACTATCAGGCAAGGAAGTAATATTCGTCTGAAAGAAGAAAGTTTAATATTTACTTGTGCTCAAGATAGTCATGGTTCAGATCATGCTTATCCCAGAACAACAATTGAGAATCATACTGCTGCTGATGCTGGCACATCTTATGATGGTAATACTGGTGTTCTGACTATCCAAACCACTGCTGCTCATGGAATGAGGACTGGTGATTGGGTTAAGATTGCTGATAATTCATTGACATTTACATGTGCAATGGATGGCAGTACTGCATCACCTAAGACATATCCACGTGCTACTGATCCTATTAGTGGAAAATGGTTAAAAATTGATAACGCTACTGTTAATACATTCACCATTCAGGTTGGTAGTACACCACTTGTGAATCATAATGTAACTGATGCTACTTATGATCAAGTAACTGGTGTTATGGTGTTGACCGTTGGTGCTAATCATGGTCTACAAGCAAATACTTCTATTAAATTAGCAGATAATGCATTAACATTCACTTGCGATAAAGATAATAATGCTACTGATCATACATATCCACGAAATGATGGTACTCATGATACTGTAGCATCCAATACTGCTATTAATATTGATGCGGTTGATCAAGTAGCAGGAACGATTACTATTAATGTTGGTGCAGCAGCTGCTAATGATCAATATGACCATACCTTCAAAGAAGCTATTGCTGGTGCTGTAATTGCTGGTGGTGCATATCAGCATACATGTACTACTGCAGTAACTGATGGTATTAGTCAGAAAAAGGATAGATCATTTGATTCTTCTGTTGAAGTTACTAATGTTGGATCAACTAATCTTCAACCATTAGTTGGTACAGGATATACACCAGCAAATGGTATTTTAAGAATTAAGTGTGATAATCATGGTGTTGTTAATGGCGATAGAGTCAAATTAAAGACAGATGGTATTACCTTTACATGCGATAAAGATAATCATCAGACAGATCATACTTATCCAAGAATAACTGATCCTGTTGCTGGTGATTGGTTGTTGGTTTCTAACGCATCTACTGATTATTTTGATTTGTTTGTTGGTATCTCCAACTTAAATCTTTCTAGTCATATATTTGCGTCAGCAGATGCTGATGCTATTGCTCATCAGGATAAAACAATTACTATTAATGTTGGTATTTCTTCCGATGAATCTGCTCATACCTTCTCTACTACTGCAGGTAATGGTGATAATGCAGTAATTCTTGGTGGTAGTTATGACCATACTTTCAAATCTGCTAATGCTGATGCTATAGTAACTGGTGGTGATTATGTACACACATGGGTTAGTTCTGTTAATAATGGTATTGTTAAATCTGGTGATAGTATTAAAATTGGTGCTAATACTTTAAAATTCACATGTGCATATAACGGACACAGCACTCAACATACTTATCCGAGACCAAAAGATCCAGCATACGAGACATTACTTCCTATTATTTCTTCTACTGCTACAGAAGTTGTAGTTGATATTGGTATTTCTCCAGATACATCTGCTCATACTTTTATTGGTGCTGAAGTGGGTGCTGTAACTTCCGGTGGCAATTATCCACACTCCTTCAAGAGTGCATTAGCAGATAGTGTTACAAAGCAAGATGGAACGATTACAGTTAATATTGGACAGACATCTACAGGTGCTGTTAATGTAACTGGTGCTACTTATGATGCAGCAAGTGGTCATATGGTTCTTGATGTTGGTGCTAATCATGGTATATTGCAAGGACAAAGTATCAAGTTAGCAGAAGAATCTATAAGCTTTAGTTGTACTTATGGTGCTGGTGTTCATACTTATGTTGGTGGTACAGTAAGTAATGCTATTACTGGTAACCAGAATGGTGTTCAATATGATGTAACTGATGCAACTTATGATTCAGCAACTGGTATATTAGTATTAACGACTCCTGCATCACAGACTTTAACTAATGCTAATTCGATTTTAATTTCTAATGATGCTTTAACCTTTACATGTGATGCTGATAATCATCAGACAAATCATACTTATCCTCGTGCTGGGGTAGATCCGTTCGCTGATAATGTAACAATTCAGATTGATACTGTTGATATTGGTGCCGGAACTATCACAGTTAATGTTGGACCAATTACTGCTGCATCACAAACAAAGGCATATCCTAGAGCAACAATTGAGAATCATACAGCTGGTGCTGGTACAACATATGATTCCAGTACTGGTATTCTGAATATTCAGACTACTGCTGATCATGGTATGAGGACTGGTGATTGGGTTAAGATAGATGATGCTGGATTAACCTTTAGTTGTGGATTTGGTGGCGCATCTGGTGCTGCTGCTGAAAAGACTTATCCAAGAGCAACTGACCCAATTAGTGGTAAGTGGATTCAAGTTACTGTAACTGGTACTAATACATTTACTTTGAATGCTTTACGGGGAACAACACCTTCTAATGTAGACATTCATGCATTTGTATCTGCTGTTGCTGGTTCTATTAAACAGAAGGTAGATAGAGCATATGATACTGCTCTTCCTATTATTGCTGCTCATCAAACAAATGGAACAATTACGATTGATGTTGGACAAAGTGGTAACAATGGAATCCATACATTCCAATCTGCTGTTGCTGGTGCTGTAATTACTGGTGGTAATCATCCACATACATTTGTTAGTGCTGCTGCTGGAGCATTGATTAGTGGTGGTAACTACGGACACTTGTTTAAATCTGCTGCTGATAATGCAGTTACATTTGCTGCTAATATCAATAACCGTGCTAATAATGCTTTATGTGCTGATATTCAGTCCTTCTTGGGAACTTTAACAACTCTAGTTACTGATACTATTACTGCAGCTAATTTAAATAATCTTCCTGCAGAATCTGTATCTGCAAAAATTCCTGCAGGGGAAGAGAAGTGTAAGAGAGATATTGGATACTTTATTGATTCTGTAGTATCTGATTTACGTAATGGTGGTAATAGTAATATTATTTCTACTACAAAGACATATTTTGATCGTGATGGAAATCCAATTAATCCTGGTTTACTAGGAGAAGTTGCTGAATCTGTCACAGCATTTAATGGTGCTCGTGATCAGATGACTAAAGCTGTAAGCAATCAACTTTACAGTAAGGATTTGGTTGTTACACAAGGACCAGCTATTGCTGGTCAAACCACACCAGACATTGATTATGGTACATCTGGTAGTGCTTTAGCGTGTTCTGATGTACAATCAAACATCATAACATTAACAAATATTATGACCAGCACTCTTACTGCTGGTAATCTTTCTAATCTTGTTTCGGTACAGGTTACTGGTACTGTTCCAATCTTTGATTATAATCAAGCATTAGAAGAATGGCAGGATGATAGTATTCTTGACCTTTCTAATCCAGATAACGTACTGTATAAGTTTAATGCATCAGATGGTGGTGCTATTGTACCTAGAGGTTGTTCATTGATTGGTTATGACTTACGTCGTACCATTGTTAGACCTCTATATGTTCCTGATTGTGTTGATGGTGATGTGGGTAGATCTGGTATCTTCCGTCTAACGGGTGGTTGTTACTTGTGGCAGATGACTATTAAGGATGGTGATCTATCATCCAATTCGCCACTATATTCTCAGGCAGATAACGTAGCGAAAGTATATAACAAGCCTAATGATTTTACTTCTTTAGTAGTTCCTGAATATTCTCACCATAAGATCACTATTATGTCTTATGCTGATAATGAGGATTTGGATGTATACTATCAGAAGGTAGGAAGAGCATTTGCACAATTCCAACCAACAATTGATGATGGAGAACTTGAGCAATGTGTACAGGAGAATAGGATTGTTGGTCCTTTATCTGATACCAGAAACATTGAAAGTATTAAAGTTACTGCTATTGATGGTGGTGCTGCTTCTCAACTAGAAGTTACTACAAAAGTTGATCATGGTTATTACGTTGGTCAGTATGTTGCTACTCTCAATAGTGGATTATCTAGTGAGGTTAATGGTACATGGAAGATTACTGGTATTAGTTCTACTAATCCAAAAGTTTTCACGTATAATATCCGCACAAATCCTTATGGGTTGGGTCTAGTTGATAATGCAACATACACCACAGCGAATGGTCTGGGAACAGGTGCTGTAATCCAGGCAGAGATTGATTCTGTTGAGTCTGCTTCTCCTTATGTCTTTAACTGCTCTATCCGTTCTACATGGGGTTATTGCGGCATGTGGGCTGATGGATCCAGGACAACTGGATTCCGATCAATGGTTGTTGCTCAGTACACGGGTGTTACCCTCCAGAAAGATGATAGGGCATTCATTCGTTATGATAGGTTTAATAATACATGGAATCAAGCATCATTAACTGATGCATTTGCTACTACTCCATATCACACTAAAGGTGATGCTTATTGGAAGGATGCATGGAGAAACTGGCATATTAAAGCATCTGATGATGCATTTATTCAGTGTGTATCTGTATTTGCTGTTGGTTATCATGATCACTTCATAATGGAAAGTGGTGGTGATATGTCAATTACCAACTCTAACTCCAACTTTGGTAATACATCACTACACGCTAAAGGATTTAAGGGTTATGCCTTTAACCAAGACAAGGGTGGATATATCGATGCTATTGTTCCTCCAAAGCTAGTTGATAGTTCTGCTGGTGCAATTGTTAAGAATCAGTATTATACTATTGATATTGAGACATCTAATGATCAATCGAATCATAGTAGGTTGTATATTGCTGGTGATGAACAGAAAGATCCAGCAAAACGTCCTGCTGCCAATATTGGTGGATATAGGTTGGGTGCAAAGTATGATGATCAGATCTTTGTAAACCTTTCATCTGGTGGTGTTGGTGGTAAGAAGACATATCATGCAACATTATCACCAAGTGGTTGGACTTCTTATACTGCTTCACTATCAACAATAACTCCTTCTTCCTTTAATTTCAACTTTGATTTAGATTCTGATGGAAATAGTGATTTTAATACAGCACAAGATGCTGCTACATTGATTGAGAAGAATAGACAGTTTATTGCAGAAGAAACTTATGGTTATATTACTAATAAGTATCCGAATTTATTAACTAATCAATCACTTTCTATAACTAAGTGTCAGCGTGATGTTGGGTACTTTGTTGATGCTGTTATTAAAGATCTTCGTGTTGGTGGTAATGTTAATTCTATCAATACTGCTAATTCTTACTTTGTAGGAAGTAATCTTAATTATGTTACAAATGAGTTGACTGAAACTCTAGATGCTTATGGTCATGCTAAGAAGATCATGATGAGCACAATGCGTAACTTTACGCTATTGATTAAGAACTGTACTACTACTAATCAAAGTGCAACAGTTGTTGTTGGTGACACATCAGGATTGCATTCTGGCATGAAAGTTCAGGAATTTAATTCCAATGACTTTACTAATGGTTGGGTTGATACTGGTACTGCAACTCCAATAGTTAATACTATTGCTGATAATATTGTTATTGATAGCATTGTTAATGCAACAACTATCACATTACGTGACACAACTGCTGGTACTCCTTACCTTGCTGGTGGCGATAGTACAACTGCGTGGTTGTATTTTACAACAACTGGTAATTTTGCTACAGCACAACCAGTTGCAGATGATAGTATTACTATTTCTGCTGATTATCCAGAGTGTACAAGTATTGCTACTGCAATTCAAGGATACTTTGATACTGTTAATCTGATTATGTCTGGTAATGCTAATTCTGTAACAAGAGTTGAACCAATCATTGAATCTTCATCTCTGTCTGGTCGTGCTACTGTATTCACAGTTAATACTGGTCAGGGTCAATCAGATCCACATGGATTCCAAACTGGTACTCCTGTGCGATTGATTCCTACAGCAATTAATAGTGTTACTGATAAGCGTTTGGTTCGTCTCCCACGTGGATTCCAACCTAATACTACTTACTATGTAATTGCTCCTGGTCGTGATACCTATCCATACACCTTTAATGGATCTTCTGATTTTGATACCACAGCTTCAACTAAACTTATGCTAGCAAGTAGCAAAGAGAATGCTGCAGCAGGTATCTATATCTTCTCTCCAGAAACAGATTTCATGGATTCTGGTGTTGAGGTTCTGATTCAACAGTATGTTGTACATGATTCTTACGATTTGTATCGTTATGTGTCTAATGTTGGTGCTGGTGGTGCTATTAAGTCCGAAGTTCCTCACTTATTTGATATTCCTTTGGCGAATGTCGTGGGACAGAAAATTTTCTTCGGTATCTCTACTGAAACAGGATCTGCATTACCAATCGTTTCATCTGGTGATCATGATGGTTGGACTGGTACAGTTAGAACTAATAAGTATTACTATCCTAGATTCCAAACTAAGAATAGCTTTACTATCCACTTAACACAAGCAGATGCACAAGCTGGTGTTAATGAGGTATTATTTACTGGTGGAAGTAACTTCCTGGTTTATGGTGATAAGAAGACTAGTCCACTCAAGTATGATGCTGAAACATTTGAGAGATGGTATCTTAATGTAAAAGAAGAATCCGTTGGTGGTTCTGATCCAGATAATATCTTAACTAGATTCCATGATGCTGATTTCTTAGATGGAACAGGTAATTTGTTCACACCAGATACATGGTTTGAGCGTCTTGAGGATAAGCGTGTTCCTGATGATAGGATTTATAGATTACGTTATGTCATCCCACAATATCTTCAGAATGTAAGAGAACCACTTAATGGTTATGTTGTTAAGACGAGAACTGATGATAGGAGAAGGTTAAGACCACAGAAATTCCAGTTAGAACCAATTGGTGGTGCTCCTGATGTTGCTGAATTTTACAACCCATCACAACCTACAGAACAATTGGGTTTAAATCTCACAACTCTTGATGCTGCTGGTGTTGATGTAGAGAATAGAGATAATCTTTATGATCCATATAAAAATCCACTGAGTATTGAATTTGATAGTCTCTTCAAGACTACAATTCAGAGTGCTAAAGTTGTTAGTGCTAATGGTGCTGATAGATTAGAATTAACAGTATTTGATCATCATGTTGAGAATACTGCAGTTAAGAATGAGCAGTTTGTAATTCTTGAAATTGCTATACCACAAGGTGCTGGTATTCAGTCTGATCTTTATAATAGTAATTCTACTAACTATGTTGCGTGGGCAGGAAGTTCGACAGGTTCTGGTTATGTTCATGCTTATTATGAATATGCGTTAACATCAACTGCATTTGTTGTTCTTAAGGGTATTGAGGGTAAATTAGAACATGGTGCTGCCCTAACAACATTTACCCAGAGTAATGGAACATTCTGGACTAGCATGGGTAGACCGGATTCCTTTGGATTACCTG
>Ga0208275_1000028_pt1 | contig 22191 bp, 36 predicted proteins | sample ETNtaG_FD_185757 | JGI IMG/M metagenome (GOLD analysis project Ga0208275, IMG submission 185757) | Marine microbial and viral communities from oxygen minimum zone, Eastern Pacific Ocean - ETNP201306PF49B (SPAdes) (version 2) | ecosystem: Environmental > Aquatic > Marine > Oceanic ... | reverse complement strand
TAAACCGCGCGCGCCTTTTTTGACGCGCGCGACTTTGTGTTACGCATTGCGACCTTCCTGCACGACAGTAACCACGCGCTGACCGATCAGCTTGTGGATCTTCTGGATGTTGGGCAGGTTACCCGACTGAGAGATCCCGTTCCAGAGCGTGATCAGCATTTCGCCACCAAGCTCTTCCGAGAAAGCTGCGACCCGCTTGGTCTGACCAGCAGTCCACTTGTTGTCCTTGCAGTGGCTAGACAGCCGCTCGATCACCTGTGCCACGTCCGACGCGTTCATCTCCTTGACTCGGTCCTTGACCTCGTCGAAGCGTTCCAGCACGTCTTCAGCAGTCACCACGAGCTCGTAGCCCTTGACGAAAGTAGAGAGAGCGATCGCCGCCTCCGTACCCACGAAGCCTTGAGCCACAGCGTAGAAGCCAGTGGGACAGTCCTGACCAGCGATGCCGTCAGCCTTAGGTGCCCATCCCATGTGAGCCAGGGAGTCTGCCAGGCGGTGCCAAGAGGCAGGGTTCGGGCAAATCGTACCAGGCTCGACGGTAGCAACGTCTACGCGCAGGTGAGCAGGATTCTGGCGGATGAAGTCGATGATGACCTCGTCAACCTTACCCTCTGCCCACTCAATCCAGTCAGCGTTGGTAGGCTCCAGATCGATCGTCCAGAAACGTCGAAGCAAAGCCGGGTCCATGTCGTTGACATCGTATTCCGCACCAGCGTTAACAGCGGCGAAGATACGAGTCTCAGGGTGAAGCTTGTAAGGGTTACCTTCCTTGTCGTTGCCGAGCTCCCGGTCGAGCACCAGCTGGAAGGCTGACTGCTGGACGCCAGGAAGCGCACGGTTCATCTCGTCGAGCATGAGCACCACAGGCTCCTGGGTAGCGCGAACGAACCAGCTCGGCATGCAGAACGTCATGACGCCAGTCTCCTTCATGCCCTCGATGTCGGGGTAGCCACCAACGTCGCCTTCGGACATGGTGGAAAGTCGCACGTCAATGAACGGGAGGCCGAGCTCTTCGGCTGCCGCACGTGCGAGGTGGGACTTGCCGACACCGGTTGGACCGCGCATAAGCACAGCAATCTCGGCGGGAAGTCGACCACATACGGCGTTAAAAGTCTTAATATCCATCTATCTATCTCCTTGGCGAGGAATCTGAAACCAAGCTGGGGTTCATCCCCAACCACATAGACATAATACCATACGCGCGCTCTTTTTGCACACGTTTCGAAACTTTTTTTATTATTTGCGGGTCTTCTAACCCCTTGAAATCGTTACACTTTTTCTTATAAGTGAGAGGGGCGAACCCCAAGCAGCCGTACTGTTCATGGGGTTGCACCCTCCAGGGTTCTCTAGTTGACATCGGCAGCCCGTAGCTTCTTGGTCGGAACCTTCCATACGTTGGTCCCGAACATAACGGCCGACATCTTTGCGGTCGGTGGGTCGATCAGAATTCCGATCATCCCTTTGGGGAGTGTCTTCTCAAACACCCATTGCCCTTCTTGGGCGACACGGGCATCGTTAATTAACTTAACCATCTGCCCCGGCTGGAGCGCGAACTCCATCTCAGCTTTGCGTAACTCTTTCACGCTCTTTCTGGCTGCCCTGCCTTCCGGAGTCGTGTTCCACTTTATCCCTTGCGGCTTCCCGATGCCGGCCTGGATTTGGTCACGCAATTCTCGGGCGGCCTTCTTCGCTTCCCGGCGTTGAGTGCGACGCTCGTTGAAGTCATCGTAAAGCGTTCCAAGTTCGCGCTCCAGCTCGCTGGTGTCTCCCCCCTGCTCCCGCACGATCTGAATCTCTTCGTGCTTGTTGTCGATCTGCTCCTGTCGCTTGATGCGCGCTTGATTTCGCGCCGACTCCAGTTGCTCTCTCGAAAATTTCGCCATGTGCAATTCCTCCAGACATAATTATTATACCATGCCCAAACAAATTTTGCACTTCCTTATCAAAATATATGGTTACTAAGTTCCGCGCATCCGGCTCTTTTCACCTGCAGGCTTACGTACATCCCGCCTAATAATATATTTTAAAGGTTAGACTCGCTGGTCTAACGTCAACCCGTATGTCGCGATGCGGCTACAGTCGGCATGACAACGTTTCAAAAAACAAAATACCAAACCAGAGAGGTCGATATCGCGACGTACGTGATCAGTATCAGAACGTCTGCAATATGTAGTCCCGGGTCTCGGCTTAATCGATCGGGCCATAACTTGGCCATTTCATTTCCTCCACGTGTTTATACTATACTCTGTCGTCGAAGAGTGTACACGGCCATGGCAAAATATTTGCAAATTATTTCTCCGACTTTTTGCTGCCATCGACGCCGAGATTTACTTTAGCGCGCCCTCGAGTCAACTTTTTTTGCGCCATCGTCACTTTTTCCTGTACGCCACCTTTTTTACCTGCTCTGCAAAAAAAACCTGTACATTTGCCGCAAGACGTGCATCGGTTGTCTAAGTGGTTGATTTTGTTACACTTTTTTTTTATTGTACATTTGCGACTCAACGTGCTCTCTTCGTGGACAGGGTAAAAGATGTGTAACAAAGTGGTAAAAAAGTGTAAAATGGGGGTCAAAAAGTGTTAAATAGTGTTAGAGCCTGGTATAAGTCAGACAACCTTTAGCGGAGTTGCTTTGTTTTCCTCTCGTAGATAGCAGCACAGTCGTTCGCCAGAGGTACGGCTCTGCACGAAGACTAGCGGTGGTCGCGTAGCCACTGCCTACAATTCATAGCAATAAAAGGGATCAGTTAAAGGGACGGATCTGAGCGTAGTACATCTTCGTACCACAGCAGTAGGGCTCGTTTACGTTTGAGAGCCGGGCTGGAGGACTGCTTGGGTGCTCTCTTCTGTGTTTCTTTAGGAGTAGTCTTACGCGTAGTCTCTCTCTTAAGAGTAACTGAAGTAGTTGGTTTACTTGTTCTTCTACTCTGTGTTCTTCTTTTATTGTATTGCGCGCGTCTTCGATATCGTTGAGCTTTGGGCTTGGGCTTCGGTGCTGTGTAGCACTTGTGACCAGGCCGACATACCTGCTTTGTAGTCGATACCGGAGACGCGAGCAATATTACAATAAGAACAAGCAAGCTATTCAGAAACGCTTACCAGCTCTAGATTAAAGTTGAGAGCCTTACCTGCCATCGGATGATTGAAGTCTAAATTGACACTGTCATCGCTAAATGCTGCGATACGTGCTCGAAACGGTTGACCATTGGGCTGCTGCCCCTGCACAATTTCATCAACCTTGAATTCAAAGTCATCCGGAAACATTGTCTTAGGAACATCCTGGAATGCCTCAGGATTAATGTCCCCATATGCATCAGATGGCTCAAGTCGAATATCTTGGGTTTCCCCGGCAGACATATTAGCAACAGCATTATCAAAACCAGGGATAACCTGACCTGTCCCTACTTGAAAGGTCAAAGGCTCTCCTCGGGTCCTTGAACTATCAAATTCTGTCCCGTCATCAAACGTTCCTACGTAATGGACACACACAGTCTGTCCTGTATTTGTATTGCTCACTGTATTTTTTACCTTCTTTTAGTGATCACCACATAATGTGATTTTAAAGTGTACAGCACATATGTGGGATGTACATATTATTGCAGAATTTATTATTCTTGTAAGGCTGGACCTTCATCTTGAATCTTGAGAGCTTCCTTGTGGCCTCCAAAGTACTTTACTTCAATATAATACTTGTGGCCTGGCCTTAGTTGCTTAAGATCATGAGATGACAAATAAGCAACAGGACCCTTGCTTGTTAGTCGATGTCTAAACTGGACTTTAGTTTCTTTGAGGGGACATGCTAGATTGTTATATTTTGACATACCAACGCTTAAGCGTCGAAATCGGGAAGTGTTGTAACGATACTCAGTTGGCCCTACTGTTTTAGCACGAAATCTAATTTGTGCCGGAACAGGACATGCTACCTTAGAGGGTTTAACCTCATGTGACTCAATTCTTACTGAGGGTAATTTGCATTGAGAGATTGTAACTGCGTACTCCTTACCCTTTAGAAATGTCATATTTCCGTAATGTATACACGTCGCATCTGTACAGATGATTATCGCATATGCATCTCCCTCTGCACCTCCCATGATATGACTAGTTTTGTGGTGATACTTTTTATCTGCCTTCAATGGGGTCGTTTCTACTTTGCCTAGAAATTTTGTTATTGTTCCTGGGCATTGATTATCGACTGTTACTTTGGTTGCAGGTATTGCCGTCAATTGGGCCATTACTAAGATGAGAGGGGTAAACATAAGATGCCTATCAGGTAGAGACTGTATAAATTTCGAGGTCACATGCAGCAGTACTTGATATTCCCTTGATGGATACTAAATCTTCAAGGGTTGCTGCAGCACCACCCGTTGTAATATCACCCTGCTTATGTGTTAGTATGTGAGACTTCTTGGGACCTAAAACGACCTCATACGTATCTGTATTACTAGTCAAGGTAAATGTTAGTCGAATGTTATTAGTATCGTCCAAGTTCGTAAGCCTGACATACTGCATCCTTGTCTTGTCAATTGCTCCGCCGGCATCAGCCGCTGCTAGCGCCAAGAGAATAGTTGATGAAGTTGCCACCGACATAATACGATGACTATAGTCTGTAACATTTGGAATATTCAGCGTGGTTATAACCTGCTGGGGTTGCTCGTTAATCGTTATAGACTCGACGATCTTGCATGTAAATTTTGTTTTTGAGACTGTTGTTGCCATGTGTAAAAACCTCCGCCCTTATAACTATGGAGCTACTACTCAGTTGGCAATTCATTGGGCATTGCCCAAATATCAATATCTTTAATGCCAATACGCGTGTTTTGAGACTTGCGCTGCGAATTACTCTCTTCATCTAGCTGATATACTTTCGTCCAATCAGCATGATTACCGGGTATTAATGCAACTAACTCATGATTTGGATACTTTTTACGCATCTCTTCTTGAGCCTCATTACGATCAGGTGATACACTAGTATTGATCACCTTATTTCTTCCATTACAACTTAAAATTGCAGTATACATCTTTGTAATCATAACTCTTCTTCTCCTTTATTGAACCGTTTTAAGATATGGATTTGGACATACTTCATGCTCTTCATCTATTTCATGAAGAATGCTCATGATATCAGAATATGACTCTTCCGGAAGGCAATCATATGATCTTCCCAGTTTTTCATGAAGCTCTCTATTGATAGTGTTCGTAAAGCGTTCTTTTGTCGCAAGTTGATTTTCTCTTTGTGAGTGTAATTCAATAATTTGTGCGTTTCCCATATTGTTAATCCAGGTTGTTAGCTCATCCATTTTCTCAGAAACTATCTCCTGAATTCTTTTATCTATGCATATGCATAAATTTTGAGACATAGGCTCTTCTTTGTTGAGCTCAATTATCAGCTCTCTCCTTTGTTTATCTGTGATGTTTGGAAATTCAATAACTTCACCCTCAGATCGCTTGAATATTTTGTCTCCATGTGCAAAACTTCCTGGAAGCTTTCCCATAGGCCTTCTAGAAGTTTGAATATTGAGGTTCTGAGCTACTTTTAGTACCTTTTGATATGCAAGGTTGACACCATCAAACAATCCCGTATCATCAAAAATTAGAGAGTTACATCCCAGAAGTATTGATAGTTTAGCATCAGACAAACTATTCACATATGTATGAACTGCATCAATAAGAGAGGCTGTGTATGGTCCATGCTCATCTAGCTTATCAATAATTGTAGGAATGTCTTCATATAAATCAGCCACTAGTGCTTTAACATTTTTCAGACCCCAACCCATTACAGTTGTAGTGTGAGACAAAACATTATCAACAGTGACAACACGATCACAGACAATAGATAAAAGTTGAGTAGTATGACCGTATGACGTACCTAGCTCTAAAAACTGATCTTTGCAGTCACGCTCCATAAGATACTGCGCAAGATCCTTTTTAAATTGCCTGCTAATCGTTGCCTTATTTTCAGACTTGTCAGGGCAGGAGGCCAAATAGGCCTCCACCCTTTCTTTTGTATGCTTGCTCATGCTGCCAGGCTAGCTCCTTTAGGTGCCTTCATCTTGAAGGCCACTTCTCGATTAACAAAGCTAGGAACTTCACCATCAGTGGTGACAACCCAACCTCGTCGAAGCTTGGAGGGACCAGGATCCGGAGCATAACCATCAGTCAAGATAAGGTAACCATCAAAACGATCCCTATTCTTGTTGGCGTGCTCAGAAGGAGCCGAGAAATTCGTACCACCACAACGAGTTCGATGAGCAGCAGGGGTCTTACCCGAACGCCAAGTCGTTTCACTAGCTTCATCAACCTCAGTATCAAAATGATAGCAAACGAACTCAGTGTGCTTAGCCAAGCTTCGAAGCTCAGCAAACAAAAGCTCCAGTTCAGTATTGCTAACCGAACCACTTTGATCGATGTAGACCGCGATGGAAGACGTATAACCACGCTGGACACCAGGATGAATTCCAGTGTACTTGCGATTGAGACGTCGGACGTTGCTGTGACGATTAGCTCGTCGGGACATACCCACGAAATTCCGAAGAAGAGACTTCCAAGGAATTTCTTTAGCAATCATCTCACGAATCTTAGTACGAGTCTCAGCACCAACGGATCCCCATTGACCCTTCTTGTCACATTCCTTAACAGCGTCCTCAACAGCTTGTCGAACCTTTCCCTTGACAAGCTCTCGCTCTTCTTCAGAAAGCTCATCCCATCCTTCGTGGTCATCCATGGTTCCGGGAATGCCAGGACCTTGTCCTTCAGATTCTTCACCTTCAGTGCCTTCTTCGCCCTCAACAGGCTTATTCTCGATGGCATCTTGAGCATCCTGGTCTTCCATTAGGCGAGCGAAGTACCATTCAGCAGCTTCTTCCTTGGGAAAAGATTCAATTAGCGCAGAAAGAGCTTCGTAACGACGAACTCGTTCTTCACCCATATTTTCCTTGTCTTTCTTTGAAAGCTCTTTGAAAGCTTTGCCAGGAATGAGGCCACCCTCAGGAAGCTCATTCTCGGGGATCAAGCTATTAATAGCCAGATCAGCAGCATAGTTCCATACACGATGTGGGCTATGACGACGCGTCGTGGTGTGCTCAAAGATCAAGTGGTAACACTCATGCTTGAGAAGCCCCTTGATTTGCTCAGCTGTAAGGCCGGCCAGAAAGAGTGGGTTCCACCACATCTTAATGTCACCGTCTTTGGCAAGAACGCCGGCAGTCGGAATTGACTCGGTACGAATCTTGGTGACAGTGCGTAAAACGTGAGAGAAAAAAGGCTCATCCCACATCAGCTTAACCAAGTGTGTATCAAGCTTGAAAGCATCTGCCTCAGCTTTAGTGACCTTCGCAACCGGTGCGAGATCGTTAGTGGTTCCTGTATCTGCCATATCTATCTACCTCCTTAACTACATGTATATAATACCACGCCTAGAGGGGTTTTGCACTCGTTAACACACTTTTTTTAAAAAACAGGAAAATAAATTGCAGCACACCCAGAAATAACAGTAAATACAAATAGTGTAAGCATCATTCCAACAACTAAGCCGGATAAGCTATTTTTATGAGTAATCATAGTACATCTTTCAGCACTCGGAGTGCATCATTATCTGACATTCGATGACTATCACCACATATGTGTAGACGACAGCCATATTTTCTAAGTAATCTTTCTGAATCATTAATCGGGACGACATCATCTAATATGCTGTGGAGAATAATTGTGTTTTCTGTCACATTATAGTCAACATCATCAGGTACTCTTAGAAACTCACGCTTATTCCAAGCCGGCGCAATTAATATTGTTTTCGTATTTTCCGTATCCAGCGCCATTGCTAGCGCACCACCTCTCGATGAACCAACTATAACATCAATTTCATTGTTATCGAATGATGTTTGTGCAATGCTTAGTGACTTTATAAAGCTATTTGCAGGAAGCCATGGATTGACAACTTCATGCCCAAGACTCTCCAAAAATTTAACTTTAGAGCCACCTGGTGTGGATTCTAAGCCATGTAAAAATAGAATCCTCATTAATCCACAGCCCTTGGTGAGGTAGGTTTAGAGGGTAAAACTCGGAGGGTAGTTTTTCTTAAAAGCCATTCATGCCCTGAGGGACACAAAACTCTTGCACGACCTTCCCAAAATCCTGTTACAACACCTATAACACCAGAAGCTACTTTTCCTGTTATATACTCAACTGTATCACCGACTTTCATTAATAACCTCCAGTTCATTTTTATCCATACAGTATATACCCATACTTGAAAGCACTTCGAAATCCCAAGCGATGGTTCCGCCTCCTGCATTACTATATCTAGGATTATTACTAATAATCATAACGATATCACCGGTTGCTCTATCTAGCACCATATCACCGACTTTCACTGATGACCTCACCTTCGTTTTCGTAAATAGTATAAATCTCATTACCAAAAAGTACATCGTATTCCGGAGAAGGAAGAGTTTCGAGATGTCGACTCAAGACGGTTCCAATCCTAGTATTACCCGTGGTACAAAACCAACATGAACAAGGACCGAACCAAAACTCTTCATCACAGAGCACAACCTGTACTTGAATCAAGTCACCGACTTTCATTTATCTACGCAACTCTTGAAGGGAACACACCGCCTCAACACAACAATATTCTTTGATACGTATCATGTAATCTACATGTGCTTCGCGTATCTCGCCATTATGTAAAAGAACAGCAAACTCCGGAGTTGGCTCGTCATTGCCGCGGTAATAACCGCGGTAAGTTGGTTGCTTGGTCCACTCTACAAACAATGAAGGTTTAGCCCATCCTTCAACACGTACCAAGTCACCTTTTTTGTAGCCGTAATTTGACTGGAGATGTTTAATCATTTTACTTTCTTTCAAAATAGTAGCTGAGGCGGGATTCGAACCCGCATGGCTTGCGCCGGGAGATTTTAAGTCTCCTGTGTATACCAATTCCACCACTCAGCCAAAAGATGGGCCGGCCCGCCAAGGAATAGCGAAGGTGCCTATCCAGCCCATCAAATCAGGCACCTTCTTAAGCAGCGCTTACGCGCGCAACTTCTGTAAAACCTTTGCCATTCAAGGCAAGAAAGAACGTGTGGCCGCAACCACCGAATCGATTCTTTACTGTCGACAAGACCCGGCAACCACGAAGGTCAGGGTCCTTCTCTTCAACAGAGAGAGTAATCATGGCATCGACCATGTGCTTCAACTTATTGGAGCCGGCCATCTTGCCCTCTTTGTTCACCTGACCGATAACGATCGCGTTGGTGAACTGCTCCTTACAGTAATCAGTAATCAGTGCCAAAGCTCGTGTGGCAGACTGACTATTTACCGAACCGTTGGAGTACTTGCCATCGTCCATACACTGGAGAGAGTCAACGATTAGGAAGAAGGGCTTCTTCTTATTTCCTCGCTTAGAACGAAGCTTATCACATGCTTCAAGAAGAGTCGGTACGTGAGTCTCCTGACCAACTGCGAAACCGGACTTCAGGCCGAGTCGCTCAGCGATCAGCTTAACCTGAAAGAGTGATTCCTCAGCAGTATTGAATACCACCAACCCACCACTCTTGGTAATCTGGTCAGCAAGGGTAAGCATCATAGTCGTCTTACCAGCCCCTGGAGTACCAGTGAACAAGAGGACCTGTGATGGAGTGAAACCCTCACCACCCAATGCGCAGTCCACAAAATCGAGACCGCTCTTAAACTTGTTACGAAGAGCCTTCGGAACCCGAACATTCAGGATGTTTGTCCCAAAAACCACTTCATCATTTTTAACGTTAAGCTTCATTTCTATCTCCTTGGCGAGGATTTATGTCTTGTCTTGAGGCCTATCCCCAAAGACATATATATAATACCATATTCTAGGGGCTTTTGCACACGATATAGTACTTTTATTGAGAAACACCCCATCGGCATGCCAATTGCTCAACCCTCGCTTCAGATAGTGCAGCGTGGTCGTGCTTGCCGGCGACAAAAAACTCGGCAAGGTCCTCAGGTACTCCTAGGTCAGCGGGAGATACATCCCAAAGCAGGCCGGCTTTTACAAGGACACCCAAATCCCATGCGTCATCTTCGTGTTCAACATCAAACATTTGATTATCTCCTTATTCCTGATGCTCTCATTATACCACCATGGTGGCTATTTTGCACGAGCAGCAGCACTTTTTTTACTTTTTTGATTTAATTTCTTTGATTGCCCTAAGAACAGGACCTAACTCCTTGTTCTGAATTACAGCTTCTCCTGACATGGTACGTCGAGCGGTCCAATAACCAACCTTTGTGTACTTGAACTTACGCTCAGTCTCAACAAACTCGATAATGAAACCTTTGTGACGAAATGAGTTGTTCATATCAACCTCCTGTATATATACATCATACCCTCGCGGTGATTACTTTGCACGAGCAGCAGCACTTTTTTTACTTTTTTTCATAAATAAATATATTTGTGTCACAGCAAAAAGGAGTCAAATATGGCAAAAATTACAGGCCTCCAAGCCAAATTACTAGCTGAGCAATTCAAGCGTACCATCACACAACTTGGATATGCTTTTTTCGAAAGCGGTGATTATAATCTCAACATCGTTGGAGTAAGAAATGCTTCTGGAAAAGCAGACACTTTTGATGATATCATTAATGTCATATACAAGTTGGACGGTAACTGGTGTATTGACACATATCCAGCAACAACTGAGCCCGGTACTAGCATTCTTCGTAGACCTATCAATAAGAAGGGTACAGCAATATTGGTTCCCAATCAATATCGCGGTGTGTATAAAATCGATACACACGGGGGCAAGAGAAAGTATACAGCCCTATGCCAGAGAAACGGTGAAGTAGAAGTCTGGAGAGACGACAATAGAAATACATCTCCGGATTGTGTAGGACCAAAGGACACAGGTTTTTATGGCATCAATATTCATCGTCAATGGGGATCCGATGAACGTGAATATACAGGAGGCGTCTCAGCCGGCTGTCAGGTCTTTCAAAGTAGTAGACATTTCTATCAGTTTATGGATACATGCAATAAGGCTGCAGACAAGTGGGGTAATGCATTTACATACACGTTAATTTTAGAAGATGATATCGTTTAGTGAATGAGAAGCTTCATAATAATTTTATTGGGGTCAATAATAGCTTCAGTTGGCTGACCTCCCTTAAATACAATCAAGGCAGGAATTCCTACAACTTCTAGCCGTCGTGACAAAACAAAGGCCCATGTTTCATCTACATTAAGATGCAGTGCCTTATCAAATGAGCTACCTTGTTTTAGAAGCTTATTTAACTTTTTGCATGCCGGACACCAATCTGCACCAAACAACAACAAAACAATTTTTTCCTTGTCTTTATCATTTAATGCAGCTTGCACTTGCTTAGCTGATGCATAATGGGCTTGCTTAACATGTGCTCTTTTACATATTACTTGTGTATGAGAACTAGTACACCCAACAAAGCATAGTGAAATTGTTAGCACAATGCTTTGAAGATTCATTAGCGAATTCCACCTGAGTGCTTAGCTTGTTTGTTACCGTCGGAATAGCCTGCATCATACATCTGGTCTAGTGGTGCCTTGTCTTCAATACGTCGTAGAGTCATTGTATCCCTAGGCTCTAAGCCCTCAGCAGCATCATTAAATCCTTCTTCATAGTGATCTAATTGCTCATCAGTTAAAACATCAATATCAACATCACCCGATGGTGTCAGTGGAATTTCTGGACCGAATGCTGGATTAACTGCTTCTCGAATAATTCTTCTTAGTTGTCGCTTTGTGATTTTCATCCTCGGAGTCTCTCATCATTTTCAGCCATGTTAGCGGCGTCACGTAATGCTTTAACCAGCGCATCAACTGTGTAGCCATCAGGACCATAATTGTTTATAACGTCTTCAATGATCTGACCTGCCTGCTCAAAAGCATCATCGTATACATCAGGATCACCGGCGCCGGCGCTCATACCCGTTTCAGCAAGAACTCTGGATTTTTCTTCTCGAATAATTCTTCTTAGATGTCGTTTTGTGATCTTCATGTCAGATTACTGTACCTCGAATTCTTCCTCTTCATCATCTTCATCACTTTATCATATAGTTGTGAAAGAGGAATTCTACTCATCCCTTTGTTAGGGTTTTTGTCAAAGGTTATATAGTCATCGACAGGAGTGTCAGGTGAAATCGGTCCAAGTGCTGCTTCGACAGCTTTCATAAGCTCTGCAGAGCTACCAAAGTCTGATATGCGAAATGTATCTTCAGTGGCTGTATTGCCCAAAGTTGGGTAGCCGTCAGGTTTGTCGCCCAGCGTTAAGATAGGTGGGCGTGATGACCCCAGAGCTTCTTGCAGTCTCCTACGAACAATATTGCGCACCTTCTGCTCAGCCAGAACTTTGGCTTTCTCTTCTCGGATAATTCTTCGTAGTTGTCGCTTGGTGATTTTCATTGTTTGTTCCAATCAGGTAAATAAATTGCCAAGTCACGTGATATGAGCTCCACTTCTGGATTGCCATCATCTAAAGCATTTTGGATCCAGTCTTCATAGGCATCATATACACCTTCTTTTTCCATCTCTTTGGTTGTCAAAGCCGCTCCTTCACCGAACTTAGCTTGAAGATATCCCATGGGATCATCTTGCTTGAGTCGTTTGAGTTCTTCTCTTCGATTTTCTTTAAGGACTGATTCTCGAATGATTTTTCTTAGTTGTCGTTTTGTGATTTTCATCCTACCTTTGCTCCTTGAGACTTGAGCCATTGTGCTAAATCTTCGGCAGTATATTCTCCTTCAGCATCGTAGTCATCAGAAGCAATATCAACCTTAAGCAGGCCAATTCTATCATTCTGCCAGTGTCGAAACTCACCCTGGTCATCGTTCTTGGGCGGGGATATAACAAAAAACTTCTCGTCGCCATCCTCAACCTGCAACTCCAACAAACCAGAAAGAGCAGCATGTTGTGGTGTAGCATACTCAATCTCGGCATCGTCTCCTAATCCCTCACCTGGAATTGTAGGATTACCGTCTTCACCTGCATCTTGGCCTGCGTCGTAGAAATCTCTAAATGACTCCGGCTTGAAATAGTGATCATATCTGCCGACAGCTTGGTCATCGAAGCCGGCCTTGTATGCCTTCTTCTCTTCAGGTGTCGAGGGTGTCAAGGCTTCACGAATTATTCTTCTTAGCTGTTTCTTGGTGATTTTCATTAATTATGCCCTCCAGGGGGAATTCCAAAATCAATTTCTGTTGTAGGTACGTTTGGATCTGCCATAGCACCACTTAGTTGATACACATACATTCGCATATCAGGTGCAGCAGGATGACTCACAGCTATACTTCCTGCGCTAGATTGACCGTCAGTAATATTTGCGCCCATACTTGTTAGTAGGGGTTGCAACGCTTTAGTTACTTCGTCAACTGGTAGTTCAACTGTTGCGGCTTGTCCTGCCATGTGTGATTCAAAGCCAGGCATGCCTTGCAATGCTTGTGTTACATCGGCTACTATCTTTTCATACGTTTGTTTTTCTTGAGGCGCGGGTGCCTTGGGCTTTGGCTCCTTACGCTTGGGAAATGTATCTTCCTTGCTAGCAATATCAAAATCGGCCTGTACGCTTCTCGGGACCTCATGTCCAGGAGGAAGCATTTCTGTTAGCATGCTCTGTCTTACGATTTTTCGCAATCTAGATTCTGAAATTCTTAAGACGCCTTCGCCTCTTACAACGTTGCCTTCAGCTTCTTGACGATCATAGTCTCTCATAACATCATGAACGTCAATCTTAAAATGATCTGCTAACTTTTTCATTAAACCCTGAGATTCAATACCGTGACTTAAAAAGTATGTTGCCATAACAGATGAAGATGCAGCAGTTACATGCCCCTCTTCTTTAACCCAATCTTCATAATCTAGAACATCGTAATTTCTAGGCTGAAACTTCCCGCCTCCCATTGCACCCATAACATCAGGAGCTCCACCTTTTGGCATGGCTTCACGTATAAGTTTTCTTAGTTGCCTCTTGGTGATTTTCATACTAGCACTTTCATATGCCATAGGAGGTTCATAATCCGGATCACCGGGTTCCGGAACAATTGTTAAATGATCTTCAATCGCTTCAAGGTCTTCAGGATATGGTTCCCATCCTTCACCTTCAGGATCAAAATGATCTTCATAGACACTTACTGCTAATGCTTTAAAGTCAGCGGGATTCATCATGATAGCTTCTTCTGGAGGCATCATATCTTTAATCTTCATTGCTACCTGAAGCCTCAACTCATCTGTATCATCAATGTGAACAGGGTTGGGGATAGTGAACTCCGTGATTAATCTTCTAAGTTGTTTTCTATTTACTTTCATGGCACCACCTTACTATAGTATTAATTATACGTTGCGAATTCACAATGTACTCCTCTCCTTGACGATTTTCACTCTATACTGTTTTCTTCGATCTAGCTCTTCAACTAACAGCCAGTAGAATTCTAGAGGATCGCGACCTTTTCGAGCTAAGGCATCATCAATAATTTTTTCAATCTCACCAGGACCGAATCTCATTTTTACACCAGCATGTCCCTGCTACGCAACTCGTCGTATACTGGAGAACCTTGCTTACTATATTTTTTACTTAGCACTGATTCATCCCAATTGCCAGGACTTCCAATCGCACTATCTTCAGAGGCTGAGTTTTGTTCGCAGTTATCTTGTTCTGCTGGCGTTAATTTATTTTCAAGATCGTCTAATTGTTCTTTTTTGACATCGTGCCTTACGGTATTATAATAATCCCACACATCTCGTGCCTCATCAGAAACTGTTGTTCGATCTGGGGTGAGACCGCCTGTAACTTCAATTGCAACATCATAGGCTAGTGGGCCAAAGCCGGTTGTTGCACGTGCATTTGTAACGATGGATGCATCTAGACAGGGACCATACATAGGGTCTTGCTCCCAATCAACTTGAGCAACAATATTTTCTGCATCATCATAAATTGCTACTGAGTGATTTGTTACCTCAACCTTATAACCATTTTCATTTGCGCGAGCAATCATATCGTAGATCTTTGGGTGAACAGTACCACTTCGCGATTCAGACATTAGACCCATCTCTTTATACCAGTTGTGAAGATGATCATTAGTATCTTCGCCTGTCCAAGTCTTGTCGATTCCACTCATGTAGCCGCGCGACTTCGAAGTGCCATCCTGGTGTACATTCTTTCGGTTGGCCTTGATGCTAAACTCTAAAAGTGCTCTTATGTATTCGCGAAGTAGATTCATTTTTCGTCTATCATCTCCCACTCGCGTAGTCTATCAATAACGGGTGTGCCCGATTTGCTGTACATCCTACTTAGAGGAGACTCTTGCCAACTAGTCACTGCGGCATCGCTGATGGATGAAAATTGCGCACAGTTGTCTTCTTCACCAGGTGTCAGAGCATTATAGGGATTATCTAGTTGGGCTTTAATAACATCAGATCGATCCTCGTCATAAAAGGACCAAACGCTTCTAGCGTCGCTTGAAACAGAACCCCTATCTGGAGTTAAACCACCTGTAGCCTCAATGGCAGTATCGTAAAGCAGAGGACCATAACCGTCTGGAGCCGAAGAATATCCCACAATTTGAGCGCCCAAACATTCACCGGCATCCGGCCTTGTTTTCCAGTTAATATGGCCGATCATAAAACCGTCCCCATCTTTTAACATCACTCCGTCGGCATGCAATTCAAGCCGCATGCCTTCTTTCTTAGCGCGCTTTATCATATTACTGATATTGGGGTGCATACCCTCCTTCAGCAGCCGTCTTATGTACTCGCGTAGTAGGTTCATAGTGTGTGGTCTTCCCTATCATCGTAAAGCATTCCTCGGTTGCGCAATTCGTCTATGACTGGAGTACCCGACTTGCTTATCTTCTTCGACAGGCCTGATTTGTGCCAGTCTGACTTGTACCTGTCATAAGCTGGTACTTGATCGCAATCGTCGGACTTGTCATCAGGAGTAAGTTGTTGTTCGCCGTAGTCTTTCATTATGTCCAGCTGGTCTACCTTGACATCGGGCCTGTTATTCGCGTAGTAATCCCAAACGACCATCGCTTCGTGGGAAACTTCGGTTCGATCTGACATCAGGCCGCCTGTAGCCTCAATCGCAACATCATAAGCTAGTGGACCAAAGCCGCCCTCTGCTTTTGCATAAGTAACATAAGCTCCACCCCTGCAGGGGCCGAAAGATGTATCTCTCTCAAAGTGAATTTTAGCGCGTGGTTTATCGGTGTCGTGGCCATCGTAGATGATTACGCTGTTAGATGTGATGTCCACGAAAAGACCATATTTCTCTGCCTTGTCGATCATTCTCATGACCTTGGGGTCGATAGATTCAATCAGCAGTTGCCTTATATACTCACGTAGTAGTTTCATTTCTCAACCCTCACTGCATTGATCACCTTGACACTACCTAGACGTCGGAATTCTGCGGTATCTACCAACTCACCATCTATCAAAGCCATGGCATGTCGGTTCGATGAAATATAATAAACACCTGTTGGGTGGTCTTCTATAAATTTCTTGAGTGTTGTCTTATAACCGCCGCCCTGACTTTTTGGCCAGGTGGCTTTACTTAACCACCCGTATTCGTTCTCTAGTCTGTAGCCCATGTCTCTCTTAAGGTACATGTGCATATCAGCACCAGTGATATGACCGATGCAAGCGTCAGGTGGAACCTCATCGCCAAAGTGATGGGCTATGGCGAGCACAGTTGCATTTGTACACTGGCCGGCATCATCTTGAATACGACGATACTCAGATTCAACCAGCTCTCTTATGTACTCGCGTAGTAGTTTCATTTTATCCCATTGTCCCTACTGTAAACGTATGAATTGGCAATCCAGAACCAGCCAATGCACTTAAAATATCAGTAATCTTTGACATGTTCTCTGCTACGAATTCTAAATCTTCACCGTCAATATTCGCACCAGATGGTACAAAATCTCTTGTGCCTAAGATCTTGACAACAAGCCGAAGCCCGCTCTTTTTTGTCTGAACGAGGAAGTCAACTTCAATTTCTCTTACTGGTTTAACGGTATATCTGTTCGCATCACCCACCTGTTGCGGGGTACCCAAGCTAGAATCTTCTATAAAAGCCAGTACATCGTCCACCAGCTTTTTTGCTTCAGGGCTGGAGTCAGTCGGTGTAGATTTTCCAGTCCTCTTTCGCTCTTCATCCCAGGTCTCTTTATCATGAGGGTGGGGATTCTCTCTTTGACGCTTAGCCCAAGCAGCGTACATACCACCATCATCACGATCATCCTCAGATTCTCTAATCAATGCTTCTCGAATTAAATTTCTGATTTGACTTTTTGTAATCTTCATTCGGGTTGCCCTAACTCACGAATCATATCATTAATTGCTTGTGCTAGCAAGCTTGTTCTTGTTACCATTTTAGTATCTTTAAATGCGTTTAATTTAGGATCAAGTTGTTGATTTTCATCCCAGCCCTCAATACTTTTTGTCATAGCCTTGGCCAATAACCCTAGGCACTGATATGTGTAAAGCCCAACCTTATATACAGCATCTGGAAATTCAGGCTCTGATTCTTTGACTGCAATAAGCTGTTTAAGTGCTGATGTGGCTTTTGCTTCAAGTTTGGGTGACATCTTTTTTATATTGGCAATTGCACCCTCATTGTACTCTGCAGTTTCTTCACGATACTCTTCTCTATACTGATTCAAATCGTTGAATTGATTGATATACAAATCATCAGAGTAGGTATCAATTGATTTTTGCATTATACCAATCTCTTCTAGAAGATGTTCTTTTTCACCTGCTACCATTGAATGCCACTCAGACTCACCATGGGCACCAACTCTGCGACCTAGTGAACCTAATATGCAATGTGCTGCTTCGCCGTATCTTTGTGCTCCGACTGTATATTCTTTATGGGAAGAGAACCCACCGCCGGCAGGCATGCCGCCATACCAAGCTCCACGAATAGGACAAGATATGCCCTCACCTTCACTTAACAAAGTTCTTATGTATGCGCGCACTTCTTTTACATTATTGTTGGGTGCTAGCTGATCTAACGTTTTTTCCAATACATCACCTGGAGAGAAAGCATCACCATTGTTCGTAACTTTATAAACAATTGTTTTCCCAGCCTCACCGGATAGGTCTTTGATATCTAGAACTTCACCCTGGCTTTCATAGTGTTTGCAGCCTGGGTTTATATTTGAAACAAAGTCACCAATTTCAGGCTCAAATGTGTGAGATTGATATTCTTCTTTAAGAAGTTCCCTTATGTACTCGCGCAGCAAATTCATTTCATAATCCTACAAAGATAACCATACCAGAAGAAGTGTACTCTCCTCCTAATGATTTCCAAACACGCTGAGCATCTTCAGACGATGTTATGATTGTGATAAGTGTTTTAATGTCTAACTTCATTATGACCTACCCTTTCGGTGACCCTAGAATAATCTTAGTTGATTCGTGATTGCCGAATTTCTTTGTATACCACCCATTAACAGACTTAAAAAGAGGTGGTGCATTAGGGTCAGGATGCGCACCATGCCAAACAAAATCATCACCTGCCATAATACGTCGGGCTACAGACTCATCTTCAACTGCTGGTGCACCCCTCTTAATCATAGCATATGCTGGTTTTCCACTTACTTCACCCCACCAGTTTCCTACACCATCAATTGAACCACCTGATCGAAGCTCTGCAGACTTTTGTTTATACTCAGCAGCTGCTGCACCAGATCCATCATTTGCAGCACCACCCATTTTAACGCCGCCAATATCAGGCTTACCTAGAATGGCTACGTCTGCATCTGGATCATCGTCTAAGTCTTTAACTACCCAATATGAATATCGTTCTAAATCACCAGCACCCTGAATTTTAAAGTGACCACCGATATCAGCATATGTACTCTGAACCATGTCATATAGATCATCCTTGATAAGATCACGTCGCTCGTCACCCGGTTCTAAGAGCACCCACTCATCTTGAGGTAAAATTTGTTCTTGATCCGGATCTGGCTGCTCTCTTAAGAGCACCCGAATATATTCACGTAATAGATTCATAGCGCTCCTCTTTCAAAATTTGTTGCACATATGCTCGAATGTATGCCTCTTTTTTAGTTTTTTCGTCTGTAGGATCATCCTCACCTTCCTCAGCTTCTTTTGCTTCTTCTTTTGAATTTTTGATTTGTCCTACAAATCTACTCATTGGCTCCCCGGCGACCTTAAGTACATATTTGATGCCTCCAAACGCTTTTGCCATAAATGCAAATGCTGTACTGATCCCGCCACTTAAGGCTCCTGCTATGGCTTGAATTGCTATTCCTGCCATAAACTTTTTACCAATCTTAGCACCAAGCTTTTTAAATGTTTTTACCCACTCATCAATGAGTTTTTGAGTTTTGGGAGGAAATTTTTCCTTAGCAGCGGATGCGCCTGTTTTTTCATCAGCTTTTTTTGCTGCCTTTTTTCCTAAATCTTTGGCCTTATCTTTGGCACCAGATGCAACTTTTGATGCCTTATCCTTAATTGCTGAACCTGCTTTTTTCGCCTTATCTTTGAGGCCTTTTAGAAATTCATCTAGGCGCTCGTCTGTATTAGTATCATACATTGCTGCAACTAGACTAGGTGTGGAATGTAAAATAGATTCACTTGTATCATCACCCCTCATAGCTCCCATTGCTGCATCAATACGTGCAAGTTTTTCTTCTTGAGTTAGCTCATCAGCTCCGGAGCCCGTAATTTGATCCCAAACATATCTTACACCTACAGCTGCTGCAATTGCAAATAGAGCTCTTTTCCAGCCGTCCATTTTATTCACAGCATTCCAAAGTTTTTCTAACGCATCTTTAAGCTTTTTAGTAAGTTCCCCTACCATTTGCATGGCCTTGACTTTATACTCACTTACTAGTTTTTTAGTCATCTTTAAAGTTTTCTCAGACCACTTTTGAAACTTTTGAAACTGTTCATCAGCAACAGCTAAAACCTGCGCAACAAAATCTTTAATTCGCTTAGGATCTTCAACAATAAAACGAATACCTAGGGCAAATTCTTTAACCTTGCCGCCCAGCTTCTTAAAATCAGCAAAGAATCCTTCAAGCTGTAATTGTTCTTCAATAATGCGTCGCTGAATAGCGATTGAGTATGGCGCTGACTCATTTAGCGGCAGTTTAATTCCCAATACACCCGTAACATAATCATGCTCAAATATTCTTGGTGACATATTACTAACCATTGACAAAGAATTATTGTTCATTTTATAATTTCTTCCTCTTTATTAAAAGATGAGGGCATCAAGTCAATATTAAATTTCTTAGCAGCCTTTACCAATGCAACAGTTGCCAGTCCCCCACCTGGGAGCGCAAAAAGACCTAGCAGCGGCAATCCCTTGGCCACATCTTTAGCCTGATCTTTTAAGAATGTCATTTCTTGCGGATCTAGATCTTCGCCCATCACCATTTTTTGAAGCATCATTGCGCCTGCCCCTGTTTCTTCTAGTTCACGCTTAAGATCTTCAATAAAAACTTTAAGTTTTTCTTTGGCTACTGCACCTTTTTCTTTGACATAGCTCATTACATTATCAAAAACACCCTCAGATAAGCGTTCATTCTCCAAGATACTTTCAATATATTCTTTCAACAACTGATCTCTCATTTTATTTTAGCCTTTTTTCTTGGAGCTTTTGTCTTCTTGATGTGCTTAATCTTCTTTTCTATGCCGGCAATATTCTCTTCTAAGTGATCTAGACGAAGTTGCGTTGTATAGTAGAAACCTCCCATAGTTGCTGCAAATGTAATAATTGTTATGAGGGTCTTGATATCAAGCTTCATTATACCTTCTCCAAGTGAATACACTTTTATGGCGCACTCTTATCTTAGATAAGTATTAAACGCAGTTTAGGCTTTCTAGTACTGTAAAGATTGAATTTGAAGTCTAATATACTCTCGTATCAAACATTCATTTGCGTGGCGGGCATTCATAGCTGAATTGGCCTTCTTTTCACTAGTATGACAGGATACTTGCTCTTCACTTGCATCGTCAGCAATCTTAACTACAGCATGAGTACCTTGTTGGCCTGTAGATTTCTGTCTGCAGCTTCTTTTGTGTGCTTTCCATGGCATATGATTAAATATACCGGGATATAATAAAAGATAGCACAGGCATCAATCTACAGCCCTCTAATGATCACTTAGATCTTCTAGCTCGACACATTTTATTAAGTTTGGCGTTTTCATTTTCAAGTTCAATTGCATATGATGTAACGCCCGGGCACTTATTAGAAATTTCAGCTGCGCATTCTTTTAATTCTGCCTCTTTTTCATAGTATCCTGTACTATATCCTAGTCGATATGTTGCATATGCACATGCTATAGGCATTAAGACAACTAGACATACAAAAAAATACTCAGAGCGTGTCATAATTATTTTTGACGCCACCAATCAATTAGAAGCTGACCTACCCACAAGCCAATAGCAATTGTAATTACACTTCCCAAAAAGTCCATTATAAAATCTCCGTTAGATCATCAGCCCAAAACATTTCGACTCTTTTTTCAATACCCCAGTCCTTGTCAAGTTCGGTTGCTTCAAACTCAACTACAACTTGACGAAGTATGCCTTCGCATGTAATGACAATTTCATCTGCTTCAGAGTCTAGTTCATAATATTTTCCTGGCCCATATAACGGCCCATGATAGCCCTCGTCTTCACGAACCCATATTTCTACAGGACAATTAAGAACTGTGCCGAATCGTCCTTCGGGACACTTAACACGTGCACCTTTTTCTATGGGATCCGGTACAACTTGCTCTAATCGTGTAACTTCCATATTGACAATATGATCAATTTGTTTAGCGTATTTTTCATCTAACGCAGCTTGTTCTGCCTTAAGATCTTGAAGTGCCTTGTTGTATTCAGCAACAAAATCTCCGGAAATATACTTGAACTTCATATTAGTATCCTTTACTCGTTTTCTTCAAATTCTGCATCAATGACATCGTCATTTTCTTGCGATGCTTCGGGTGGTGGTGTGTCTTCATTATTAGCATTTTGATATAATGAAGCTCCTGCATTTTGAATTGCAGTCGAAAGAGTTTCTAATGCGGTCTTTACTTCATCTAATGTTTGAGCTTCTCGTGCAATAGTAATTGCAGATGTAACTTCGTCTTTAATATCTTCTACAATGGTGTCAGAATGCTCTTTCAACATCTTTTCTGCTTGAAAGATTGTGCTTTCTAAGAGTT